>ERZ857521.476-NODE-476-length-60820-cov-5.600823_pt1 | contig 60820 bp, 58 predicted proteins | sample MGYA00519701_ERZ857521 | MGnify/ENA primary metagenome ERZ857521 (study PRJEB31778, sample SAMEA3449346) | human gut metagenome | biome: human gut; feature: human-associated habitat; material: faeces | place: United Kingdom | collected 2010/2012 ...
AGAAACGAGGTCGAGCGTTTCTTTCGAAGAATCAAACGCTTTCGGAGGGTCTTTACTCGCTATGACAAACTCGATATTGTTTTTGCTGGTTTTATCCTGTTCGCCATGATTTTTGATTCTTTAGTGGGAACGGACTCTAAATCTTCGCGGAGAAAGGGCTACTGCTATTATGAAAACCCCTCCGACCAGAATCTGCTATCCTTATTTAGCTCATATTCCACAGCTGCATAGTCTCCGTTTGCATGTCGAAACTTTGGGTCTTGCTTCCATCTTTGCAGTACGGCTTCAGCGTCCGCTTGATTCTCATAGAAGAGGCCGCGGCTGACAAAATCGCAGTCTGACTCTGGCAAATATGCCTCATAGTAGGGAGAATACAAAACCGACAAATCCGCTTTTTTGTCAGAAGTTCCCAAATAGCATCGTACTTTTGAAATGATGAATCGATCGGGATACGACGAAAAGCCAGGCAGACCAGCAAATCGCTCCGCGGCACATTGGGCAAGCTGATGGGATGCGTATACCCCAATCTCCTTCACTTCGTTAACGTCGTCCCCTTCTGCATCAACCATAACAAAATATTTGTGGGTTACAAAGAAAACATAACAATACTTTCTCATCGCTATCCTCCCACAATGCTCGATGCAAACCTCTCCAAATAAGAACCCTCCGACGGCTTGTCAAACATAAGGCAATACAATCAATACCCAAACCGCTCAAGTGCATAAAACGAAATTAGTATTCCATTAGCTTGGTCAAAAATGATTCCATAATCTCTTTGCATTCTTTAATCGAATCTCCTTCTACACTAACCAGCATAGAACCATATGAAGTACGGCCAGAAACCGCGACATAAAAAGCGGGATAATTACCTTCCGAATCAATGCACTGGTCGCTTCCGGGTAACAGCTCATGACGCATCCAGTCGGCATATAGCGGAACTATTACTTTTTCATCAACAGCATCTTCGGGATTTCTTGGCACGGCAATAAAGACTGAACCATGCACCCGGTCATCATAAGCTTCGGTGGAAATGTCATAGACATCGCAATCAGGCATCCAATCCCACGATCCCGGTTCAGTCTTATAGTCATATTCATAGTTGCCGTTTCCGATCGCTTCGCTAATTTTCCGGAGGGAAAAGTTTTGAAGAATATTTTCGCTCAGCTTTAAGGTGCCGCTTGTTAAGCGGTCAGGCAAAATGCGCCAGCATATGCCGCCAGCCACCAGAACAACAGCAAGCACAATCAGGAGAATCTTTTTCTTTTTACTCATTTGGGGCCCTTTCTTTTGCATATAGAATACCCAAACCGCTCAAGTGCATAAAGCGAAATTAGTATTCCATTAGCTTGGTCAAAAATGATTCCATTATTTCTTTGCATTCCTTAATCGAATCTCCGTCTGCACCAACTAACATTAAACCATAAGAAGTTTCGCCTGAAACCACGACAAAAAAAGCAGAACGGTCTCTTTTCGACTCATTATCACTGTCTTTATATAACAAAGAAGGACGCATCCAGTCGGCATATATCGAACCTATTATTTTTTCCTCAACAGCATCTTCTGGATTTCTTGGCACGGCAATAAAGACTGAACCATGCACCCGTTCATCATATGCTTCGGTGGAAATGTCATAGACATCGCAATCAGGCATCCAATCCCACGATCCCGGTTCAGTCTTATAGTCATATTCATAGTTGCCGTTTCCGATCGCTTCGCTAATTTTCCGGAGGGAAAAGTTTTGAAGAATATTTTCGCTCAGCTTTAAGGTGCCGCTTGTTAAGCGGTCAGGCAAAATGCGCCAGCATATGCCGCCAGCCACCAGAACAACAGCAAGCACAATCAGGAGAATCTTTTTCTTTTTACTCATTTGGGGTCCTTTCTTTTGCATATAAATAAGCAAAGTTAAACCCTGCGCATCTGTATATACTCAGCACTTATGCTAAAATAATCCTGATCAGCAAGTAGAGCACCGAAAGCGGCGCAAGAATGATCCAAACAGTCAAATACAGATGCAGCCATTTGTGGGCTGCTGCATCCACCAGTTTTCTGCCCGTATACATCGCCAGCCAAAGCAGGCCAAGAACACTTACCGAGACAATGGTATATAGTATTTCATACCCAGTAGAAGTCATAGCCTGAAAAAGGCCGTTACTGCCTGCTGTCGAAAAAACAGCCTGTATAATGATCGCAAGAATCAAATAGTACAGCCAAAGCTTAGACTTTTTTCTCATTCTTCCCACATCTTTCTTCATCGATCGAGCATCCAAGGCATGCGTCAAATCAGCTAACATCTGAAAATCCTTGCGCTCCGCAAACGCTCCCTATCAGCTTCCACAAAGCAAGGCGCTCCTGCTCCAATCCTCCTGCCTCACAGCGCAAGAAGAAGCATCTTCCTTTTTATTCATTATACTAAACACACCTGCTGCCTGTCAACAAAAGCAGCATCATTCGCCTTGCTAACAGTATTTGTTCGTAGAAGAGAGCTTCTGCTTGCATTCTCTCAGTTCATGCCTTCAAAAAATGCAGAATTCTAAATGAAGGGGTATGAAAAGCTATTTCTCAGCCGCCGCTGAATTTGAATCCAATGAACTTAAAAATTTCGCGATTATTTCGCGAGCATCATCTTTCCCTTCAAGATAATAGTGCGTGTCGCCGATTTGAAATATTCCGCAGCCACCATCCAGAGCGATTAACAGTTTGGAAACAAGCTGATGCTCCGCATTCCAAAGTGTGATCATATAGCTTTCGTCAAAACCACATGATGGGGAATCTTTGAGTGCAAATGTCATTCTCAAATGAGCGAGAAGCGTATCAAGCGTGTCCTCTGGCAGAACATACTCATTCGCTCCTTTATGCACAATACCATATGCTACATTGCGTGGCATATATAATCGATGACATAGCAGAACTACTGCAAAAACTACAAAAACGAACGCCGCAATGCAAAGGAGTACCTTTTTCTTCATAAAACAAATCTCTCCTTCAATTTAGCCAAGTACAAATACCCACCACTGCCGTTCATATAAACTTTGCGGGTATACCTTCATACTCATTGTACAAAAATTGCTGTTTGGTGTCAAGAAACGCATCAGTTTTTAGCGATATCGGGCAGCAGTCCTTATTCCTCTTCTGTCAACGAAAACCGATCTGGCATTGCGTTATTGTATGCATCGGCATAGCTAAGAAGCTCAAATACACTGAAGCCTTCAAAAAGCAGCCTTGGCCCTGCATGCCAGCGGTATTCCGCGCTCGGCCCGTAATAATCATTAAAGAAATAGAATTGGCCGCACAGACCAGCAGTGAAGCTGTTGCCATCCGTAAAAGACGTGAGATACCAATCATCGTTCAGATACTCAAAAGTCAGAAACAGCTCATGCATCGGCATGTTATAGGCAGCGTCAATTCCCCACGTTGACATCCATAATAAAACACAGTCTCCATCATGATACGTATCGAGCGAGCTCTCGCCGGGCAGCCGTTCTGTATCGCGTATTCTGTATTCCTGATCCGCTTCGTTCCAAACAGCCATCCGAATAAACCTGTCATTCTCTGAAACCAAAAGAAGGAGAATGCGCATTTTGCTGGCATCATACTGTTCAATCTCATATTCGCCGGCCAGCAGCGACAGCTGCGAGCGCTGCGCATCCGTCAGGTTTCCAACCTGTTCGCACTCCGCAATCACATCGTCGATGCTATACTCCCGTCGGATATACACCTGCTCCTCTTTTACATCATCATCCGCAGCTTCCTGGGCCTTTGCCAGGCACGGCATAGCAGCAAGCAGGCAAACGGCCAAGAGGCCGGAAATAATCCTGCGAAGCATGCTGAGAATCGATTTCATTGTTTTTTGCCTTCCTTCCATCAAAAGTGCGCTCATCTTCAACCTGCATAGGAAAATCATGCCTCTTTATCAAAATAAGCATGAGGAATCTCTCTCAATTCGTTGTATTGATCTTTTAGAGAAACCGGAATAATAAAACTGCACTTGGCATTTTGTTGCACCTCCGTGAGCAATGATACATTGCCAACAAAGCTGTAAATATACTGATACTCAGGCAGTATATCCTGGATGGAAGATGCTGTATATTTCGAAATGCGGTGATGATGCAAGCGTTCAAGCAGCATCGAGGTCTGCGCTTTGTGCAATATAGTAACAGCATACCTCCCTGGCAAAATGCGCGTTTTTTTGCCTAAAGCAGTATAAACTGCAAACGGAGTGCGGATATCTGCATATGAAACAACTACCGTGATTTCCTCAGGCAGTGAAATCACTCTTTTTTTGCCAAACTTCGATATAGAAATGGTATTATTGCGCACCGCAAACTTCTCGCTCATTGCGCTGGATATTGAGTAGAGCGGTATTGCAGCACAACCCAGCATGCCCACTCCGGCTATAGCATTCCAACCCGATTTCGTTGCAAAAAACAATACCGCCAAGAAAACAGAAACGATGTTTTCGCACACAAGCGGCCACAGATCGCGCAATGAAAGCTCTCCATATCGATGATACATTTAAATAGCATCCCCCAGCTTCGGCCTTTTCTGCAACAATTTCTTATGCTGCTCATTGAAATCCGCTACTCATATACATTCCACAAAAGCCCCTCGCCCATAAGCGTATAACCATTCTCAAGACCCCAGAGAATTGCATAACTAAAACAGGCATGCCATTCAAAAGTGGCATAGATGTCATCCGGATTACACTCTCCTTCATCCTGCGGCATGTAGCCGAAATAATTCCGTGCAGCAGCGATATACGCCAGTTCCCTTGCTTCCATGGCTTCATCATATTCGTCTTCCGAATAGATGAACTTAAAATCATAGCTGTCATCTATGCCATATTGCTTGCATATTTTCTCCCGCTGCTGCTTATCTGGGAAACGGCTGCGCAGAAAGGTCTGACAAAGATAGGCTCGGCTGCAAAACGGAACATCAATTTTGATAAAGCCCGCATCTTCATAGGCCTTCAGCGTGTTTACGCCAAAGACAGCCTTGCATATGCTATCGCTTACGTGATCGACAAATGTCGCGTTGCGCACTGTGCCGGTTTTCGGGTTCAAGTCAGCCGCATTGCAGAACTTCAGAGTATCTCTGTCCAGGCAGATTGAACTGTAAACACTGCCGGTCTGAGGGTCTAACTAGTGCGGGTGGTGAATCCTCCTTTCCAGCATTGCATAGCAGATATCTCTCACATTAATTTTCATCGTTTTATCTCCTTGGAATTAAGGGATGGGCAAACCATACCAAACATCACTCAGCCATCAGATATCGCGCTTCAAAAAAGCCCTTGGCCCACAGGCTCATGGCCATTCTCCACGCACCAGAGAAGGGCATAGGCACAGCAGGAATACTCCTCAAAATCGGCATAGACATAATCCGCATTAGGATCTCCGTCCAGCGGCATAAAGCTGAAATAATGCCGTGCGGCAGCGACATATGAATTATTTCTCGCCTCCATGGCTTCATCGTATTCGTCTTCCGAATAGATGAACTTGAAATCATAGCTGTCATCTATGCCATATTGCTTGCATACTTCCTCCAGCTGCTGCTTGTCGGGGAAGCGTCTGCGCAGAAAGGTCTGGCAAAGATAGGCTTGGCTGCAAAATGGAATATCGATTTTTACATAGCCTGCGTCCTCATAGGCCTTCAGCGTGTTTACGCCAAAGACAGCCTTGCATGTGCCTATGCTATCGTTTACGCGATTGATAAATGTCGCGTTGCGCACTGTGCCGGTTTTCGGGTTCAAGTCAGCCGCATTGCAGAACTTCAGAGTATCTCGATCCAGGCAAATCGAACTTTGAATAATGCCGGTCTGAGGATCTAAATAGTGCGGACGGTAAATTCTTCCTCTCAGCATTGAACTCCAAAGTTCATTCACTTTGATTTTCATTTTCTTGCCTCCTTTGAATTAAGGGATGGGAAATACTTCCTATTCCCATTTGCTTATTGCAGCAGCTTCATCTGATCACAACGCATATACAGGCTCCGATTATTTTCAAGCAGTATACAGCAAGTCAGCTTAGCGCTTTTCTCAACCCATATATCCATAATCTGCCCAATAGGCGTTCCATTGGGAGGGAGCGGAAAGCACTCTTTCGCATCAACAATATTGCCTCTGGCTTGAAAAAGCGAAACGTCTGAGCATTCCAGGACAACCTTGCTGAGCTCTGCCGCATCCTTCTCGATTGTGAGACGCACCACATGCTTGCCTTTGCTTTGCGTGCAGGTCAGCTCCAGCACATATGTGTCATGAAACCAGCTCTTATGCAGCAGCTCCCACAGCGTTGGCGGTATGCAGCTTCGAGCTTCTTGCAAGCATTTGCAGAGAAGCGGATAAATGCCTTGAGGGGCAATCTCTGCCCATTCATCCGTGTAGTATAGATCGATCAGTTTTTCTATCATCTGCTCCTCCCTTCCATTGCATCAAGAAAACACCCATTATCTATCATCTTTACTATATCACGGACAGTGAGACTTGTCTATCCATTTAATGCCAGGACGTTAGTAAATGCTTTACCAGAATGAGAACCACCTCACCTGAATGTTTATGTATAGCAGCGGGACGCTCCACTTGGGAGCGTCCCGCGTTTATTATGATGCACTGTTCGAGCTCTTGCTTATCGTCCTTTATTTCACTTTCTCCAGCTGCAAGGTCATGGTGTCCATCATTTTCTTCGTACCGGAATCATAGGGACGAATGGTTATCGTATCGCCCACCTCAAAGCGCTGCCAATAAACGTGGATGATCTCGTGCGTCCATTCTTCATCCTCGCTCAGGTTTTCCTTAAAGCCGCCGCTCAGCCTGGCATAGGCGTTGCCCGAGGCGTCCAGCGCATCCACCCAGAAGCTGCCGCGCAGAGGCAGCTTTTCAGCGGCTTCCTTGCTGCCGCCCTCAAAGTCCGCGCCCAGCAGGCGATCGCACTCCGCCTTGTCGGGATCCTCGACCTCCACGTCCAGGTAGCAGCCCATATCCGTGCGGGTCAGCGTCAGGCTGTCCAGCTTCCAGTTTGCGCCCGTATCGGGGATGTTCTTCGCCTGCCATACTTCCTTTTCAACCGTCTGCGCAGGCAGGGTCACCTCAAAGCTCAGCGCGTCGGCCTCGGCATAGATTTCATCACCCGCCAGATAGGCCGTCGGATCGAACGCCAGCGTCAGCTGCTCAGGGATTTCGGCCAATCCGCGCAAATCGGCAGAATAATCCACCACCATCGTCTGCGCCGATTCATAGCGCCACTGAATGCCCGTGTTGTCCAGATCCATCCCCGTCGTTTTTTCAGAAATCCACTGGGTATTAACCATCAGCTCGCGCTGGCACGCCGCGCGCTCAGCCGCGAAATCGATGCTGCCGTTGTTCCAGTCATAGTCCATCCGCAGCGCGTCGTTCTTGTCCTTCACGCTGTAGGCGACCACGATGTGCGCCGATATGCCGTCGCACGCCGCCTGGCGGATCTCAGCCGTCAGGTACTGGCCGGGCTTTACCATGTGCATTTCGGGCTGCACGGCGTTTACCTTGCCCAGGGTGTCCAGATGCAAAAAGTCCAGCAGGCCCGTTTCGGCCGCCAGCGCCACGCTTGCCAGCGCCAGCACCAGCGCGCAGGCCAGGATCAATGCGCGTGGAATCGCTCGTTTCATGGGTTGTCGCTCCTCCTTTGTCCTCAGCGCGTGAGCAACGGCGCGATGGAAATTCTCCGGGGCGGGCTCAATGGCCCGCTGCCACTGCTGTCTGTTCATTGCTCACACCTCGCTTTCAAGCTGTTTTTTCAGTTGCTTGCGGCCTTGATTCAGCCGGGATTTCACCGTGCCCGCAGGCACGCGCAGGATGCCGCAGATTTCCCGCTGCGAAAAGCCGTCCAGATAGAAGAGCACCATCGTAAGGCGAATTTTCTCCGGCAAGCGCATCAGCGCCTGATGCAGTCCCTCGTCCCGCAGCCGCTGCTCGTAAGCGTCCTCCGCCTGGGGGCGATCCGGAATCTCATCGGTTGGCACCTCGCCGCGCGTGCGGCGCGCCAGGTTTCGGCATTCGTTTATCAGTATGCGCATCAGCCAGGGCCTGAAAGCCGCATCGTCGCGCAGATAACGCAGATTGCGCCAGGCCTTCCAGATGCATTCCTGCACCGCATCCTGACGGTCATGATGCCCGCGCAGCAGCGTTGCCGCCACGCGGTACATATCCTCCGTCAGCGCCGTCACGCGCGCTTCAAAATCCGCTTCCGTCATGTGCTTCTCCTTTTCGTATCGGCCGATACACCTTATAGACCCACGCGGCGCGCAAAAGGTTCGATCCAAAAACAAAATGTCAAAGCTATTATAGCACACGCACGCATAAGTTTTACAATGAAACGCATTGACGAAAGCGCCCAGGAGCAGGTAATATAATATGGCATCCCTTTTAAGGAGGTATTTATAATGAAAAAACTGTGCGCAATACTGCTTTCCCTTGCCCTGCTGTGCGCCTTGCTTCCTGCGCAGGCGGGCGCGTACCGCTTGGGCGATACCATCGCGGATTTTTCCGTCTCCACCCCGGATGGCGAAACGCTGTCGCTGCAGGCGCTTTTGCAAAAATACCGCGCCGTCGTGCTCAACTTCTGGTTTAAGGATTGCACCTGGTGCGACTATGAGTTTCCCTATTTAGAGGAAGCCTGGCAGCAGCTTTCCAGCGACGTGGCCGTGCTGGCGCTGTCCCCCTATGACGATGCACAGACCATCGCCGATTACCAGACAAGCAAGGGCCTCACCTTCCCCATGGCGATGGACACGGCAGGCCTGAGCACGCAGTTTGGCGTAGGCAGCTACCCCACCACCATCGTGATCGACCGCTACGGCGTATACTGTCTGCGGGAGGAGGGCGCCCAGCCCTCGGCGCAGGCGTTTATCGACTTGCTTACCCCCTATATCGGGGCGGATTACAGCCAATCCGTGCTAAACGGCGCATCTCTGCCCACGGCCCAGGCTCCCAGCGCTGAGGCCCTGCGCGGCGCGCTGGGTGATGCGCTGACCTTCTATTCTTCCGATTCGTTGACTGCCTGGCCCTGGCTGGTGGATGGCGATCGTGTGTATTCCAGCAACGCGGGCGCGGCGGAAACCGACGCGCTGCTGTATACCCGCGTCACCGCGCAGGCGGGCGATGCGCTGGCCTTTGACGTGCGCGTATCCTGCCTGCCCGTGTTTGACCGCCTGACGATCTCCCTGAACGGTGAACTCGTCAAGACCTTCACGGGCGAAACCAGCCTGCAGGGCTATGCAATCGCCTTTCCGCAGGCCGGGGAATATGAAATCTGCTTCGCCTTTGCCAAGGAAAGCGCGGAGGGTGCAGGCGATGACCGGGCGGAGCTGCGCCATATTCGCCTGCTGCACGGTCAGGAGGCCGCGGACGCGCTGGCAGCCAATCCCGCCTATCCGCAGACGCTGCCGGGCAAGGAGCTGGACGTTTCGCTTCCTTCCTCCGCCGCGCGCGAAATCGCCTTTGACGATCCTGCGGGCTACATCGCAGCCTATCTGCCCGCCAAGCATTATTACATTCTCACTCAGGATCCCGCCCCGGCACACGTGGCCATCGGCGCAGATATCGATCCGGACGCGGCCATCCTGTACAATATGGACGGCGCACGGGCCGTCAGCACCGCTGAAACAGGCGAAAGCGGCTTTATCGTCTCCTGCGGCCTGCAAGACGAATCCTATGATCAGCTGCTGGTGCTGGAATCGCTGGAGCAGCAGGAGAACAACGCTGCGATTCTATACTTTGCCGACACGGCGTTTGTGGATCAGGTGTGCCAGGGCTTCGGCGCATCCTGGCGCTATCTTGAAAATGACGCAGCCGATTCTGCCCAGGAATCTCCCCAGGAAGCCACCTATACCCTGCGTTTTGTCGATGCGGATGGCGCGCCTGTCGCAGGCGTGATGGTCAACATCTGCTCGGATACCTTCTGCTTTGCTCCGGCGGTTACGGGCACGGACGGCGTGGCCACCTTCACCGGCGCACCCTATGCCTATGAGGTGCATGTGCTGCATGCCCCCACCGGCTATCAGTGGGACGATGCGCAGACGATCACTCTGCCCGCTGCGGGCGGCGAAGTGGTGCTGTCGCTGAGTAAGGAGTGAGGAAGAGAAAAACGGTACTTTCTTGGAGCCCAAGAAAGTACCAAAGAAGGCTGCATTGTGGCCGTAAAAGCCTGTTGAGTTAGACTGGAAGGCGACACTGCTGCGTGACCCCGTGGCAGGGAAAATTCGCGGGCTCGGATTGGCGCAAGCGCCATCCGTTCCCTTGAATATTTCCCCTTCGGTCTGGCTTCGCCAGCCCACGCCGATTAAAATCGGCGTGCCACGGGGGCGACGGTTGGGTGCATTTGTCATTCGTAGCTATTTGCGATCGTTGGATAGAACGGCCACCAAAAGGCCTCTCCTTGAGGAGAGGCTCCGCCGTAGGCGGTGCTGAGGTTGTAGACCACGCAGTGGTCGTTATCATAACTATATAAAAGATAACGCCGCTGCGGCGGCTACGCCTTATCCGAGCGGCTGGCCACGCTTTCCAGCATGCGCAAAGCGCTGCGCTCCCCCTCATCCGTCTCGTTATTCGCTCGACACCTTCTCCCTTCTGGGAGAAGGCTTTTATAATTATACGCTTTCACCCTGCTTGGCCATTCTTGCCAACTATCGCAATCAACTATGCCCCGTGGCACGCTGATCGTAGATCAGCGCAGGGCGTGCACAGCACGACCAAGGAGGAAAGCAGAAAGCGAACGGAGGAAAGCTTGCTTTCATCCGGGCGGTTCAGGCTTACACCTGCCACGGGGCGGAGCGGCAGGTGGCCAGGGCCACACCCAGTTTAATTCAATAGACTTTTACGTCACAATGCAGCCTTTTTTGATTCTTTCTTGGGCTCCAAGAAAGAATCGTATCCCCGCCTCCCCAAAACTAAAACGCCAGCCTTGGAAGAAACACGCCTTCCAAGGCTGGCTGCATTTACAGAATCTTTTTGTTTTTCTGCTTGTTCAGCAGCTGCTGCGCTGTCTGCATAGGCGCAGGGCGCGGCTGCTCAGGCTGAACGGGCTTGGGCTTTTCTTTGGGCTTCTGCGCTGTCTCCGCCGGCTTTTCCCTGCGCGGAGGCTGCTGCCTGGCCGCGCGGCGTGCATTCAGATACCGTTCCAGCGCCACATCCCAGCTCAGACGGCGCAGCGCAATATCGCACAGCAGCAGCACCATCAACGCCCACAAAAGCGGCTGGGTCAGATCACGGCGCGCGCGCACCACAGCGTGCGTGGACTTGAGCATCTCCGCGCTGTCGGTGATCTCGCGCCCGCCTGTCAGCGCAGACAGGTAGGGCAGCGTGCTTTCAGCGTTTTGATTGCGCAGATCATACTCGCCCGAGTAGCCATTGACCGCGCCGCCCTCCATCACGCGCTGAAGCTCGCCGCTTGCATCGCGCTGCTCCACGCGCAGGGCATATGCGCCCAGCTGCGCAGCGGCAATTTCGCCCTCATACACACCCGGCGCGCTCTCCTGCAAGGCAAGCTGCGTCTGCGTGCCGTCAGGCAGCAGAGCCGTCACGCTGGTGCTCAAGCCCGTCTGCGCGCCCTCGGGCGCGGTATAGACAATACGCAACGCGTCGCCCTGCCGCGATGCGGCCAGTTGTCCCTCTCGCTCCTCGCCGGGCAGGGTGAAGGCCGCCATGCCGCCATAGAAGGCCGCAGCCTGATCCCACTGCAAAAACTCACTCGTCCACGCGCCGCGGCTGTCGGCCATGAAGGCAACCACGCGACCCGCGCCATACTGCCACCACGCCAGGATAGGATCCTCGCGATCGCTCATCAGCGATACGGTAGCCAGGCTCTTTTCGGTGGCGGCCAGATAGCCGCTTAGCTGCGGGAAGCCCTCAAAGTCCGTCAGCGCGGACTGCTCGGTAATCACAGGCGTAAAGGTACGGTTCTGCACATAGGAGCCCGACACCAGATAGGTTTCTTTGGTGAATATCTTGGGCAGGTTATCAAACTCGTTCGCCGCATAGGCACGCCCGCCGCCCTGCTGGGCCAGCGTGCGCAGGGTGGCCTGATCAGCCCCGCTGCCCACGGCCACGGTGGTCAGGGTGATATCGTTTTGCTGCATGATATCGCACAGCTGCAGATAGCCCGTATCGCCCGCCTCGCCGTCGGTAAGGAAAATGATATGCTTTTGCTGCGCCTGGGCGTTCATCAGCGCGTAGGTGGCCTCGTACAGCGCGGTAAAGAAGGCCGTGCCGCCGCCCGGGCGGATGGTGCCGATCTGGTTTTGGATAGCCTCGACGTCCTCGGCCTTTTGCAGATTGACCACCCACTTGGCCGCATCGTCAAAGGCAATCACGCCCACCTGATCATTGGGGGTCAGCACCTCGGCGGCGCGCATGGCGGCCTCCTTGGCCAGCTCCAGGCGCGTGGTGCCAAACATGCCGTCGCTCATGGAGCCGGATTTGTCAATCACCAGCATCAGCGCCAGCGAGGGCAGATCCAGCTTGTTGCGCACATCGATGGTAACGGGCAGCATTTCTTCCAGCCTGCTGCCGCGATAGCCGCCCAGCGCGTAGCTGCTGTCGCCGCCGATGACCGTCAGGCCGCGCCCCAGCACGCGCACGGCGCTGTCCAGCGCGGCCCACTGCTCCTCATCCGCCGCGTCATAATCCACATTGACCAGAACGACGCCGTCATACTGGCGCAGCTGCTCCGCGTCATAGGGAAGCTGGGCGGGCAGCACGGTTTCATACTGCATGGCTGCGGCACTGAGCATGGCCGCCATTTCGCTGCCCTCGCCCTGCCTGCCCTCCACCAGCAGTAGCTTGGGCGCGCCCTGCACATACACATAGCCGCCCATGCTGTCGTTCTGCGCGCAGCTGTCCCCCTCGGAAATCAGCCGCGCCTCATAGGTGACCACGCCGGTATCGGCCGCCGTATCGCGGAAGGTAAAGGTGTTGTCGCCGCGCCGCAGCGTCACCTCGCGTGAGGAAACGGGCGTGCGGTTCTGATACAGCACCAGCGTGCCGGCAGTATCATGATTAGCCGTCACCTGCACAGTCACGGTGAAGGATTGCCCCTGATACACGCGCGAGGGCACGTTCAGCTGGGATATCTGCGCGTCGGGCAGCGCGTCGCCCGAAAAGCTCTGGAAATCCACCGTCACGCCGCGCGCCGCCAACTGCTGCGCCGCCGCGCGCACATCCTCCGTCGCGCCGTCGGACAGCACCACAATGCGACCCTGCGCATCCTCCGGCAGCAGGGCCGAGGCCAGCGTCAGGGCGGAGGACAGGTCGGACGCCTGTGCGTCCACCGCCGTGGTCACGCCGTTATACGTGCCATCCTGCGCCAGGGGCTTTTCCACCATGGCATTGCCGCCAAAGGCGATTACGCCCGCGTTGACGGAGGCATCCTTGTTTTCAAGCGCCGTCCGCACGCTTTGGGTCATCTGGTCCTGCATGCCGCGGGCAGAGGCCGAAGCATCTGCCAATATCCACACCGCCTGCTGGCCGCCGGGCAGCACCACCGAGGGCGCGGCCAGCACCAGCACGCACAGGCAGGTAAGCAGGCAGCGCATCACGCGCGCCACCCGGTGCTTGATGCGGCGTGAGCGCCGTCCCCCGCGCCGGTCAATCAGATAAATCAGCGCAATATAGGCCGGCAGCAGCAGCAAAAGCAGCGGTCTTGCGAACTCAAGCGACACGCCGGCTCACCCCCCATTCAATCAGCAGCAGTGCCAGAAATACCAGCAGCACCCACAGTGTCAGCTCATGCCCAGCCGCCGTTTCCAGCTGGCGGGACAGCCCCTCGCCGCCCGGCGCGCCCACGCTGCGCACATCGTATTCCGCCGCGTCGCCATGCACGGTAAAGTACACGCTGCGCGTATCGCCATCGGCATAGTGCTGCTCAAAGCAGTAAACGCCCTGCTCGGAGGTATCCGCCTGCTGCGCATCGCAGCGCTTGCCGGAGGGCAGGATCACCTGCGCCGATTCGGCGCGCGCATCCACGGGCAGGGTAAGCGGCGCTTCGCACACCGCGTCCTGTACGCTCTCACGCACGTTAGGCAGAAGAAAACTGAGGAGATTTTGCATCAGCACCGGAAAATCCGCCTTGAGCGGCAGGTTGCTGTCGTGCAGATCAAAGCCGATCACCGCCGTGCGCAAGCCGCCCTGCTCGCTGACCGCCAACAGCGTATCCTCTCCCAGCATCAGCACCGCATCCCCGCCCGCAAGGGGCGTATACTGCCGCAGCGCCACCTGCTTGAGCGTCAGGTTCTCCGTCAGGCTGCTTGCCGCGCGCTGCGTGGATACGCGCATTTCGCCGTCGGCCTCCCGCGCCTCGCCGCAGGCAATCTCGCGCACCTGCGCCTTGGGATTCACAGCCAGAACGGCCCCCGACTGCGGGAGCGTCTCGGGCAATTCGCCGTCAAACACATACAGATCGATGTTCTCTATTTCGGCCGCTTCCTGGGCCGTGGTGCGCAGCAGCACGATATCCTCGCGCAAGGACAGCGCCTTCTCCAAAAAGACGTTTTCCCCCGCCAGCGCCACGCGATAGCTCCCCTCGCCCTGCGCGGCATACCAGCGCTCGTTATCCAGCGCCAGCGCGTCCTTTTCCACAATGCGCGCATGCAGGGTGGTATAGCCCTCGGGCGCATCCAGCAGCAACGCGCGGCTTTCGCCAGCCTTGAGGTCGGCCGTCACTACATCGCACAGCACGCCGTCGGCCTGGCACTCCAATGTAATACGCGTATCCGCGCCATAGTTCATCACGCGCGCATAGGCCTTGCCCTGCTCCGACGCGCCCAGCGCCAGGATGGCCACGTTGTCCGCGCCCTGGCCCACGCGCACCACCTGCACATCGTCCGCAGCCTCGTAAGTATCGGAAAATACGATGATGTTCAGCCCTGGGATATCGCGTCCCATGGCGCGCGCCAGCGATACCGCCCCGGCCAGATCGGCGGAGGCGTTCTGCGCTGTCAGACCCTCGATGGCCGCGCGCACAGGATGCGTTTCGCCGCTGCGGGTAACGCACTGGCGCACCTGCGCGCCCGCCGCCAGCACGGTCACGCGCTCACCGTCGTGCAGGCCGTCCACCAGGCTCAGTGCCTTCTTTTTCGCCTCATCCAGGCGGCTTTCACCATTTGCCTGCGCCTGCATGCTGGCGGACAGGTCAAATATCAGCACCATTTCGCCCGTCACGCCGCCGCTGACGGCAGGGCGCATCAAAGCAGCCGTCAGCAAAAGCGCCAACAGCAGCTGCAAAAAATACAGGATATTCTTTTTCAGTTTTTGAAATGGGCGCGACGCGGTCTGATCCGCCGCGGCCTTCTGCCACAGCAGCAGGCTCGGCGCGGTCTTCTGCACGCTTTGGCGCTTGAGCAGATACAGGGCGGTAATGACCGCCAGGCTCAGCAGCGCCCACGCGCCCGCGGGATATAACCATTGCATGATTGTTTCCCCTTTTTACGCAATCAACCCCGCGCGGGACAGCTCCCGCAGCACGGTTTTTTCCATATCCAGATCGCTGGTAAGCAAGAGATTACCCATATCGCGCCCATGGCAGAAGGCTTCAACAGCGCGCAGATATGCCGTCAGCGCGCGCTGATATTGGTTCAGCGTGTCGCGCCCGGCCAGGATCTCCATATGCTGGTTGGTTTCCTGATCCACCAGGCGCACCATGCCCTCCAGATCGGGCTGCATTTCCCAGGGCGAAAGCACCTGCAAAGCGCTGACCTCCTGCTTGCGGTATTGCAGCGATTTCAGCGCCGTCTCATAGCCGTCCTCGCTCATCAGATCGCTGATGACAAAGCACAGCCCGCGTCCCGGCCGCAGCGGCGCGCGCGGCGTCTGCTGGGACAAAAGCAGCCGTCCCCTGGGCGACAAGCCCTGCAGAAAGGCCGTGGCGCGCATAAAACCCGCACGGCCGGAGAAGACCTCGGACGCTATGATCTCCTCCCCCAGGGCGATGATGACCGCCCGGTCGCCGCCGCGAATGGCCATGTAGCACAATAGCTGCGCCAGGCCTTGCGCCATCTCCCACTTGGAGGGCTCGCCAAAATCCATGGAGGCGCTGCAATCCAGCAGGATATGCACGGTGGTTTCCTGCTCCTCCATGAACAGCTTCAAAAACAGGCGGTCAAAGCGCGCGTAGGCGTTCCAGTCCACCCGGCGCAGATCGTCGCCCGGCGCGTACTCGCGGAAATCCGAAAACTCCACCGAGCTGCCCAGTGCGCGGGAACGCCGCAGGCCCCCCGCGCCGCCGCGCGCAGGGGCGCGCATGGCCAGCTGCAGCGCGTCCAGCCGCTGCAAAAACGCCTCGCTCAGCATGCTGCTTTCTCCGTCTTGAGCAATTCATCGATGATGCTGTCCGCCGTCTGTCCCTGCGCCATGCCCTCAAAGTTGAGCGCAATACGGTGCCGCAGGCAGCTCTTGGCCACGGCGGCGACGTCCTCAAAGGATACATTGAAGCGTCCCTGCATCAGCGCGCGCACGCGGGCAGCGCTGAAGATGGCCTGCGCCGCGCGGGGGCTTGCGCCAAAGCGCAGATAGGCGCGGGCGGCCGCCGGGCTGTCGGGAAGCTCGGGATGCGTGCCCAGCACCAGCTTCAGTGCAAACTGCTGCACAGCGGGGGCCACGGGCACCTCGCGCGCAATGGCGCGCAGGCGCAGGATGGTATCGCCGTCGGCAGCCTTCTGGGCGGTTTTCTCCTCACCCGTGGTGGTCAGCTGCACAATCTCCCCCAATTCCTCCAGCGTGGGGAAGGGCACCAGCACCTTAAACAGAAAGCGGTCCAGCTGCGCCTCGGGCAGGGGGTAGGTGCCCTCCTGCTCCACGGGGTTCTGCGTGGCCAGCACAAAGTAGGGCTCCTTCATCGGGCGGGACACGCCCGCTACGGTGACGCAGTGCTCCTGCATGGCTTCCAGCAGGGCAGACTGCGTTTTGGGCGTAGCGCGGTTGATCTCGTCCGCCAGCACGATCGAGGCAAACAGCGGGCCGGGCTGGAACTCAAAGGCGTTGCCCTGCGTGGTCTTTACGATGATGTTAGTGCCGGTGATATCGGCAGGCATCAGATCGGGGGTAAACTGGATGCGCGAAAAGGGCAGATCCAGCACGTGCGACAGCGTGCGCACCAGCCGCGTTTTGCCCAACCCCGGCACGCCTTCCAGCAGCACGTTGCCGCCCGCCACCAGCGCCATAATCATATGCTCCACCACATCCTGCTGGCCGATGATCTCCTTGCCGATTTCGCGGCGAATGTCTTCCACCGTATTGCGGAAGGAAAGGATTTCCTGTTCAGTAGCCATATTTATCTCCTTTTACTGCTGATCGAGCAGCGCCGTAAAATAATCGTTTACCCATTGCCTGGCATAGTCGGGCAGGTTATCCTGCTGCGCGGACTGCACCGCCGCGTCGCGGTATTCACCCGCCACCTGATCATAGGGCACGCTGCCCTGCGTATTGCCCAGTCCCGGCGTAAGCTGCAATTGCGTATGCTCGCCGTTTTGCGTCACCTTGCCGGTGCTCTGGCTGATTTCGCCGCCATCGCCCAGGCGGGTGGGATCATAAATGCTTTCATACTGGCCTGTTTTATACTGGGCCATGCCGCTGCCTGCCTGTCGCTGCGCGCCGCTGGACTGGGAGTACCCCGCATCCTCATTGGTGCTGCCCTTGCCTGCGCCGGTACCCGCGCCCTTTCCCTGGCCGTTGCCTTGTCCCGCGCCCTGGCCGCTGCCATTGCCATTGCCGTTGGCGCTGCTCTGCCCGGCGGCGGATTGCGCCGCGCCGCTGACAGCCGTCTTGGCGCTTTGCAGCGCCGCGCTCATCTGCGAGGCCACCATACTGGCGGAGGTCAATTGACCAAGCGCCTGCGCCGCGCCGGAAATGCTTCCACTGGCCGCTGCCTGAGCGGCTGCGTTGAGCGCCTGCGCGGCCTCCTCCATACCGCCTGCGGCCGCCTGCTCGGCCGCTTCTGCAAGCGCCTGACTCAGCGCCTGCTGATCCATGCCCTGCATCGCGTCCTCCAGCGCCTGGCTGGCGTCGCCCTGCGCCTGGGTCATGGCCTGGGCAAGGCTGTCCAGCCCCTGCTTGGACAATGCGTCCACGGCAGCGTTTTTGCCTTCGTTAAGCAGGCGGTTTAGCTGCTCCTGCGCGCGGCTAATGCTGGTCATGGCCTCGCGCTGATCCTTGGCCCGGCCCGTTTCCCGCGCCAGATCGCCCAGGATCTTGCGAAGCTCCTGCAGTTGCTTGTCGGTCAGCTTGGCCTGCTCCAGCTGCTTTTGCGCATCGTTTAGCTTTTCCTGCTGGGCGGCGATTTTCTGATGTAGCTGCCGCTGTGCGCGCAGCACCGCATCCTGCGGATTGGGGATCAGAAACATCGCGCCGCAGGCCAGCATCAGCCCAGCCGCAATGTAAAGCGGCAGCCGGGCCGCGCGGACAGGCATCGCCTTGCGCGCACGCAGCGTTTGCAGGCTGCGCAGCGCATCCCGGCGCAGCAGACGCGCCATATCGTCCTGGCGGTTCTGCACAGCAAGCGCCGTCTGCACGCGCTCCTTCAGGCCGCAGTCATCGGCTTTGCATGCCGCCCTGGCTGTGCCTACCGGCCACAAAAGGCCAGCCAGTCCCGCCAGCGCAGGCGGGCACAGGGCGGCCAGCAGCAGGTACAGCGCGCGATCACGCATCGGCACAAAGAAGGATGCCAGCAGGATCGCCGCGCACAGCGCAGCCCCCGCCATCAGCCCCCAGCATGCGCAGCGCACCGCGTGCAGCACGCGCATACGCCCCTTGACCGGGCGCAGCGCAGATCGAATCACGTTCATTTTTTCGCGCTCCTTCGGCGCAGACGCGCTTCACGCGGCCGCACAAAGCACGCCGCCAGCAGATCCAGCAGCAGCCCTGCGCCAGCCATGAAGGCCATGTTTTCCCATTTGATGGCGCTGAAATCCAGATAATCATAGATGCGGTACATTGTATAGGAATAATCCATCAGCGTGCTCTTGAGCAAACCTGTCTGATCGGCAATGAGCGCCATCAGCCCCATGGCCGGGCTGTAGATAAAGGCATTCACGCTAAGCCCGGAGGCCGCCGCGTCCGCGCCGCCGATTACCGCCACGGAGGAAGCCATGGTGCTGGCGTACATATCATCATAGTGACTGCCGATATAGGATACGCCAAGAACCATCGGCAGCAGGGTGACCACGCCGATCAGGAACACAAGCAGATAGGCCATCACCGTGGCGGTCACCGTGCGGCGGAAAACGGCGGATGCGAATACGCCCACGCTCAGTGCGGCAAAGGCCGTAACCAGCAGGAACAGCGCGCCGGTAAGCACATCCGCCAGCGTTACGCCGCCCGTAATCAGCGTCAGGCACATGGTGGGCAGCGCGGCCACCAGCAGCAGCGCCATATAGCCCAGCGATTCCAGCAGCTTTCCCGCCACAATGCGCAGCGAGCCCGTGTTGGTCACCAGCAGCATATCCAGCGTTTGCCGCTCGCGCTCGCCGGCGATGCTGCCCGCCGTCATGGCCGGGGTAATCAGCAGGATCATCGCAAACTGGATGGCCAGCATGGCCGCATAGGCCGTCACGCCCTCCCGCATTGCAAAGATGGACAGGGTGGAGCTGGTAAACGCCCCGAACGCCATGCCCAGGCCGGACGCAAGGATCATCGCGCCGTACAGGGTAATGAGTATCGGCGTGCGCAGGGAGCGCATGCGCCGCCGCGCCGAGGAGGCCAGAATGGGATTAATCATCTTGCGTCACCTCCATGAACACCTTTTCCAGGTTCATCTGCGCGCGGTGGAAATCCGCCACCGCGATATCGCCCAACAGCAGCTTTTTAAGCAGCTGCGCCGCCGCCTGCTCGTCGCCGTCAAACGCCACGCGCAGCAGCTGCGCGTCGGCCAGCTCAATGCCCGTAACGCCGGGAAACTCCTTGAGGATCGTCGCCGCCGCGTCCACCTGATCGCGGAGCAGCCGGATATCCAGCGGGGCGCTGCCGTTCATCTTGCGGGACAGCGCGTCCACCGTGCCCGAGAACACCAGGTTTCCGTGGTCGATGATGGTCAGCGAATCGCACATTTCAGACAGCTCCGGCAGAATGTGCGAGGAAATCAGCACGGTTTTGCCCATGTCCTTTAGGCTTCGCAGGATGTCCTTCATTTCGGCGCGGGCGCGCGGATCCATGCCCGAGGCGGGCTCATCCAGTATCAGCAGCCGGGGATCGTGAATCAGCGCGTGCGCCAGACACAGCCGCTGCTTCATGCCGCGGGACAGCACATCCACATAGCTGTCGCGCTTATCGCTCAGGCGAACAAGCTCGAGCAGCTGATCGATCATGCGCATGCGCTCCTGATAGGAAAAGCCATAGCAGCGGGCGTAAAAGTCCAGATATTCCCAGGTTTTCAGCCGGTCGTACACGCCGAAGAAATCGGGCATGTAGCCGATCAGCTCGCGCATGCGGCGGGGGGCTTTGCGCACGTCCACCCCATCCATCACCGCCGTGCCCGAGGTGGGCGGCAAAAGCGTGGCCAGGATGCGCATGGTGGTGCTTTTGCCCGCGCCGTTGGGGCCGACAAAGCCGTGCAGCTCGCCGTCGCCGATTTGTATGCTCAGCCTGTTCAGCGCCGTAAACCTGCCGTATACGCGCGTCAGTTCCTTGATTTCCAGCATGTCAGTTCACCTTCCCCTCAAAGGCCAGCGCGGGCGTATCCAGCTCGCCGTCCCGGCCGCCCTGCTGCGATACGCGCAGGAACACGTTGCCTTCGCCGTCCATATAGCGCGACAGGTTTTCCTCGCTCAGCGTCATGGGCAGCCCTGGGCTGTTGATGGTATCCCAGGTCTGGGCAGCCTGATCGTAAATGCGCACCACAATGCTGCTGCCATAGGTTTGGCCGTACAAGGTCAGGCTGGTCAGCGTCAGGCGGCTGACGTCCACGCAGTCCACCTTTCCCAGGTTAAAGCACAGCACAGGTTCGTCGCGCAGCATATAATAACTGCCATTGCTGCGTACACCCAGCGAGTAGGGCTTTTGCTGGTTATCCAGCGCGCCCAGCTCATAGGGAGTAATACCGGCCGGCACCTTGGCATGTCCCGTCTCGCTGACGGCGATATACTTGATCTGCACATCGATGATTGCGCAGTGCGCCGTGCGCTCCACATCCGTGCCGTTCACGGTCAGCTGCACATCGCCCAGCGTATCATTAAAGGTAACATAGTGGAAAAGGCTCTTGTCGTTATAATCCCGATAGCTGTTGTACCAGTTGGAGCGCAAGGCGCTGATCAGCGTACTGCGCAGATTGAGCTGGTTGATTTCATCAGCCGTCATCGTCTGATAGTCGTTGATTTTATAGGTAGCCTGCGGATCAAAGGGATGCAGCGCGGCGTAGATGATATTATCGATATAGGACATGTTGCTGCTCAGCTTTTCGTTGATCATCTCGCCGTCATACGCGCCGCCTTCCTTGCGGCTGGGATTTTCCACGATGGCGATTTGCGCCGTCTGCCCCGGCAGGATACGCGGCGTGGTGCAGTAGCCGTACATCGTCAGCACATAGCCCGCATCCAGGGTATAATCGCCGTTGTTGACGATCTCGCCATGCAGGCCGTCATCCTCCCACCAGATGGAGGCCGAAACATTCAGCTGCGGATTTTCCTCCGGCTGAATGTAGAGCAGCTGCACCTCCCATGCGCCCGAGGCCGGGAAGGTGACGGCGCGCTTTTCGCCCAGGGTGTAAAGATAACGCAGCGAATGCATGTACGTCTTGGTATCGTCATCCTCTTCATAATAGGAATAATACGTATTGGACGGCTCCACCAGCGCGTTTTCGCGGCTGCTGACGGTGATGTTTTCCTTCTGCGCAATGGCTACGCCCGCCATCGTGGCGCTGCTGGTGCGGCCGTCGCTGCTGATATTATAAATGGAATACGCCGTAGCCGCAGGCTTGTTCAGCTGCATGCGGCTGCTCATCAGGCACAGCACGCCCACGCAACAGGCCGAAAGCAGCGGCAGGGTCAGCCACATCCACTCGCGCTTATCCAGACGCTTGAGGAGCAGATAGCTGCCCAGGCCCGCCAGCAGCAGGAAAACCGCAATGGCCAGCATGGGATAGATCATGCTTTCATCATTGGCAATACCCAGCGTAGTGAGCATACTGGTATCCGTATAATAATCGCGGCCGCTGCGGTAATTGCTGCTGGAATCATCCACAAGGTTCTGATACACGCTTGCGCTGGTAGCCAGCAGCACACGCTGCCAGAAGCAGGACATGCCCTTCCAGCCTGAAAGCGGCTTTTCGCTCAGCGAAAACGCCGTGGTATACACAAGGCCGCTGCCCACCTGGCTGCGGGCAATCAGGGGCTTGCCGTCCAGCTCCGCGATCGTATTCGCCCGCTCCCCATGGATGGGCGAGAGCAGCGCCGTCCCCTGCGCGCTGGCCACGCTTTCAGTCAGGGGAAACTGCGTGTCGCTCAGCGCATCCACCAGCGCCTGGGCTGCGCCTTGAGCGGAATAGGGCGCGCCGGTCGTTACGCCTGTCATTTCGGCAAAGCCGCGATAGGCCGAGACCGCGCGCGTGCCGCCGCCTACGATGGCCACGCCGCCATTGGTCAGCCACGTCTCCAGCGCCTGGCGCTGCGCATCGCTGAACTGGCTGATATCCACGCCGTCCACCGCCAGGAAGCTGAAGGCGCGCATCAGCTCATAGCTGTCGGGAAAGGTATCCTGCGTCAGCGTGATGGTCTGCCAGACTTCGCCGCGCATCAGCTGGTCGTTGGCCGTGCCGATGTTCAGATAGCTCAGCGTCTGCGGGCTGTCGGACAGCACGCCCACCAGCATCGTGCTGGGGGCAAGCACCTTCTTGGGCGTGATGGGCACAGAGGCAATCAGCCCGTCCTTGCCCGTCACACGCACGGTATAGCTTTTTTGCTTATAGTTCAGCGTGATGGGGATCATCAGCTGCTTTTCCGCGCCGCTGGCCAGAGAGACGGGATATTCGTAGGTATCGTATTCCGATGAGGATCGATCCACATCGATGGCTACCGTCAGCTCGGTGTCCGCGCCGTCGTTTTTCAGCGTTACGCGCAGCGGCATGGCGGATAGATACGTCACCGCGCCGTCATAGCCAAAATCCGCGCTGACCGTCACGCCGCCGTCCGCCAGCGCGGGGGCAGTGCATAAAAGCAGGCACAGCACGGCAATGAGCGCCGTTTTGCATACAGAGCGCATAAAACGTCCTCCTTCACTTGGGTGAGGTTTCATCATATAGACGGAGCCGCAGGCACTTTTGTTCCCACCCCAAGGAAAATATTTCAAATGGATTACAAATATTAAAAAAGCGGGCGTTCTCCGTCCTTGGAAAACGCCCGCGCGGTCATGCCGCTATGTTCTCCCTGGTGATATTGCGCAGCCACTTTCGCTGCTTATAGTGATAGATGATCACCGGCATTTTGACAAATTCATCCAGGCACAGCACAAAAAACACCCACATTTCGGGGATTTTGAATACAAACGCGCACAGCAGCCCCACCGGCACGGCATAGCCCCACATGGCCAGGGTATCGCATACCAGGCCGAATTTCACATCCCCGCCCGCGCGGAAAATGCCGCAGATCAGCATGGTGTTGACCGAGCTGCCCAATATATAATAGGAATTGATATACAGCATCGTGCTCAGCTCGCTGCGCACCACGTCCGTTACCGTCACATATAGGTACATGAATTTCAGCACCAGCGGGCGGCAGGCCAGGATCACCGCGCCCCCGGCCAGCGCCGTAATCACGCTCAGATAGCAAAAGCGCGTGGCGTACACCCGCGCCTCGTCCAGCCGGTTTTCGCCCATGGCCTTGCCCAGGATGATCGCCGCGCTGGAGGACATGCCAAAACAGACCACAGTTCCTAAATTGCGTACCACAGTTGCAACAGAATTGGCCGCGACTATATTGCTGCTCAGGTGTCCCAGGATGATGGCGTACACGCTGAAGGCCAACCCCCAGATGATATCGTTGGCCGCAGCCGGCACGGCATAGCGCATAAAGTCGCGCATCAATTCGCCGCCCCGCGCAATCAGATCCCGCGCGCGCAGGCGGATGAGGCGGCAGCGCTGGCTATCCAGCAGGCAGATCGCCGTTTCAATCAGCCGCGTGATGGACGTAGCCAGCGCCACGCCCGTAATGCCCAGCTTGGGAAAAAACGCCCAGCCGAAGATAAAGCAGGCGTTGAGCACCACATTCATGCCCACGGCGCTGCAATGCACCAGCGCGCTCATGCGCACGCGCTCCACGCTGCGCATCACGCTCAGGTACACCGTGCAGAAGCCGCCTAACAAATAGGAAGCAGCTACTGCCCGCAGGTACTTTTCGCCCTCTGATATCAGCGCAATATCCGTTGTAAAAATGCGCATCAGCAGGCCCGGCGCGGCCAGCGCAGCCAGGGTAAACAGCAGCCCTATGCCCACCGTAATACGCAGCGACAGCCCCATCACCCGCTCCACCGCGCGGCGATCGCCCTTGCCCCAGTACTGCGCCGCCAGCACCGATGCGCCGCTGGATACGCCAAAGAGCAGCATCTGCAGCACAAAGGCCACCTGCCCGGCCAGGGACGAGGCCGCCAGCGCCGCCTGGCTGACAAAGGACAGCATGATTACGTCGGCCGAGCTGACCGCCGCATCCATAAAATTTTGCAGGGCGATCGGCCCCGTAATGCGCAGTGTGCGGGCATAAAAGGCGCGCTTTTCCGCCCGGCTGCCCAGGGCTGGCTGTGTCGTCATTTTCATTCCCTCCATCCATCATCGGCTCATTATATCCGTTTTCCCCTTAAAAAGTCAACGTTCCGCATTACAATGTATAAATTTGCATATTTTTAAATAATTATCGCATTTATGCACAACATTTCTGCTTGACAATTGCATATATTACATCATATAATAATGTAACCGTTGGCTCTGCCGGTCATACGGAAGTATTTTGAAAGGATGTCGGACTATGAAAAAAACTTTAGCCATCGTCCTGACGCTGTGCATGCTGCTGACCAGCTGCGCCGCTCTGGCCGAAACCACCGCAGCTGAAGCCCCGGCTACCTATACGTATCACACGTATAGCTCTTCCCTGGGCAACAACTGGAACCCCCACACCTGGGAAACCAATGCTGACGACAGCATTCTGCGCTATCTCTCTTCCCCCTTCTGCACCATGTCCATCAAGGACTCCGAAAACGGCGTCTATCAGTGGGTCTATGAAATGGCCACCTCCATCGAGGACGTCACCGCCGAGCATCGCGACGACCTGACCAAGTACAGCGTTGCGCTGCGCCAGGGCGACACCGCCGAGACCGCCGAAAAGGGCTACGTGTTTGAGATCAAGCTCAACCCCAATGCCAAGTGGGAAAACGGCGAAGCCATCACTGCTGATGATTACATCTACTCCATGCAGCAGCTGCTCAACCCCAAGATGAAGAACTACCGCGCCAACCTGTACTATGCCGGTGAGTCCGCTGTTGCGGGCGGCCTGGCCTACTACAACGCGGGTTCCCCCATCTATGATGTGATGGTTCCCGCCTATGGCGACGGCGAAACCCCCGATTACTCCTACGATCTGGACAAGGGCATTGCCGACGGCATGGTCTATGTCAACGTCAGCTCTGACGGCATGACCCTGTACAGCATGAGCCTGGCCGATCTGAACAAGAACTACGGCGTTGGCCTGGATGACCAAATCACCCAGCTGGCTGCCGGTAAGAACGCCTACGGCTACACCAAGGTAACCGCCGAAAACCGCGAGGTTGTGGAAAACGTTGTTAAGACCATCCTGTCCGGCCTGTTCGGCATCACCGACGAGACCGAGCAGAACAACCTGCTGAAGGAAGCCCTGTTCGTCGATACCGGCAAGGTCGGCGATATGTGCGACTATGACGCCACCGTCGGCTGCTACAAGGTGGATGACTACACCATCCGCTATGTAAACGCCCAGTATATCGATTTCAACTACTTCCTGACCAGCTGCACCAGCACCTGGCTGGTATACAAGCCCTACTACGAAGCGGGCATGGATACCACCGGTACCCTGACCACCACCAACTACGGCACCGCCATTGAGAACACCATGTCCTACGGCCCCTACAAGCTGGTTTCCCTGCAGGCCGACAAGCAGATGGTGTTCGTGCAGAACGAAAACTGGTACGGCTATGAAAAGCAGGAGGACGGCTCCCTGCTGTCCATGACCAACTTTGAAGTGGACGGCGAGTCCGTGCAGCAGTATGCCACCACCTCCGTCGTGATCGACGTGATGGACGACGCCGCCGCCAAGCAGGCCTTCCTGAAGGGCGAGCTGACCGAGTGGGCTCCCCCTGCTGAAGATCTGCTTGCCTACGCCACCTCCGATCGTCTGTATAAGGTTGATGAAACCTACACCATGTCCTTCTTCTTCAACTGCGGTCTGAAGAGCCTGCAGACCATGGACGCCTCCAAGGGCAACACCAACTCCGTCGTGCTGTCCAACACCAACTTCCGCAAGGCCATGAGCCGCGCCATCGACCGCGCTGAATACGTCACCGCGACCGAAGGCTATAAGCCCGCTTACTCCCTGATGAACAACCTGTACTACTACGATGTGTACAACGATCCTACCTCCTCCTACCGCGGCTCCGACGAGGCCATGCAGGCCATCTGCAACCTCTACGGCGTTAAGTACGGCGAGGGCACTCCCTACGCGACCCTGAAGGACGCCTATCAGTCCATCACCGGCTACAACCTGACCGAGGCCAAGGAGCTGTTCGCCACCGCGTGCAAGGAACTGGTGGAGGCCGGTCTGTACAAGGAAGGCGATCCCATCTACATCCGCATCGGCTGGGCCAAGGGCGCTCTCCAGTCCACCGATAACAAGCAGTGCGAAATCCTGACCAAGCAGCTCAACGCCGCGCTGGAAGGCACTGGCTTCGGCACCCTGACCCTGGAGGCGGTTGGCAACATCAACGACCGTTACGGCGATGTTGGCAAGGGCGAATACGCCATCGGCTACGGCGCCTGGGGCGGCGCTGTCTTCTATCCCTTCCGCAACTTCCAGTGCTACTGCGATACAGACCAGTACAGCGTCAACGAAATCGGCTGCTGGGATCCCGCTACCGAAATGCTGACCCTGAACGTAAATGGCGAGGACGTGACCATGTCCTGGAAGGATTGGTCCGGCGCGCTGATCGGCACCGGCAAGTTCACCGATGCTGACTTCAAGACCAAGCTGTACATCACCGCTCAGATGGAGGAGCTGTACCTGCAGAAGTACTATCGTATTCCGCTGGCCGGCACCACCACTTCCTCCCTGCTGAGCTATCAGGTGGACTACTACACCGACGAGTACAACATCATGTACGGCTTCGGCGAACTGCGCCTGATGACCTACAACTACACCGACGCCGAATGGGCCGAGTATGTAGCTGAAGAGGGCGGCACCCTGAGCTACGAATAATTCAATTTTCCCGGTAAAATTGAATAACGTACAATAAGTTCCATGGGGAACCGGGGGATTTCGCATCCCCCGTTCCCCGTGGTTTTCGGCTGTTTTTCCCCCACTGTAAGCTTCGGACGACAGTCGAACCAAATCAGCGGGGTTTTTCACCAGAAAAACAGCCGAAGAAGGAGACGATGACATGACAAAATACATCCTGAAAAGAATTCTGTTGATGATCTTCGTTCTTTTCGTGATCACAACAATGGAATTCGTGCTGGTCAGAATGCTTCCCCGTGAGCTGCCCACCGATAAGGTGCAGGCGGCCGCTATTGCGTCCCGTTGGGAAGCGCTGGGCTATAACAAGCCTTTGATGGTGCAATACGGCATTTACCTGAAGAACATTGTCACCAAATGGGACTTTGGCACTTCCTGGTACATTGCCTTCCGTCAGCCAGCCTGGGATGTATTGATTGACCGTCTGCTGCCGACGGTGCTGGTGAACCTGTATTCGCTGCTGTTCTCCATCCCGGTAGGCATTGGCCTGGGCATCTTTGCCGCGATCAAGAAAAACAAGTGGCAGGATTCCTTTATCAGTACGATGGTCATGCTGTTTGTTTCCATCCCCAGCTATGTTTACGCCTTCCTGGTGCAGTACTTCCTGTACTTCAAGCTGGGCTGGCTGCCGCTGCAGGTGTATTCCCTGGCAGACGCAGGCGGCTCGTGGATGACATGGAAGATGTTCTATTCCATGATCGCGCCCATCCTGGCGCTGTCCTTTGGCGAGATCGCAGGTCTTTGCCGCTTCACCCGTGCGGAGCTGACTGAAACACTGACCTCCGATTACATGCTGCTGGCCCGCACCAAGGGCCTTAGCCGCGCGCAGGCGACCGTTCGCCACGCGATGAAAAACGCCATGGTGCCCATCCTGCCGATGCTGATTTCCAGCTTTATCGGCATTCTGGGCGGCTCCATGATCATTGAGCAGATCTTCTCCATTCCCGGCGTAGGTCAGCTCTACATCAAGTCCATCCGTCTGTTTGACTACGACGTATTCATGATGGACGGCATTTTCTACACCTTTATCGGCCTGCTGGCCGGTATCGTGGTGGATATCAGCTACGGCTTCATCGATCCGAGAATCAGAATGGGGGAGAAATAAGATGTCTGAAATGTATAACGGCACGGCGAAGATCCCCCCGGAAAAATTTGAATTTGTACACAGCGGCGAGCGCATCGCCGATAAAAAGTTTGAGGATAAGCCCATCGGCTATTTCAAGGATGCGTGGATTCGCTTCCGCAAGAACCATGCCTCCGTGGTGGCCACGATCATCATCATCTGCATCGTGCTTTTCGCCTTCCTCACCCCTATTTTCAACACCCGCTACAACGCCCGCTTTATGGATTCCTACTATGCCAAGAAGGCTCCACGCGCCCTGGCGCTGCGCCCTCTGGGCATCTTTGACGGCGGCACCACCCGCACCTTCTCCGAAAAGGGGCTGATCAAGGCCATCGCCATCGGCGTGGGCGCGGAGGATTACGACGGCCGCAGCGTCTCCCTGGGCGAAGGTCTGGAAAGCTATTACCAGCCCATGCTCAAGATCGGCGATCCCATTGAAAAACGCGCCGGCAAGAAGATCACCCTGACCTTCAACGGCAAGATCGATACCTATCTGGAAGTCGGCTTCATGTACCTGAGCCTGGAGCAGGCCGAGTATCAGCGCATCGTCCAGTGGGAAAAGGATAACAACCTGCACGTTTTCTATCCCCTGGTTGAGAATAACAGCTACAACGCCGACGCCAAGGACGCGAACAACTGGTACAAGACCAAGAAGAACGTGCCCGTGCGCATCAACGAAAAGGGCAAGGCGGAGGAGCTGACCTACTCCCCCGATACCGTGCTTGAGGATAACTACAAGCGCGACGCCGAGGGCAACCTGGTGTACTATGAATACGCCGGCGGCGGCAACTTTGAAACCGCGCAGTACAAGGTGCGCGTGCTGTACTACAACTACTACCGCTACAAGAACGGCTTTGAGCCCAACTACATCCTAGGCACCGACAGCCAGGGCTATGACCTGGCGCTGCGCATGGCCGGCGGCATCAAGCTGAGCCTGCTGGTGGCTATCTGTGTATCCTTCATCAACTTCATCATCGGCGCGGTTTACGGCGCGATCGAGGGCTACTACGGCGGCCTGACCGACCTGATCATGGAACGTATCTCCGATATTCTGTCCGGCGTGCCCTTCATCATCGTGGCCACATTGTTCCAGATTCACCTGGCCGCCAAGGTGGGCGCGGTGCCCAGCCTGCTGTTTGCCTTTGTGCTGACGGGCTGGATCGGCACGGCCGCGCGCGTGAGGACGCAGTTCTACCGCTTCAAGAATCAGGAATACGTCATGGCGGCCCGCACGCTGGGCGCGCGCGATTCCCGCATCATCTGGAAGCACATCTTCCCCAACTCCCTGGGCACCATCATCACCTCCTGCGCGCTGGTTATCCCCGGCGTAATCAACTCCGAATCCATGCTCAGCTACCTGGGCATTGTAAAGCTGGGCTCCGCCGGCAGCACCTCCCTGGGCACGCTGCTGTCCGACGCCAGCAGCATCTGGACCAACTACCCCCATTTGATGATCTATCCGGCGCTCATCCTGTCGCTGCTGATGATCTGCTTCAACCTGTTTGGCAATGGCCTGCGCGACGCGTTCAACCCGTCGCTGCGCGGTGTGGAGGACTAAGGTATGGATAAGATACTTGAGGTAAAGAGACTGAAGGTCGCCTTCCGCACCACCAACGGCACGCTGAAGGCAGTGCGCGATATTTCCTTTGACCTGGAATGCGGCAAAACGCTGGCCATCGTGGGTGAGTCCGGCTCGGGCAAATCCGTCACCTCCAAGGCGATTATCGGCATCCTGGCCGGCAACGCCATTGTGGAGGGCGGCGAGATTCTATACGACGGCAAGGATCTGCTGCGCGTTCCCGAGGACGTAATGCACAAGCTGCGCGGCGATAAGATCTCTATGATCTTCCAGGATCCGCTGTCCTCGCTGAACCCCATCGTTAAAATTGGCAAGCAGATCACCGAGGCCATGCTGCTGAAGAACAAGTCCAACCGTCGCGAAGCCCGTAAGGACTTTAACGACATGCTGCGCCTGCTGAAAACCCATATGCTGGCCGCCAGCGACGCCAAGGACGCCGCGTGCATCAATGAGATGTGCGCTACCTTCGATAAGTTCAGCATCCAGGCCACCAAGCTTGAGCAGGCCTACAACGCCGCCCATTCCGAGGCGACCGAGCTGATCTCCAACCTGGAGGATCTGCTGTTCAAGGCCAGCAAAAAGCAGAACATCGATTACAAGGCTCGCCTGAACGAGCTGGCGCAGAAGCTGCCGCGCATTGAAAACCCCTATTTCACCTACCATTATCAGGCCCAGCTGCAGTCCACGCGCGCTAATCTGCTTTCCGCCGCCAAAACGGATGGCGAAGCCCGCCCCGCCGCAGCCGTCAAGGCCATGGAGGAGCTGCGCGCCCTGCTGCAGCAGATCGTGGCGCAAAACCGCCCGGATTTCTTCCGCATTGGCTTCTACCTGTATAAGAACCCGAACGCCGATCTGAGCGAGCAGCCCATTGACAAGCTCAATGAAGAGACGCTGAAATTCCTGGACGAGCACTTCATGCTGGAGTTCGTGTCCATGGAGGAAAAGGGCGTCGCCCACTCCTACAGCACCGCGCTGGAAGCCAAAAAGCAAGTGCTGGCCGAGCTGAAAAAGGCGCATGATTTCTATCTGGGCGATTTTGACAAGGCGTCCGCCAAGCAGCTGTGCAAGCAGCTGACCGCCAAGATCGCGCCCTCCATCGACCGTCTGGAGGTCATCAAGGACAGCGCGGCCTACGCCTTTGGCACCAGTCTGGATCACGCCATCGATCAGTATTTCTACCATATGCGCAATAATCCCCGCGAGGAAGCGCGCTTTGCCCGCCAGACCCGCCGCCGCGAAAGCCTGATTGCCCGCGGTAAAACGGTGGAATGGAAGGTCATCCCCAAGAACGTATACGATCTGAGCGACCTGAAGGGCAACATTCTGACGGTTATCGACCGCCTGATCGAGCGCTATGAAGCCTATGTGGCCAATTCCGCCCATGTGGATTTCCACGCCCGCGGCATCGCGCTGGTGGATTTCTTCAAGGAGAAGGCCTCCCAGGCTGTCTACCGCATCACCAAGAGCATGGCCAAGGAGCGCGCCATCCACCTGATGGAGGAGGTTGGCATCCACGAGCCGCGCACCCGCTATTATCAGTATCCCTTCGAGTTTTCCGGCGGCATGCGCCAGCGCATCGTCATCGCCATCGCCCTGGCTGCCGACCCCGATATCCTGATCTGCGACGAACCCACCACGGCCCTGGACGTCACCATCCAGGCGCAGATTCTGGAGCTGATCAACAAGCTTAAGCGCGAGCGCAACCTGTCCATCATCTTCATCACCCACGACCTGGGCGTTGTGGCCAACATGGCCGACAACATCGCCGTCATGTATGCGGGCAAGATTGTGGAATACGGCACGGCCAACGACATCTTCTATGATCCGCGCCATCCCTACACCTGGGCTCTTCTTTCCTCCATGCCCGATCTGGACACCAAGGAAAAGCTGGAGTCCATTCCCGGCACGCCGCCTAATATGATCTATCCCCCGCAGGGCGATGCTTTTGCCGACCGCAATAAGTACGCCATGAAGATCGACTTTGAACAGCAGCCCCCGATGTTCAAGGTATCCGAAACCCACAGCGCCGCCACCTGGCTGCTGCATCCCGATGCGCCCAAGGTGGAAATGCCCAAGATCATCAGCGCCCGCATCGAGCGTATGAAGAAAGCGGAGGTGGAATAAATGAGCAGCGCCATCAATCAGCAGGATACCCTGCTGCGCGTTGAGCACCTGTGCCAGTATTTCGGCCCGACCAAGGCGGTAGACGACGTCAGCTTTGATATCAAGCGCGGCGAGGTCTTCGGTCTGGTGGGCGAATCCGGCTGCGGCAAAACCACCACCGGCCGTTCCATCATCAAAATCTACGATATCACCTCGGGCAGCATCTATTTTGAGGGTCAGCGCATCTGCGCGGGCACCCGCTCCTATGTGGAGGCCATCAAGGCCGCCAAGGCTGAAATGAAAACCGCCTCGCCCGAGCGCAAGGCCGAGCTGCAGGCGGTCATCGCCGAGAATAAAAATCAGATTCACCTGGCCAAGTACGATCATAAGCACTCCGACCATCAGTATGTGGAAACGCTGGTCGCGCAGCTGAACGCCGAATATGCCGAGAATCTGAAAAAGGCCAAGACCCCCGAGGAGACCGAAGCGCTGAAGAAGAAGTACCGCGAGGATCTGCGCATCGCCAAGAAAACCAAGCTGATCACCAAGATCCAGATGATCTTCCAGGATCCCGTCGCTTCCCTCAACCCCCGCATGACGGTAAAGGAAATCATCTCCGAGGGGCTGATCATCAACGGTATCCGCGATAAGGAATACCTGGATCAGAAGGTCTATGAAATTCTGGAGCTGGTGGGTCTTACCCGCGAGCATGCCGGTCGCTACCCGCATGAATTCTCCGGCGGCCAGAAGCAGCGCATCGGCATCGCCCGCTCGGTCATCATGCATCCCGACCTGCTGATCGCCGACGAGCCCGTCAGCGCCCTGGACGTATCCATCCAGGCGCAGGTGATCAACCTGCTTAATGATTTGCGTGAGCAGCTTGGCTTGACCATCCTGTTCATCGCCCACGATTTGTCGGTTGTTAAGTACTTCTCCGATCGTATCGGCGTCATGTACTTTGGCAAGATGGTAGAGCTGGCTTCCTCGGACGAGCTGTTTGCCCATCCCCTGCACCCCTACACCAAGAGCCTGCTGTCCGCCATCCCGCTGCCCGATCCCATCAGCGAGAAAAAGCGCACCCGCATGCGCTATGATCCCCTGTCCGCGCATGATTACAACGGTACGGATCAGCCCTCGCTGCGCGAAGTTGCTCCCGGTCACTTTGTCCACTGCAACGACGCGGAATATATGGCCTATCGCCGCGAGATGGGTCTGTAATCATCATTTTCATCAGCCGCAGAATATCCTTCTGCGGCTGGATTTTTAAGCCGAGGGAACAAATCTATGGATCAGAAAAAAGCCCCTGAACAGAAAAAATCTCTCCGCCGATATCTGATTTCAACGGCTTGCGCGCTGCTGCTGGCTGTGCTGTTCGCGCAGATTCGCGGCTTCAGCTTCAGCCAGCCCCTGGCCGCCAACCTGGCCGCGCTGTGCGACGGTTTCTTCGTGTCGGGCATGCTGGTTGCCGGCCTGGGCGCGATGATCTGGGTGTCTACCACAGGTTTTTTCGATATTCTAAGCTACGGCTTTAAGAATCTCTCCGTATTGGTGCCCTTTCATCATCGCCGCAAGTATAAGCACTTTTATGAATACAAGGCCGAGCAGGCTGCCAAGCGCAGCAAGCCGCAGTTCTTTTTGCTGGTAATCGGCCTGATCATGGTGTTGATTGCAGCAATTTTCCTGTATTTTTATACAGCCACCTGATCTGAAAGGAGCATCCGTATGAAAATCGGCGTCAGCAGTTACAGCTTCCAAACGCTGCTCAAGCGCGGCATGACCTACTTTGAAGCCTGCCAGCATGCCCGCGATATGGGCTATGACGGCATTGAGTTTATCGATCTGGATTTAGCCTTCGCCCCGGGCGAGGACAATGTGGAAAGTCTGGCCAAGCATCTGCGCGCGCATTGCGAAGCATTGGGCTTGGATATTCCCGCCTATACCGTGGCGGCAGACTTTCTAAACGGCCGCGGCGGCGCGCCGGAGGACGAGCCTGCCCGTGTGTGCCGCTGCGCGGATATCGCCGCGCTGCTGGGTGCCAAGGTGCTGCGGCACGATGCGTTCTGGAGGTTAGGCGAGCTGCGCGATTGGCGCGAGGGCGTAGCCCGCGTAGTGCCCGGCATTCGTCAGGTGGCGGATTACGCGCAGTCGCTGGGCATCCGCACCTGCACCGAAAACCATGGCGGCATCATGCAGGATAGCGACCGCGTGGAATACCTGATACGCGCTGTCGATCACCCCAACTACGGCTGGCTGGTGGACATGGGCAACTTCCTGTGCGCCGATGAAGAACCTCGCCATGCCGTGGGCATCGCCGCGCCTTATGCCGTGCACGCGCATGTAAAGGATTTTCTGTACAAATCTGGCCAGGAGGATATGCCCGTTGGCGGCTGGTTTGGCACGCGCGGCGGCAATTATCTGCGCGGCACGGTGATAGGCCACGGCGTGGTACCCGTGCGCGCCTGCGTGCACATCCTGCAAAATGCGGGCTATGACGGCTACCTGTCGGTAGAGTTTGAGGGGCGCGAGGAAACGCTGCCCGCCCTGGAAAACGCCCGCGAATACCTGCGCAAGCTGCTGGGCTGACGCGCCAATTGCAAATTTTTGCCCAAAGCCTTTACTTTGCGCGGCATTTGGGATAACATGAAGGCGTTATCTGCCGAAAGCGAGGTACCCGCCCTTGAAACGCACGCTGATTATTCTGTTTGCTCTGCTGCTTGCCCTGCCTGTGTGCGTGCAGGCCGAGGAGGAATTTTCCTATCATTCCATCGTTCCCACCCCGCACGTCACGCTTATCACCCCACAGGCTGGGCAGAGCTACGATGCGGGCGGCAAGCTGCGCGTGCAGGCAAGCGGCAAAAATGTGCTGCGCATGGAGGTTACGCTGACATACGAAGGGCAGAACACCACCATCTCCGTGAACGGCGCGGAGCTGGATTACACCTTCGATACCCCGCAGTATACCAGCGGCGCTACCGTCACGGTGGTAGGCTATGGCGAGCAAGACGCTTTCGGCTATCCCATGGAAAGCCGGCAAACAGTCAGTATCCTTTCTCCGCGCGATAAGCTGTTTCAGGATATGTTCGCCCTGGCCGCCAAGAACTATAAAGATCCCTATTATTATCACGCCCCCGCCAAGGAGGACTGGGATCGCGGCATCTGCAAGAACTTTGTCAAGCGCATGTTCGATACCTTCAAGGATGCCTACGCCATGAAGGAATATCCCGACCTGCCGCTGCATATGCCGCTGAACAACTCCAAAAAGAACTGCGCCCCCTACGATTATGGCATCGAGTGGCGCATTGAAACCGCCGCGGACGGCAGTCCCTTTGAGATCGCCGGGCAGTTTAAGTATGACAACGATAAGACCAAGGAAGAAAACCGCGCCCTGTGCCGCGCCGTGCTGGAAAGCGTGCAGGCGGGCGATTTCTTCCAGATGACGGGCGATTACTATTATGGCAAGGGCGCGCACAGCCTGCTGTTCATCGCGGACTACGACCCTGCCACAAACGAGGTACGCTGGACCGACAGCAACATGAAAAACGACTCCGTCAACGGCTATCACTACGGCTATATGCAGTACAATGCCGTCAAGAGCATCGATTGGTTCATCGACGCGGTTTGCTTTAAGCTGCACGGCTGCACGCTGTATCGCCTGCGCGATGATCTGTTTATCAGGTAACGCCCTATGCGCGCCACCGCAGCCGCCTGCGCCCATCCCCCAGCCAGGGGCAGCGCCAGCCATTGCGGCGGATTTCCCGCAGCGCGGCCGCCTTGCGACGACGGGCACGGATACGCTCCAACCAATAATACAGCATACAAAAAACACCTCCCGTGCACAGGATGCGCAGGAGGTATTTTTTTCATACGCACGCGGGCGTTTTATGCGTCATAGCATGGGATAGACCCGCAGGAAAGGAGCCATCGCCATGAATCAGAACGACCGCAGCAAATCGCCGTTCTCAGAGCTGTCCTTCTCCCAGCAGCAGGAGCAGTGGCGCATATTTCGCGCCCAGCAGCTGGATTTTCAGGCTGTAGAAAGCAAAAAGGAGCCGCCGCGCGCCCAGCAGCGCCCGGCAGAGCCCCCCACCCCCGCGCCCGTTTTGCGTCCGCTGCCGCCGCCCAGCCATAAAAACCTGGATCGTGTGCGCGCACAGTTGAGCGCCGCCGCGCGGCATGCCGGGGTGTTCCAGCCTACATCTACGGAATAAGCAGCCGCAGGCTATCCTGCAGCGTGGTTACGCCCAGCGCCAGCTGAATGCCCCACAGGATCAGCAAATGCCCCGGATAAGCCGCATAGGCCGCAACCTTGGGAAAAGGTGTGCGCTTGGTGCGCGGCCACAGCATCAGCGGCAGAGCCAGCAGCGCCAGGGTTTGCAGCTTCAAAAAGCTCTTGACGATTTCCAGCTCAAACAGCCCGCCGTGCAGGCTGAGCCCAAATACATCCTGCACCGCGCGCGTGCCTTGCCCCCAGAACAGACAGAAGGCCACCATAACCGCCGCAACCGCGCCGCGATTCTTGCGCGCTGCGTACAGCAGCATGGCCAGCAGCACCCCGCGCCAGCCGTAATCCATGCTGACAAAGCAAGGCACAGCCAGCGCCAGCAGCGGCGCCCAGATAGGGCTGCCGTAGCGATTCTCCCGAATGCCCCAGATGCCCAGGTAGCCCAGCAAAAGCGTAAAAAACACGTTCAATTGATTCCAGCCATGGTTCAGCCCCAGCATAAAGCAGGGCTGCGATATCAGCCCCACCGCCAGCAGCCGCAGCGCGTAACGGGCCGGACTGTGTGTATAGCACGCGCCCACCACCATGCACCACAGATACAGTGGAAAGGCGATGCGTCCGATCAAGCGCCACTCGGTGGCATTGCCCATCAGGCGCACGCCCACATGATCGATGACCATGCACGCCAGGGCGATGATCTTGAGCAGCCCGGTGTCCAGGTTTCCGCGAATTTCATTCTGATTCATCGCATTTTCCTCCACGGGGTAAGTATAGCACATCGCGCTGCATTCGCACAGTCCCAAAATTGTCTGTCCCGCCCTCGCGCGGCGCTTATTTCAGCCGCGTCCGGACGGGACAGTGTGTCTTGTTGGATATGTAAAGAAGTTCGGGCCGCCGATCGTGCGGCAGCTTCCCTTCGGCAATTGTATGATATCAAACGTTTATGAACTGTATTTGAACAAATTGCAAATGTAAATCATTTTTTGAAAAATCTCCCCTCCTTGACAACATGCAGCCGGTCATGGATAATAAAGGCAGCAATTGCATCAAGGAGGTGTTTTCTGTGAAGGCCATCGCCGCTCTGTTCCTGTCCATACTGCTGCTCTTCTCCGCTTCCCATGCGGAAATTCTTCATAGCCCCGAGGTGGATCCCGACTTTGCCGGGATCGGCATCAGCGCCCACGAGGCCGTCGTATTGACGGACAATCTGCCGCTGTACGCTTCCTCCTCCGGCAATCAGGTACTTGCCCATCTGCCCGCTGGCCAAGCATTCTATACCGCTCAAGCGCAAAATGATCGATTGGATTACTACAATGTAGCCGGTCAGCGCCTGGGCTGGGTATGTGCAGACGATGTGCTGCAATGGCCGTCCTATCTGGTATTGGAATCCGACACGAACGCCTTTGCCGCGCAGGGCGAAGACGCTCCCTGTGTGCGCCTGCCCGCAGGTGCGCGCCTGCCGCTGCTGGACAGCCTGCCTGCCGGCTATACCGTGCTGGGCGAGGGCGGCAAGCGGCTATGGATCGCCGCGCAGGATACGCCGCAAACTCCCTTTTTACCCGCCCTGCTGCCATCCATCACGGGCGCAGAGCTGCGCTGGCTGGATGCCTCCGGCGTATGGCAGCGCAGCACGCTGACCGATGAGGCTAGCCTTTCCACACTGCGCACGCTGCTCAGCGCCCATCAGGAGGTCGGCGCGCTGATGGCTGGATGCCCCTTTGGAAGACGATTGCTTACGCTCACCTTTGAAGGCGGCGCGCAGAGCACGCTTGATCTTGCCTGTGATTCCTGCTGCATTTTCCGCGTGGAAGGACGCGAATTCAGGTATGCGCATGGCATGTACAGCGCCAACGGCAAAAGCCCATCCAGTGATCTGTTGTTTTGCCTGTTTTCCGATGTTCCTGTCATGCAATAAGGATGATTTTTCCCATGCAAACAATTTCCGCCCCAGCCTTTGATTTTAATATCCGCGTGATGCTCTTTTCCTCCGCGCCTATGGCCGCGCTGCGCGCGCTGGACGTTCCGGGCGTAACGGTGTGCGATATCGTATCGGATGCGCGCAGCCTGCCTGAACGTATTGCGCGTATGCAGCCGCACGTATTGGTGCTGGAAAGCGCAGCCTGCCATCCAGCCGCCCTGTGCGAATCCGTCCTGCGCGCCAATCCTGCCTGCCCGCCGCGCGTGCTGGCCTGCTTTGATACAGACGCGCCGGTCGATCTGCCCAGCGTTTCTGATCTGCCCGCCTGCGTGCGCAATGTGATGTGCCTGCCCTATGGTCGGCTCGCCGCACCGTCCATACCTGATCGCTTATCCTGCGCCGAGCGGCTATTGGACGCCCTGGGCATGCCCCGCACCCTGCGCGGCTATGCCGCTATCGCCTATGGCGCGGCGCTGCTAAGCGCTTTTCCACCGCCTGCGCCCCCTGCACATGGCTGGCTTTATCCCCTGCTGGCGCAGCGTGCGCAGTGCAGCGAGGGCGCGGTAGAGCGGCGCATCCGCAGCGCCGTGGAAAGCACCTGGCTGCGCGGCAGCCTGCAATCGCAAAGCGCGCTGTTTGGGCTAAGCATCAGCCCCGAGCGCGGCAAGCCCACCAATGCGGAGCTTCTGTGCCGCCTGGCCGTATGCGTGTGCGAGCGGCTCTACACCTCCTGAATCAGCGTCCAATAGCCTTTCCCATCCGCCGCGCGCTGATAGCGGTAGCCTGCCAGCCCCTTGGGCGGCAGCATGCCGCCGCGCGCCTGCACGGCGTACAACACGGCTGTTACACGCCGTTCCCCCACGCGCACGCCCACATAGCAGGGCGCGCCGCCCATATGCTGCCAGCGTATCATCCGCCACTGCGGCCAATCAAACAGCCGCAGCGGGCGGTTTTTTTCAAAATATGGGCGCAGCTTCTGCGCCGTGCCCGGCCATTCCAGTGCAGGCAAGGCGTCCACCGGCGGCGTTTGCGGCGCGTCCCGATAGTGAATTTCGGGCTTCGCTTCCTTTTTCCTCGCCTGCTCCGCTATCTCAGGCAGTGCCTCTTCTATTTGCACAGGCTCTGGCAGCACAGGATTGGGCGCTGCTTCCGTTTGCTCCTGCCGCACAGGCACAGCGGGGCGTGTGCGCTCCCGGCACAGGATGCGCGCCTCCTGCCGTGATAATCGCTGTACGTCATAGGCAAGCAATGCGCCCTCGGGCAGCGCCGCCACGCACAGCGCGCGTCCGCATGCCGTATCCCCGCGAAAAGCCCCACCTGCGTCCGGCGTAATCCTCCTCGTGCCTGCTTCGCCAATCACCAGGCATTCGCCCGCCGCGCAGCCGCCCAGCGTCAGCTGCCACGTGCCGTCCTGCGCGCTTTGCCAGCCAAAGGCCCCGCCCTCTCCCGTCAGGCGCACATATTCCATGCTCATTCCCCCTTGCAACAGCATATGCGGCGCGCATTCCAGCCTTGCCGGATTGCGAAAAATCAAGTATAATAAGGCCGTATCCCCTTGATTTGACTGAATTGAAAGGAAACAGCCATGCATTTTTTACTTGCCAATGACGATGGCATCCAGGCGATCGGCCTGCGTGCCCTCAGCCAGGCCATCCTGGAGCGCGGCCACAGCGTGGTCGTCTGCGCGCCGCAGACGCAGCAGAGCGCCGTCAGCCATCACATCACGCTCTTTGCGCCGCTGATGATGCGCGAGGTGCCCTGGGAGAGCGACAACGCCAAGGCGTACAGCGTGGCCGGCACCCCGGCGGACTGCGTGCGCATTGCCCAGATGCTGACCGACAAGCCCTTTGATTTCGCCTTCTCGGGCATCAACAACGGCGAAAACGCAGGCACAGCTGTATACTACAGCGGCACGGTATCCGCCGCGCGCGAAGCGCGGATGCTCAATATCCCCGCCATGGCCGTTTCCATCATGCCCCACGCGGATGAGGCCATGCGGCTGCATCTGGCACGCCTGGCCGTGCGTATTGCCGAGCGCTATCAGGGCGACGCGCTGCCGCGCCTGTGCCTGATTAACCTGAACGCCCCCGCCCTGCCGGTGGAGCAGCTAAAGCCCCTGCGCATCGCCCCGCTGAGCGACGCCTATTACCTGGACAGCTATGAGCGCCGCGTCAGTCCCCATGGCGATGTATATTTCTGGCTGGAAAGCGGGCTGAAGATCGAGCCGCACAAACCCGGAACCGATATGGCGCTGCTGAACGAGGGCCACATCACCTGCACCTTTATGGGCACGCTGACCGATGAAAACGCAGCCTGCGCCGCAAAATTGCAGGATTTATGCATCTGATCTTGCATTTGCAGCCGCGCGGCTGTATAATGAGGTCGTTCGTTTCCCTAAAATTTTATTTTTATGAGGTAACGTGATGCAAAATACGCAGGATATGATTCAGCGGCTCAATCTCAGCGGCAGCCGCCTAAGCAAAAGCCACCGCCGCATCGCTGAATACATATTGCAGCATTATGACAAGGCCGTGTTTATGACCGCCGCAAAGCTTGGCGAAATGGTAAACGTAAGCGAAAGCACGGTGGTACGCTTTGCCGTAGCGCTGGGCTACGAAGGCTACCCCGAGCTTCAGCAGGCCCTGCAGGAGCTGGTACGTCATCGCCTGACCGCCACGCAGCGGTTTGAAATGTCCTCCGATATCAGCCAGGAGGAGGTGCTCTCCACCGTCCTGAAGGCGGACATGCAGAACATCCGCTCCACCATCGACGGCATTGACAACGCCGCTTTTCTGCGGGCCGTGCAGGTCATCTCCGGCGCGCGCAGGATCTACATTCTGGGTCTGCGCTCGGCCGCGCCGCTGGCGCAGTTTGCCGGGTACTATCTGCACTATATCTTTGACGATGTGCGCGTGGTGGCCGCCGGAAGCACGGATGTGTTTGAGGCTATTTCGCGCATCGAGGCCAGCGATGTGCTGCTGGGCATCAGCTTCCCGCGCTATTCCAGCCGCACCATCGAGGCCATGAGCTTTGCCCGTTCGCGCCATGCACAGGTAATCGGCCTGACGGACGGCCCCATGAGCCCGCTGCACGAGGTTGCGGACATCTGCCTGTCCATGCGCACAGACATGGCCTCCTTTGTGGATTCTATGGCCGCGCCCATGAGCGTGATCAACGCGCTGATTGTGGCGCTGGGCATTCAAAACCGCGAGGCGCTCAACGCCCGCTTCAAGCAGCTGGAAGAGGTGTGGGACGCATACAGCGTCTATATGAATGAAGGGAAATAAGCATGTAGTGGTCATCGGCGGCGGCGCGGCGGGGCTTTCTGCCGCGCTGTTTGCTGCGCGTGCCGGCGCGGCGGTGACGATGATTGATAAAAACGAAAAGTTCGGCAAAAAGCTGTACATCACCGGAAAGGGCCGCTGCAATCTGTGCAACGCCTGCGATACTGAGGAGTTTTTGCGCAATGTGCCGCGCAACCCGCGGTTTCTCTATTCAGCGCTCAAATTTCTTTCGCCCGACGATCTGCAGCGGCTGATGAACGAGCTGGGATGCGAGACCAAGGTGGAGCGCGGCAACCGCGTCTTCCCGGTCAGCGATCACGCCAGCGACGTATCGCGCGCGTTTTTGAACGCGCTGCGCGGCCAGGCGCTCAAGCTGCAAGTAGAAGCGCTGGGGCTGGTAATTGAGGAAGGCCGCGTAACGGGCGTGCGCGTGTGCGACGCGCAGGGCGAGCGTGTGATCCCCTGCGACTGCGCTGTGCTGGCCACGGGCGGCGTTAGCTATCCTGTCACCGGCTCCACGGGCGACGGTCTGCGCTTTGCGCAGGAAGCAGGGCACACCATCGTGCCGCTGCACCCCTCGCTGGTGCCCCTGGAGGTCAGAGAGCCCTGGGTGAAGCAGTTACAGGGGCTTTCGCTCAAAAACATTTGCCTTTCGGCGGCCGTTCATGGTAAAATAAAATATTGCGAGATGGGCGAAATGCTCTTCACGCATTTCGGCGTTTCCGGGCCGCTGGTGCTTACGCTATCCAGCGTGCTGGCCACGGCGGACTGGCCGCAGGTACAGGTAACGCTGAACCTGAAGCCCGCGCTGACCCCGGAGCAGCTGGATGCGCGCCTGCTGCGCGAGTTTGCCGCCGCGCCGCGCAAGCAGCTGCAAAACATCCTGCCTGCGCTTTTGCCCGCGCGCCTGGCGGAGGTTTTCCCCGCGCTATGTGGGGTAAGCGCCATCAAGCAGCCTGCGCAGATCACGGCGGCTGAGCGCGCACGAATTGTATCCGCGCTGCAATCCCTGCCCTTAACCGTTACCGGCACGCGGGGCATGGACGAGGCGATCGTCACCTGCGGCGGCGTATCGGTACGAGAGATTGTGCCTGCCACCATGATGAGCAAAAAAGTGAAAGGGCTATTCTTTGCCGGCGAGATGATGGATGTGGACGCTTTCACGGGCGGTTTCAACCTGCAGATCGCTTTCTCCACCGGCGCGCTGGCTGGGCACAGCGCTGCGGTATACGAACGGGAATAAGAAAACGGACGAAGGGCCTCCGGCGGGCAGGGACATCGTCCCTGCACCCAGTTCGCGATGCCACGCAAAGGATATCGCGCAATTGTCTGCGCATGATAAGCAATAGAAAACGAGAGCTGTTTTACGGCGGCAGGTTACTGTTTTTCAGAATCAATCGCCTGCGGGAAAACTTGTTTTCCCGACTGCGATTATTCTGAAAAACACCACGGGCAACCATGTTGCCCGTGCGCCTGAGCGCTTTGCGCTCAGGGCTGCCGCCTATACACACTCCCCGGCTTGCTTTTTGTGCCTCGCAGAAGCCCGCTGCTTGGCTGCTGTCCCCGGCATTGCGCGCTGGTGTCCAGAGGCGTAGCCTCTGGTTGGGAGCTTGAGGGCAAACAGCCCTCAACGTTCCCCTTTTCTGCCGCCGTCCCTCTGCACATATTTGTTCGTCCCCTCGCTTTTCTCGCAGAACCCCGCTGCTTGGCTGCTGTCCCCGGCATTGCGCGCTGGTGTCCAGAGACGTAGCCTCTGGTTGGGAGCTTGAGGGCAAACAGCCCTCAACGTTCCCCTCGTGCTTTTACACACTTGCAAAATCTACCATCGGAAGGATCATCTTCGCATGGATTACATCATCTTGGATCTGGAATGGAACCAACCGCTCTCCTACAACAGCTCCGCCTATAAATCCGTGGGCGGCAAGCTGCTGTTTGAAATGATTCAGATCGGCGCGATCAAGCTGAACGACAGGCTGGAGATCATCGACACCTTCAACCAGCTGATTCAGCCCACCCACTATGTCAAGCTCCATCCGCGTATCAAGCGCATCACCGGCATCAGCCAGGATCAGCTGTGCGACGCGCCGCAGTTCTGCGAGGCCGCGCAGCGCTTCCACGCCTGGTGCGGCACGGACTGCGCGCTGCTCACCTGGGGCTGTGACGACGTGTCGGTATTCCAGCAAAACCTGGATTTCTTCGCCTATTCTGAGCCGTTCCCGCAAATGTACGACCTGCAGCGGCTCTATGGCGAGCTGACCGGCGATACCAAGAACCGCGCGGGGCTGAAATCCGCCATGGAGCATTTTGGCATCGAGCCAGATGCCGATCATCCCTTTCATAACGCGCTCAACGACGCATACTATACCGCATTGGTGTTCCAAAAATGCCCGCAGCCGCAGGATGTGCTGCGCTTTTCGCAGACCGCGCGCAAGCTGACCCACGAGGAACGCTCCCGCCGGCAGGAAAAGTGCGATACCATCCGCGTGTCGGACGCCATGCACGGCAAGCACGCAATCACCCCGCCCTGCCCGGTGTGCGGCCGCAGGCAGGAGCTAAAGGCCGGCTATGTCGTATTGTCCGACGGCGCGCAGCAGGCGCTGTGCGTGTGCGCAGATCACGGCCTGTTCATGGTGCGCATCAAGTTCCAAAAGGGCGAAAACAACCGCCGCGTCATGGTGCGCACCTGCGCCCTGAGCGAGGAGCAAAACCCCGCCTATATTTCAACCAAGCTCCTGCAGTGGCAGAACAAGCTCGCTGCCCAGCAGGCGCGCGAGGAGGCAGAAAAGGAGGCGTAAGCATTGCCTACCATCGAATGCAACCAGCAACGTATCACCTTCGACCAACCCGTCACCGTGGCGCAGGCGCTTGCCCGCCTGCTGCCTGAAAGCCATGACAAGCCCCTGGGCGCTTTCTGCGAAGGCCGTGTGCTGGAGCTGGGCAGCCGCCTGACCCAGGATACCACACTGCGCCCCATCACCTTTCAGGATGAGGAGGGCCGCCGCATCTATGAGCGCTCGCTGCGCTTTATCCTGCTGCTGGCCGTGCACCGCTGCTATCCCGATGTGCGCGTGCGCATCGAGCACTCCATCGGCTTTGGCATGTACCTGCAATTGGTAGGCCGCCGCGTGGTGCAGGGCGACGCCAAGCTGATCGAGGATACCATGCGCGAGATCGTGGCCGCCAACCTGCCCTTCAAGCGCAGCCGCTGGTCGCGCCAGCAGGCCATCGATTACTTTACCCGGCTCGGCTGGACGGATAAGGCGGCGCTGCTGTCCTACCGTCCCTACGATTACTTCAATATTTATGAGTGCGGCGGCCTGGCCGAGTATTTTTACGGCGCCATGCTGCCCGGCACGGGCGACGTGCCGGTATTCTCCCTGCGGTATTATCCGCCGGGGCTCATCCTGCAAATGCCCGCGCCAAACGACCCCGCCGTCCCCGCACCCTATGTTTCCCGGCCCAAGCACATGTCCACCTTCTTTGAATCCAATTACTGGTGCCAAATTCTTGGGTGCAGCAACGCGGCCGACCTGAACGACCTGATCGCCAGCGGCCAGCTGCGCGAGTTTATCCGCGTAAACGAGGCCCTGCACGATAAATCCCTGGCCGAAATTGCCGAGGATATCCTGCGCATGGACGCGCGCGCCATCTTCCTGGCCGGGCCCTCCAGCAGCGGCAAGACCACCACGGCCAACCGGCTCAAGATTCACCTGCGCGTGCTGGGCATGCACCCGGTGCTGATCTCGATGGATAACTTCTATCTGAACCGCCCGGATGTGCCCCTGGACGAGCACGGCAAGCCCGATCTGGAATCGCTGTACGCGCTGGATATCGAGCTGTTCCGGCACTGCATCCGCGACCTGCTGGATGGCAAAACCGCCCAGCTGCCCGAGTATGACTTTGCCACCGGCATGCGCAAGGAAAAGTCCATTCCGCTGCGCATCAGCCATGATCAGATGCTGATTATCGAGGGCATCCACGGTCTGAATCCCGAATTGCACAAGGGCTTTGAGCCGGGCGAAATCTGCAAGTTCTACCTGTCGGAGCTGACGTGCCTGAATCTGGACGATCATAACCGCATCCGCACCACCGACGCGCGGCTGCTGCGCCGCATCGTGCGCGATTATCAGTTCCGCGGTACCACGCCGGAAAAAACGCTGGCCATGTGGGACAGCGTGCGCCGGGGCGAGGAAAAGTGGATTTTCCCCTATCAGGAGCAGGCGGATATCGTGTTCAACACCGCGCTGCACTATGAATTGCCCGTGCTGCGCCGCTATGCCTACGATATGCTGCAGCGCATCACGCCCGACGAGCCGGATTACTTCCGCGCCAACCGGCTGATCAAGATTCTCAACTACTTCCTGCCCGCGCCCGACGACGCGATGCAGGAAATCCCGCCGCTGTCCATCCTGCGCGAGTTTATCGGCGGAAACACCTTCTATAATGAATAAAAAATTCCTTTGATAAAGAATCGTCTCCCCGCGCACAATAGGCGCGAGGAGGCGATTTTCTTTGAAAAGAACGGTTTTTCTTGCGCTGCTTTGCCTGACGCTAACCTTGCTGCTGACCGGCTGCGCCAGCAACGCGGACACCCAGCCCTCGCCCAGCGTGGGCATGACCACCCCCATGACCAGCCCGAACGTGACCAACATGCCCTCCGCCACCAATAACATGGACGGCGTGCTGGGCAGCGATGCGCAGCAGATTACAACCGCTGACGACGCGCTGACCGCGTCCAAAGAGCTGCGCGACGCGGTGGAAAAGCTGACCGAGATCGACACCGCCACCGCCGTGGCCATTGGCAACATGGCGCTGGTGGGCGTTACCTATGACAGCTCCTATCAGGGCGAACTGGACGACCGCATCCGCGGCATGGTGCTGGATCGCGCCAAGGCCGTCAACCCGGCCATCCAGTCCGTAGCGGTCACGGATGATCCGACGGCCTTCAGCGAGATTGCCTCGCTGTATCAGATGCTGCAGTCCGGCAGCCCCTATACCACCGTCAAAACCAACGCGGATACCCTGGCGGACGGCATGAGCCTGTACAAGGGCTAAGGCGGTGGAGCGCACCGCCCGCATGCTGCGGCGCACGCTACTGTGCGCCGCTTTCGCATGCCCGTTGGCCGCGATCGGCGCAATGTGGGGCGTGTTGGCACAATGCCTGTGCACGCCGCTTTTATGCGCGGGCGCTACGCCGCAAAGGGGCTGGAGCAAGGCCCGCGGCGGCTTTGCCTATGCGGCCGGGCGTGCGCTGTGCGCGGCAGGGATCGCCGTTGGCGTCAGCTTGGCAGGATCCAAGCTGATCTTCTCTCTGCTGCCTTCTATCTCGCCCTGGATGGCCGCGGCGCTGCGCCTGCTTATCCGCCTGACGGCCCTGCTGCTGCAGGGCTCGCTGCTGCTGCGCATACAAAAAGCAGACCGGCTGCACGCTGCCGCCGGTCTGCTTGCGCTGCTGTTTGGGCTGCTGTTTTATCGCTTGTAGGCAATCACGCAGGTGCCCTCGGGCAGCGTTTCCTCCTCGTCCGCCGTCAGCTGCTCATTGAGCGCCAACAGGCTCTCGCGGGGCAGACGATAGCGCTTCATCACATCCCAAAGCCGCTCGTCGGGCTGCGTGCGATACATCGCAAGCACACTTTCCGCCGCCGGGGCAGGCTCCTGCGCCACCTCGGTAACAACAAACGCCTGCCCGTAGCGCGTGCCCTCCGCGTGCAGGGAAATCACATAGCGGATTTCAGCCCGATCCCCGGCCACGGCGGAGGGCTCCACCCGCAGGGCGGACAGCGTCAGCACATCCTCGGGCTGCGCATCGGCAGCAAAGGCCATGCGCGCGGGTTCCTCGGCCGTATAGGCCACGGGAATGCCGCTGTCCTCAGTCATGTAGATCAGCGTAGCGCGCAGCAGCATATCGGCGTTAAGCTTGCCGCCCTGGGCGCTTGCCCCCACCAGCACAGGCTGCACAAAGGCCGCCAGCACGGTTTTGATGCGCGGCGTGCCCTCGGGCAGGATCATCTGCAACCGCCCGCTTTCGGCCGTTTGCTCATTGACGGAGGCGCTGCGATAAGCAATGCGCTCGCCCGAGGGAATCAGCTGATCGCCCGCGCTGGCAAACACATCGGCCACCACGCTCTGCCGCTGCTCACGCAAAGCCTGCACGCCCACCTTCAGGCTTACCTCGGCACGCAGGATGCGCTCATCCTCCTTGCCTTCCAGAGCCACAGCGGCGTCCGTCGCCTGCGCGCTGGCCGACAGCGCGTCGCCCATCTCGCCGCTGAGCGTCACCGTCTGCTCAAAGGGCATGCTATGCTGGGTGTATACCAGCGGCCGTCCCGGCATGCGCGAGGCATGGCACACCGTCAGATCAATCGTGCCCGTCACCGTCGCGCGGCCGTCCGCGCCGCCAATGATATCCTCCACCCGCGCGTCCGCGCCCGCAAGCAGGGCTTCCTCCACCTGCAGGGCCGGAGCCAGCTCAAACTCGCCGCGTATCAGCCCGCTGCTCTCGCCCCCGCCCACGCACTGCTGCAGCTCCAGTGTTTGGGACAGCACCTGCGCGCCGTCCTCCTCCACCTGCGTCACCGCGTTCACCTGCCGCGCCGCGTCCGCCTGCGCCGTCACGTTCATCTCCGCACGCAGCAGCAAGCGCCCATTAAACACCCGCGCGGTCGCGCTGGTAATCTCGCAATGAGGCGCATACGCCGCGCTGCCCTCGCCGGGCGTGATGGTCAGGACGCGGGAAAAATCGCCGCTGCCCTCGGCGCAGCGCACGCGCGTCAGATCTCCCTGGGCGTACAGGGCGCGAAAATTCACCCTGCCGCTGACCGTCAGCCGATTGCCCACGGCCTCGGCCTGGGCAGGCTCGGCCTGCGCCTCGGTATAAAACAGACGCACCTCATCCCGCAGCCCGCCGGGCAGCGCTGCCTCGGCCTCCACGGCAAATTGCTGAGGCGCGGCCCGCAGCTGCATGCCGCCCTCGATAAGCTCCTTTTTCATGCGCACACTCATTTCCTGCTCCCTCCGTTTCTGCATTCATCGTATTCAAAGCCGCCATACAATATGCCTGCTCATTCATTCTGCGCAAAAAATGGACGATTGTTTGCTCGAAACGACCCAATTTTTTGCCTTTCTCTTGATTCTGGGGTTCAAACATGATATACTGAGAGTAAGGCAGATTTATGCATAGGAAGGGAACTCATGCGATACGCCTATCAATTACGCTCACATGCCAACGCTCGCTATCAGGATTCTTTGATCTCACTGTCACAAAAGGAATTGGCCTGCATGCTCTCCGCATGCGGGGTTGACGCGCAGATTACCCCCTGCACGCTGGGCGGCGCGCCATTTTTATGCTTTGAGGCCGATCCCCTCACCCCCGCGCAGGCCGCGTTTGTGCATGGGCATTCCGCCCTGTATATGACCGCCGCGCTGGAAGGCGATCTTTTGCGGCCGCTTGATCCGCCGGCCATTCCCTGCCTGCCCGGCGATATGCCCGATATTCTCAAGTATAAGGGCAAAACCAACGCAGCCTTTACCCACCTGCTGATCAATCTGGCCCTGTCCGCCGGCAGGGTATGGCAGCAGCCGCACCCCAGAGTGCTGGATCCCATTTGCGGCCGCGGCACCACGCTGTACTGCGCGCTGACGCGCGGCATGCACGCCGTGGGCGTGGAGGAATCCCGCCGGGAGCTGAGCGAAGGCATTGCCTTTACGCAGAAGTGGCTGCAATATCACCGCGTCAAGCACAGCATGACCCGCGCGGGCATGACCCTGCCGGGCGGCAAAAACGCCCCCGGCACGCTGTTTACCGTGCAGACCGATACTGGCGCGCTGACGATGACGATGATCCAGGCCGATACATCCCAGTGCGGGCAGTTATTGCGCAAGCAGCGCGTGCACGCCCTGGCGGCCGATCTGCCCTACGGCGTGCAGCACGCCCCAACGGAAGATCGCCGCGTAAGCTCGCTGGAGCAATTATTGGAGCGTGCCCTGCCCGCCTGGTATCAGGCGCTGCTTCCCGGCTGCGCAGCCGCCGTCGCCTTTAACACCTACACCCTGCGGCGCGATCGCTTTGCCGATATCGCACAAAAAGCCGGCTTTGAAATCGCCGGCGCACCGCTGTACGACAACTTTGAGCACTGGGTCGAGCAGGCCGTCAACCGCGACGTGCTGGTGCTGCTTCGGCCCGCTAAAGACGCTTAAACATATTATTATTGTCAGGAACTCAAGGAGGAACACACATTGTATAGCAAGGAAGCCTTTGAAGCCATGACCGTGGTTGAACTGCGCAAAGTTGCCCGTGAAAACGGCGTTACTCTCAGCGCAGGCATTTCCAAGCAAGGCATTGTGGAGCGCCTTTGCGCCGCCCTGGTCAAGCCCGAAGAGGACGCCGCCGCCGAGGCGGAACAGCCCGCCACGCCCATTATTCGCCGCGTGGCCTCCATCGTATCCGATGACGACGATACACCGGTGCTTACGCCCAACGTGCCTTTTAATCGCAGCACCACGGGCGGCTCCGCCCCTCTTCCCCCTGCCGCTCGCCCCGCGCCGCGGCCCGCGCAGCCTGCGCCGCAAGCCAGCACTCCTGGCCAGCCTACGGTCAACCGCGGCAATATTCCCGGCACCAACAAGCCGGTGTTCTCGCTGGAAGGCGTGCGCGCCTGGCATAATCCGCGCAATTATCAGCAGCAGAATAACAGTACCTTCGCTCAGCGCCCTAGCGCGGGCTTCACGCAGCAGCATCCCGCCGCTTCGCCCTATGGCCAGCAGCGGACAATGCAGCGTCCCGCATCCACGGTTTCGCGCTTTGGCCCCGAGGCTGCGCAGACGGACGCTCCTGCCCCAGATACGCCTGCGCCCGGCTATCGCGGCGACGTTCGCCCCCAGCCGCAATACGCGCCGCAAGATCAGCGCCCCGTCTATGGCCAGCCTGCCTATAATCAGCCCGCGTACAATCAGCCTGCCTATGGCAACGATTACCGCGCGCGCACGCCCATGCAGCCGCGCGATCCCGCCGCACCCGCCGGTCTGCCCGATATGCTCAGCGCTGGCGAGGTAACCGACGGCAGCGGCATTCTGGAAATCCATCCCGAGGGCTATGGCTTCCTGCGCGTGCATAATTATCTGCCCGGCCGCGGGGATATCTACGTATCCAACGCGCAGATCCGCCGTTTCCACCTGCGTAACGGCGATTCCATCACGGGCAAGGTGCGTCCCCAGCGTGAAAACGATCGTTTCGGCGCGCTGCTCTACATCACCGAGATCAACGGCATCGATCCGGACGACACGGCTGAGCGCCCTGCTTTCGACGCCCTGACGGCTACCTATCCCACCAAGCAGCTGCTGCTTTCCAAGAAAAACCCGCAAAACGGCCTGCTGCGCACGATGGATCTCTTGTGCCCCATCGGCCTTGGCCAGCGCGCGCTGATTGTCGCGCCCCCGCACAGCGGCAAGACGGAGTTAATGCAGTCCATCGCATCAGCCATTCGCGCGCAGCATCCCCGCATGCCGCTGATGACCCTGCTGCTGGGCGAACGCCCGGAGGATATCACCGCCGCCCGCGCACAGCTGCCGGGCGAGGTAGTAGCCGTGGGCTTTGACGAACCGCTGGACAGCCAGACCCGCTGCGCCGAAATGGTGCTGGAGCGTGCCATGCGCCTGGCCGAGCAGAAGAAGGACGTAATTGTCTTTATCGACAACCTGACCAACCTGTGCCGCGCCTATAATGAAAGCGCACCGCAAGCGGCGCGCATGCTGCCCGGCGGCCTGGCTGCCAACGCGCTGGCCAAGCCCCGCCACCTTTTTGGCGCGGCCCGTGCCCTGCGCGAGGGCGGCAGCCTGACCATCATCGCCGTGCTGACCGCCGATACCGGCAGCCCGCTGGATGCAGCCATTGCTGATGAATTCCGCGGCACGGCTAATATGGAACTGTATCTGAACGCCGACGGCACGATCAATCTGCGCCGCAGCCTCACCCGCAAGGCGGATCTTATGCAGAGCGAGGATGCGCAGAAGGCCGCCGCCGCCCTGCGCGCCGCCATTGCCCAGGACGATCTGGTTCAGGCGCAGCAGCGCATGGCCGATCTGCTTGCGCAGACCGAGGATTTCGACGCGCTGGTGACTCAGTTAAGTCACCCCTCTGAATCCTGATTTCCCGTCAGCACGCACACGGCATACCCCAGATTATCAGCGCTCGGCGCGGCTTCGTACCCATCTGGCAGCACGAACGCCGCGCCGTTTTTCAGCATCTGGGCGCACAGGATATAGCATGGCTTTCCTTGCGGCCCATCCAGCTGCAGCGCGCCATAGCGGTGCAGGGCCTGCAGGTATTCCTCCAGGCAGTAGCCTGCCGCATGCATGGCCGCGGCATGTGCCTTGCCCACATAGCGGAAATGCAGCCGTTCGCTGTCCCACCCAGCGGCCTCGGGCTGATCGGGCGGATAGCGGCGAATCACACCGTAACGCCAGGCATTTTCTGCCAACCAGCGACCATCCTCCGTGCGCAGCAGCGGATCAGACTGCGACCAATCCATCTCCCCGCCCAGGCGCACGTCAAAGCACGCAGCCAGCTGATGCTCACTGCATCCGCCGTCGGGCACATCGGCAATGGCCCGGCTCATGGCCTGCGCCAGCGGCATCGTGGCGCGATAGCTTTCAAAGGTTTGGCTTTGCAGCAACCGCTGTGCCTCAGGCGAACGCATGCCCTCGGTAATCCAGGTGCTTAGCAGCGGATTATCCTCCGCCAGCTCGCACAGGGCATAGATGGTCGCCTCCGACAGCGTTACCGTTTCGGCCGCAGGGATATACAGCCCCACCATGTGACGCACATTGCGCGCCTGCTGGTGCGTGCGCTGGGAATCCAGCGGATGGCCGGGCGACACGTATAAAAGCTCACCCTGATACAGCGTATCGCTGTCAAAGAATCGCTCCTCGCCCTGCGGGGGGTCGGCCAGGGCATACAGCGCATAGCCATCCCGCTGCCCCAGCAGGATATCCTCAGCAAGCGTCTGCTGCGCGCGCGGCAGCCGTTCACAGCAAAGCATCATCAGCATCAGTGCCACAAGCACCGGTATCAAGGATTTGCGCAGTTTGGCTTCCATCTTTTTGCCTCCCGCAATTGATACTCTTAGCCTGCGCAATCCATGCACATTCTATTCATCCTCTATCAGGAGGTATACACATGAGCATTTCGATTTCTTCCTTTGGCGCGCTGCCCGATGGCCGCGCCGCCGCGCTTTATACCCTGACCAATCCTTCCGGCGCGCAGCTATGCCTGACCGATTATGGCGCGCGCATCGTGGCTGTGCGTGTGCCTGATCGCACGGGCAACCTGGCCGATGTGGCGCTGGGCTTTGACAGCGCCGCCGATTATATCCGCCAGGATAACTATATCGGCGCGACCATTGGCCGCGTAGGCAACCGCATCGCCGGCTCCGCCTTTACCCTGAACGGCAAGGATTATCATTTGGATGCAAACGAAGGCCCCAACTGCCTGCACGGCGGGCATAACGGCTTTGACCGCCAGCTTTGGCATGCCGAGCCGCACGAGGGCGAGGCGGCTGATATGGTCACCTTTACCTATACCAGCGCGGACGGCGAGGAGGGCTTTCCCGGCACGCTGCGGGTGACGGTGAGCATTGGCTGGTCGCATGAAAACGACCTGAGCATTTGCTACAGCGCCGTGTGCGATCAGGATACCCTGTGCAGCCTGACCAACCATTCCTATTTCAATCTGGCCGGTCAAGGCAATATCGAGCAGCAGATTTTGACGCTGAACGCGCCTTTCATTACCGAGACGGACGACGCGCTGATCCCTACCGGCCACGATTTGCCCGTGGACGGCCTGCCGGTAGATTTCCGCGCCGGGCTGCGCTTGGGCGAGGGTTTTGCCCGCGGCAGCGAGTATCCCATGATGGTGGCGAAAAATGGCTATGATTTCAACTTTACCGTGGCAGGCAGCGGCATGCGCTGCTTCGGCTCGCTGTATGATCCGCAAAGCGGCCGCGTGATGCACCTGTGCTCCACCGAGCCGTGCGTGCAGGTGTATTCCGGCCAGCATATGGATTTTTCCGGTCATCACGGCGCGCATTATGGCTGCCATGCCGGCCTGGCACTGGAAACCCAGCATCATCCCGACGCAATCCACCACGCCGCCTTCCCCAGCGTTGTGCTGCGCGCCAACACGCCCTACGAGACGCAGACGGTGTACAGCTTCGGCGTAAAATGACAGCACGCGCCCGGCATCCTGTACGCCTAACCGATTACATCCCGCCCCGGAGGGTACGAGGACAACAGGAAGGAGGACGCATGACAGACAACACACCATCCAACCGCTTTGGGGACCTGATCAGGACGCGCCGCATCATACTGGGCTACACACAGCGCCAGCTTGGCGAGATGTGCGGATATCAGGGACGGACAGCAGAAAGAATGGCACAGAAATGGGAGTACGGAGAAGCTCCCGTCCCCGCCGACCGTCTGCGCCGCCTGGCCAAGGCGCTGGAGCTGCCGCTGGAAGCGCTTATACTGTAAACCCACAATGGCACCACCTCCAAACAAAAAGCCGCAGGGGATCGCGTCCCTTGCGGCTCTTGACACTACTATTATAGCACAGTCGCTACTATCATTTGCTATCATCTTTTGCGGTGAGGCGAAAAAAATAAAAAAATTTGCAAAAAGGTATTGACAAGGTCATATGACTATGGTATGATTGCAACGTGATCAAGGGAAAAACCCAGGTCGTCGGGCGAGGAGCGAAGCGAGTCATCTGCTGCGTGACACAAAATCACAAAGGAGATGATGCCGGGTGAAGATTGGTGACATCATCAGCCTGCTCAGGTTAATCGCTTACGTGGCCTTTGAAGTGCTGAAGGCTATCAGGCCAAAGCATAAAAAATAACCGCCACCCCCGCACAAAAGGTAACGGTCATTTTGCAAAGATGACTCGTTAACCTGCTACCAACAGGTTAAGCTCCTCACCTGTTGGCATTATAACACGAATAACCCAAATCGTCAATCAGAAAGGGGAAAATATGCTTAAACCTGATGGGAACAAGATACAAACCTGCGTCATCCTCACGCGAGAGCTTGCCGACTATGTAGACCGTCGCGCGGCGGCGTATGGCATGAGCCGGGCGGCCTACATCCGCATGCTGATTGCGCAGGACGCAGAGCGCAACCAGAGCAATGGTAGCTAGCACACCATCCAACCGCTTCGGCGATCTCATCCGGACGCGCCGCATCATCCTAGGCTACACACAGCGTCAGCTTGGCGAGATGTGCGGATATCAGGGACGGAGCGCAGAGAACACCATCCAGAAGTGGGAATACGGGCAAAACCCCGTCCCCGCCGACCGTCTCCGCCGCCTGGCCAAGGCGCTGCAATTGCCGCTTGAAGCGCTTATACCGTAACCCACAAGGGCACCACCTCCAAACAAAAAGCCGCAGGGGATCGCGTCCCTTGCAAAAGCCCCATCAAAAAGTGCAAGAAAAGCCGCCGTCCTTCGCAGCAATGCGATGAACGGCGGTCTGTTTTATGATGGATTTAGGCTTCGGGCTGGCTCTCCTGCACGGGAGCTTCCACAGCCACCGCTTCGGTGGCAGTTTCCTCTACCACAGGGATTTCATCCTTGGCTTCCTCGGCAGGCTGCGCCTTGGAGGCGGCGGCCTTCTTGGGGCGCTGGGGTTTATTGATGGTGATCACCACATGACGGTTGGGTTCTTCACCCTCAGAATGGGTGGTCACAGCATCGTTGCCTTGCAGGGCAGAGTGCAGGATGCGGCGCTCATAGGGATTCATAGGCTCCAGCGATACACGGCGGCCCGTCTTGACAGCGCGGTTAGCCATGCGGTTGGCCAGGCGGATCAGCGCCTCCTCGCGGCGGGCGCGGTAGCCCTCCGTATCCAGGGTGACGCGGGTGTATTCGCCGCGGCCCTTGTTCACCTGCAGGCTGGTTAAGTATTGCAAAGCATCCAAGGTTTCGCCGCGGCGGCCAATCAGCACGCCCTGCTCATCGCCCATCATATTGACGCGCACGTTGCCCTCTTCATCGGTATTGACGGTCACGGACACCTGCACGCCCATCAGCTGGGTCAGCTCCTGCAGGAAGGTCTGCGCGCGGCCGGCAGCCGTTTCAGGATCGGCCTGCTCGGCAGGCTCCACGGGCTTCTTGGGCTCCTGGGGCTGCTGCGGACGGGGCTTCTTTTCGGCGGGCTTGCGAGCAGGCTTCTTAGGCGCTTCGGGCTGCTCGGCCTTTGGCGCATCGTCCTGCGCGGGCTTTTCAGCAGCCTTCTTGGGGGCAGCGGGCTTCTTTTCAACAGGCTTAGGCTGGGCAGGCTTTTCCTGCGCGGGCTTGGCAGGCCCTTCCGCCTGGGGCTTGCGGGCAGGCTGCTTTTTAGGAGCGGGCTTCTTTTCCTCCAGGGAATCGGCAAACAGCGAATGGGTGTCCAGCACGCTGCTTTGCTCAATCACGGTCAGGCGCACGCGCCAGGGACGGCTGCCAAACAGGCCGAACAGACCCTTGCTGCCTTCTTCCACTACGTCTACGTTTACTTCGCCAATCGTCAGGCCCAGGGCTTCCAGGCCGGCGTCAATCGCTTCTTCACGGGTTTTGCCGGTAGCTTCATAGGATTTGCTCATTATTTAACGTTCCCCTCTCCCTCGGTCAGCGCTTTTTCCCTTGCGTCCTTCTTTTCCAGATACCTGTTGATCCAAATCGACTGCGCGGTGGCAAACATGTTGATGGTTACCCAGTACAGGGCGAAACCGGCGTTGCTGCTCAAGCAGATGAATACCGAGAAGATCGGGAAGAAGTACTTCATAAAGGCGTTCATGCTGCCGTTCTGCTGGTTGTTCTGCTGCTGATTGGCCTGATCCTGCATGGCGGGATTCAGCTTGGTCATCAGCCACTGAGTCACGCCCGACAGAATGGGCAGAATCAGCAGGCCGTTGAAATCCTTATAGAGGGTGAAGGAGAAGAGCAGGACGCTTACATTCTTCCAGCCGGGCACAGCGGCCGTCTGGGCAATGTAGGTAGGCATCTGCTGCATGGTGGGCAGCAGGTAGGTGTTGATGGTGGTTTGCAGCGCCGCGTTGCTGGTGAAATTGAAGATTTCGGAGGCGCTCAGCTCCGCCGCCGCAGGCACGGCAGCGCGGATATGCTGCAGCATCGTGGCCAGGTCGGCCTCGGATACCGTTTTGAGCATATGATCCCAGGTATTCATGCCGATGCTGATCATGGCGCTGGCGTCGGGCGCGATGGTCTTAAAGGGGGAATCCGCCATGAACACGTTCTTGATCCACAGGAAACTCTCATACACAGGGGTTTCGCCCTTCAGGAAGGCGAAGGCCTGCTCGATCAGCTCCATATTGGCGATATCGCGCATGGCATAGAACATGCAGAACAGGATGGGCCACTGCAGCAGCATGGGCAGGCAGCCGCTCATGGGGTTGTAGTGTTCTTTCTTCATCAGCTCAGCCTGTTTTTGCTGCAGGCGCTGCTTATCGTCGCCATACTTTTGCTGCAGCTTATTAAGCTTGGGCTGAATCTCGCTCATTTTGCGCATGCCCTTGCGGGATTTCACTTCAAAGGGGGTCAGCACCGTACGAATCAGCACGGTGAAGATGATGACGGCGATGCCGTAATTATGGACCAGCCCGTAGATCCATTGCAGGATCTCGCGCAGCCATACCGTGACAAAAAACGTATTCATCGATCAATTCTCGTCCTTCCTGATGATGGTATCCACTCGCTCGGGAACGGGATCATAGCCCCCCTTGGCAAAGGGGTGGCAGCGCAGCAGCCGCCTGGCCGCCAGGTATCCGCCGTAGGCCGCGCCATAGCGCTCCACGGCCTGCATGGCATATTCGGAACAGGTGGGCGTATATTTGCACGCGGGCGGCAGGAGCGGACTGATACGCCGCTTATAGAAGCGCAAAGATGCAAGCATGGCTCGCTTCATCACTGCTGCTCACCCCAGTCCCGTGCATTACGCATCACGATACAGCCCATGCCTTTTCAGCAGGCTTCTCATCGCCTGTTCCAGCTGCCAGTAGGTAGCGTCTGCGGCCTCTGGACGGGCCACAAACACATAGAAGCCGTTTTTAAGGGACGGAATTTGCTGACGGAAGCACTCGCGCAGCCTGCGTTTTACGCGGTTGCGCACAACGGCGTGTCCCACCTTTTTGTTCACCGCAAAGCCCACCTGCAGCTTGCCTGCGCGCACGTAAACCAGAGACAAAAGATGGGTACCCATGCTTTTGCCTTTGCGGAAAACATAATGAAACTGTCCGTTCTTGCGGATGCGGTACGCTTTTTGCACAGCAATGCCTGCCCTTTATGAAACGGTATGGAAAACCCGCCCCGGAGATGCACGATGGCAGGCACCGGGGCGGGTTGAGCCATGCTTCGTCGGTCGATCACGCCCAAAAGCGTGACCAGAGGATTACACGGTCAGTTCCTTGCGGCCACGACGACGGCGGGCGGCGAGAACGCGGCGGCCGTTCTTGGTGGACATGCGGGCACGGAAACCATGCACCTTGCTGCGCTGGCGCTTTTTGGGCTGATACGTACGGAACATGTTTCTTCTCTCCTTTTTATGACGTTACGCGAAAATCGCGCTTATCATGACCTTTTCTCTTTGCGACAAACTGCCGCAAACAGCCTTTTTATTATACTAACGAACGCGCATAGTGTCAAGCATTTTTTGCCTTAAATCTAAAATGCCGCACATTATATATTGACACCGATTCACTCGTGTTGCTATACTAAACTTATCAGAATTCGCAAAACAGCGCCTCACCTGTTCTGCAAATGAAAAAGGAGATTACACTTCATGATGGATCGACTGCCAGCTCTGCCTCTAATTGTCAACGACCCCTATTTTTCTATTTGGATGCCTGGCGACACCCTGACGGACACAAACACTACCCATTGGGCAGGCGCCGTAAAGCCCTTGCGCGGCGGTATCACCGTTGACGGCAAGCGCTTTCACTGGCTGGGCGCGGCCTCAAATCCCGCCGCAGAAACCCTGTCTATCCAGGTAACGCCCACGCAGACAAGCAGCACGCTGCTTGCCGCCGGCGTTCAGCTGGATGTTCGCTTCTGGGCTCCGGCGCTTCCGGACGATCTGGATATGCTGTCGGCGCCCGTTACCTATGTGGATCTGTCGCTGTGCAGCACGGACGGCAAAGCCCATCAGGTATCTCTGGATTTTCTCGCTTCCGATCGGCTGTGCTACGAGGGCGAGGTGCCGCCGGCAATGAGCGGCAGCAGCTACGATTGCAATGGCTTACATATCGCCTATACCGGCCAGGAGCAGCAGAAGATACTGGGGCATTCCGGCGATCACATCACCATCGACTGGGGCTATCTGTATATGGCTTCGCGCCAGGGCTGCGTGGAGCGTCGAGGCAATCATCTGTCCTTTACGCTGGAAAGCACCGTCACCGCTGCGCCTTCTTGCGCCACGATCCTTCTGGGCTATGACGACGTAGCTTCTATTAACTACTTTGGTGCTCTGTGCCGCTGCTGGTATATGCGGAATGGCAAGAGCATCATCGACGCTTTGATGGAGCTGGATTCCCGCCATGATGAGCTGCAGGAAGCCTGCCGCAAGCTGGACGCAAAGGTAATGGATGAAGCCACGGCCATCGGCGGCAGGGATTACAGGTTGATTGCCTGCGCCGCCTGGCGCCACACCTTCGGCGCTCACAAGCTGATCGCCACGCCAGACGGAGAGATGGCTTTCCTGTCCAAGGAAAACGACTCCAACGGCTGCATCGGCACGGTGGATGTAAGCTATCCTTCCATTCCGCTGTTTCTGAAGTATTGTCCCGAGCTGGTAAACGCACTGTGCCGGCCGGTGATTCACTTTTCCCAGCTGCCTGTGTGGGAATTTGACTTTGCCCCCCATGATGTGGGACGTTATCCCCATGCCATCGGCCAGGTGTACGCCGCCCGTCAGCGCTGCGCAAACGGCTATGTATACCCGCCCTTCTATCTGTATCCGGCCGGCACCAACGTGTACGACTTCAGCTATCAGATGCCTGTGGAAGAATGCGGCAACATGCTGATCATGCTGGAATCCGCCATTTCCTTTGGCGCGTCTCCCAAGCTGGTTGAATCCTGCCTGCCCCTGCTGGCCAAGTGGGTGCGTTATCTGGATGAATTTGGCGAGGATCCTGGCGAGCAGCTTTGCACGGATGACTTTGCCGGCCATCTGAACCGCAATATCAATCTGGCTGCCAAAGCCATCGTGGGAATCGCCTGCTACAGCCGCATGATGAAGCGCATTGGACGCCATGAAGAAGCGCAGAAGTGGAACGACCGCGCCCATGCCATGGCGGCAAACTGGCTGGAGCGCGCCCGTGGCGAACGCAATACTGCCCTCACCTTTGACGGCAACGGCTGGAGCATGAAGTATAACCTGGTATGGGATCTGGTGCTGGTTCTGAAGCTTCTGCCCAAGGAATTCTACAGTGCCGAAACCGAAAGCTATCTGCCGCTGATCAACGAATTTGGCCTGCCGCTGGATTCCCGGGCGGATTACACCAAGTCCGACTGGACTGTATGGTGCGCTTCCATGGCGCAGGATCCCGCTGTATTCCGCCAGATGATCGCCCCGCTGGCGTATTACCTGCGCAATACCCCCACCCGCGTCCCCTTCTCCGATTGGTATGATACTAAAACGGGCCGCTTCGTAGCCTTCATCGCCCGCAGCGTCCAAGGCGGCGTCTATATGCCGCTGCTGCTGAAATAAGCTGCTTTAGGCGATTACAACAAATAACCACGGCATGCTCAAACAATCAGCATGCCGTTTTGTTATTCCTTGTATTTGCTGAAATTCATCCACTCCCCAAGGGAGCGCTTGCTTTCACCGTAGCATTTATCCAGGTACAGGTTACGGTACGGACTATAAAGCTTGTAGACTTTCCGCATTGTCTCGCGAAGCTCAGCGTCAATTTTCTTGCAGGCTCGTTCCAAAAATGTGCCTTCGGGCAAAATCTCAGCTTCTTCGCAATGGACAACAAGCTCCATAAAGAAGTCTGCTTCATCCAGGATATACTCTCTCCACTTGTAGACAGTGTCTACCTGAGATCAAGCCAAAACAGCCAGCCAAATAGCGATGCATC
>ERZ857521.489-NODE-489-length-59971-cov-21.500484_pt1 | contig 59971 bp, 45 predicted proteins | sample MGYA00519701_ERZ857521 | MGnify/ENA primary metagenome ERZ857521 (study PRJEB31778, sample SAMEA3449346) | human gut metagenome | biome: human gut; feature: human-associated habitat; material: faeces | place: United Kingdom | collected 2010/2012 ...
GGAAGAGGGTGAAAACGAGAATTGCCAACTTGATAAAGTGTGGTATAGATAAGTACCAAGCTTACATGTGGGGCAATAGTCGTTTGGGGTATTGGCGCATAGCTGGCAGTTACATACTATGTCGTGCGATAACCAACGAAAAGTTGAGCATGGCAGGCTATGCTACATTGATGGGTTCATACCTCGAATGGCACCCAAAATAGGAACCGCCGTATGCGGAACCGCATGTACGGTGGTGTGAGAGGTCGGAAAACGAAAGTAGGAGAAAAACTACTTCGTTTTCCTCCTACTCGATTCTGTGACAAGTGTATGTCTTACTCGTTGGTGAGACTGGCTACCTGCTTGTCGCTCTTGATTTTTTCCACGTAGGCGTCGATGACGGCTACGGCTGTGATGTTGACGACATCGGATACGGAGCTCTCAAAGTCTGTGAAATGGATAGGCTTGTTCAGACCCATCTGGATGGGGCCGATGACTTCCACATCAGGTTCAACGGCCTGCAGGAGCTTGTAGCTGCTGTTGGCCGAGCTCATGTTCGGATAGACAAGTGTGTTCACGTCTTTTCCTTTCAGCCGGGTGAAGGGATATTTCTCGTCACGCAGTTTGGTGTTGAGTGCGAAGTTGACCTGCATCTCACCGTCAATGATCATGTCGGGGTAGTCTCTTTGTAGCATCTCCACGGCGGTGTGCACCTTCTGAGGTGATCCGATCTGGTCCGTACCGAAGTTGGAATAGCTGATCATTGCGATACGCGGCTCTTCGTTGAAGAAGCGGACAGAATGGTCGGCCAGACGGGCTACATCGTAGAGTACGCCCTCGTCGGGATGGCGGTTGATCAGTGTGTCGGCAATATAGAATACGCCCCTCTTTGTGTTGAGGATGTGCATGGTGGCGAAGTGCTTGTATTCCGGACGGATGCCGACCACCTCCTTGGCAACCTTGATCGTATTGGAATACTTTGTGTAGAGGCCGGTGATGAACGCGTCGGCATCGCCCTGTTCCACCATGGACATTCCGAAGTAGTTGCGTTCGTACATCTTGTCATAGGCCTCTTCGAAGGTATAGCCTTGACGGGCGCGCTTCTCGGCAAGGTGCTTGGCGTATGTGGCGCGTCGTCCCTGCTCCTGATCGGCTCGCATGTCGACGATCTCCACGCCGGTCAGGTCGAGCTTCAGACGGTTGGCCAGACGGTGCAGACGATCGGGATTACCCAGGAGGATAGGTTGGCAGATACCTTCCTGATGGGCCTGTACGGCGGCCTTCATCATGGTAGGATGACCACCTTCGGCAAACACGACGCGCTGAGGATGCATGGCTGCCGTGGCATGGAGGGTGCGTGTGAGCTTCGACTCTTGTCCGAGCATCTGGCGCAGGTGATCCTTATAGGCTTCCCAGTCGGTGATGGTGGTACGGGCGACGCCGCTGTCAATGGCAGCTTTGGCTACGGCTGCTGATACCTCGGTAATGAGTCGGGGATCGACAGGCTTGGGGATGAAGTATTTAGGACCGAAAGAGAGGTCGGTCACGTGATATACCTGATTGACGATCTCCGGCACTTCCTGTTTGGCGAGGTCGGCAATGGCCTTTACGGCAGCCAGCTTCATCTCTTCGTTGATGGCCCGCGCATGTACGTCAAGGGCTCCACGGAAGATATAGGGGAATCCGATTACGTTGTTGATCTGGTTGGGATAGTCACTGCGGCCGGTTGAGATGAGGACATCAGGACGGCTTGCCATGGCATCCTCATAGCTGATCTCAGGTACGGGGTTGGCAAGTGCGAATACGATGGGGTTGTTGGCCATGGAGCGCACCATGTCCTGGGAAAGGACATTGCCCTTTGATAGTCCGACGAAGACATCAGCACCCACAATGGCCTCCTCGAGTGTATGGACATCGCGGCGGTCGGTTGCGAACAGTTTCTTCTGTTCGGTGAGGTTAGCGCGATCGCTGGTGATGACGCCCTTGGAATCGATCATCACGATGTTTTCCTTTTTAGCACCGAGAGCCATATATAATTTGGTGCAGCTGATGGCAGCGGCACCGGCACCGTTGACAACGATCTTCACGTCACCAATTTTCTTGCCGGCTACTTCAAGGGCATTGATCAGTCCTGCGGCAGAGATAATGGCTGTGCCGTGCTGGTCGTCGTGCATCACGGGGATATCGAGATTTTTCTTCAGACGCTCCTCGATATAGAAACATTCAGGCGCCTTGATATCCTCCAGGTTGATGCCGCCGAAAGTCGGTGCGATGCGCTCTACGGTCTCGCAGAACTTGACAGGATCTTTCTCGGCCACTTCGATATCGAACACGTCGATACCGCCGTAGATCTTGAAGAGCAATCCCTTGCCTTCCATGACAGGCTTGCCGCTCATTGCACCGATATCGCCGAGTCCCAACACGGCGGTACCATTGGAAATGACGGCAACGAGGTTGCCTTTATCAGTGTACTTAAAGACGTCGTTGGGCGACTCTTGTATCTCGAGACAAGGATAGGCCACACCCGGGGAATAGGCCAGGCTGAGGTCGGTCTGTGTTCTGTAAGGTTTGGTCGGCTTCACTTCTATTTTGCCGGGCCGTTTGCCCTCATGATATTCGAGGGCAGCTTCTTTTGTTATCTTGACCATACTAACAGTATTAATGTATATACTCAATCTATCGAGCAAAGTTAAGAAAAAACCCTCAAAGAAGCGTTGGTTTTATCAATTTTTTTATATCTTTGCATTCAGAATAAAAGAGATCGCCGACGCATATAACCAATTTACAACATCGCTATGCAGAAAGCCATCAGTCCTACAGAATATCGGCAACAACTCCGTGCGCGAATTATCAAGACCGCCGAGCAGGAGTTCAGAGTTCGTGGCGCCAATGCTGTGAAGATGGATGATATTGCCAATATTTTATCGATTTCAAAGCGGACCTTATATGAGATCTTTACCAATAAGGAAGAGCTGCTTTTGGAATCGGTGAAGGAGGAAAGTCGTACCTTCGATGAACATATGCGTACTTTTTATGAGGGTAAGCATCACAATGTGATGGATCTTATCTTGGAATTTTACAAGTATCAGATGCATCGCTTGTCGGGGCTGGCACCTACTTATTTTGCGGACATCCACAAGTTTCCACCTGTTATCGCTTGGATCAAGCAGAAGAACGCGGAAAATCGCGCCCGTAGCCTGGAGTTCTTTCAGAAGGGGGTGGAGCAAGGCTATTTCCGGCCTGATGTGGATTATGAGTTGATCTCGAAAGTCGGTGGCGCATCGATGGATTATGTAATGTCACACCAGCTTTACAAACGTTACAGCCTCTTCCATCTGCATCGTAATGTCACAATGCTTTATATCCGTGGACTATGCACGATAAAAGGAATAGAGGTGCTGGATCAAAAGTTGGCGGAACTTATCAATGAGGACGTAAATAAGGATGTTCAATAATAAAAAACCGGATGACATTGTCATCCGGTTTTCGTTTATCTTGTATATAGATATCTTTTAATAGAATGTTTCGGAGTCTTGGCAAATTCCTCGTCATGGATCTCGATGCGTGAGAGCTGACAGTAGTGGGGAATCTGCTGATTGAGAAGTTTCCGGTTTTCTTCCATGACGCTCTGCAGGTCATCGCGGTTAAGACCAAGTTGCTTGGCGCCTTCAAAGTCGGGATATACCAGACCGACAAGTTTTTCTCCCTCTTGAATGACGACACTTTCGATGACGAGTTCTAATGAGTTGAGCTTGTCCTCGATCTCCTCGGGATAGATGTTCTGTCCGGCCGAACCGAGGAGCATGTTCTTGATGCGGCCTTTGATGAATACATTGCCGTTGGCATCCATCGTGCCCAGGTCACCGGTGTGATACCATCCGTCTTGATCGATGGTCGCTTTTGTCGCCTCTTCGTTCTTATAATAGCCGAGCATCACGTTCAGGCCCCTGGCAAGAATCTCTCCGGGGATGTGCTCGGGATCGTCGCTGTTGATCTTCACTTCCATGTGGCGTACGGCCTTACCGCATGAGCGGGGCACGAAGTGTTTGTAGTCTTCGTAGCAGATGATCGGCGCACATTCTGTTGCTCCGTATCCCACGGTGTACTTAAATCCGATGCGGTGAAGGAAGCGCTCGATCTCCTCATTGAAGGCGGCTCCGCCCACGATCACTTCATAGAAATTGTCACCGAAGGCATGGTCTACACTGGCGCATACCTTTTCGAAGATGCGGTTGTTCAGTCCCGGCATCTTCAGCAGCAACCGCAACTTCGGGTCTTGCAGCTTGGGGAATACTTTCCGGCGTATGATCTTCTCGATCACCAGGGGAACGGAGATGATGATACGTGGTTTCACCTTTGTGAAGGCTTCTGCGATGATGGCAGGAGACGGGGTGCGTGTGAGGTACCATATATGGCAACCGATGAGGAACTCGAACAGGAACTCAAAGGCCATGCCATACATGTGGGCCATCGGCAGGATACTGATCACGTTGTCGCCTTCGTGCAATGTATTGCCCAATACGGAGCAGGCAAAGTCGTAGTTGCTCCACAGGGCACGGTAGGGAATCATCACACCCTTAGAGAATCCTGTCGTTCCGCTGGTATAGTTGATCAGTGCCAGATCGTCAGGATGCTCGTCTTTTGTGTAGTGGATATGCTCCTTACGGAAGTATTTAGGATAACGGTGTCCGAACATCTCATTAAGGTGCTCACGGGCATACGTCAGCTTGTCGGTGCGGGAGAGCAGCAGTGAATAGTCGGGGATGTAGATAATGCCTTCCAGCTTAGGCATCTTCTCCGGGTCAATAATGGTAGACACCACATCGCCGGCAAAAAGGATCTTGGCATCAGAGTGGTTTACAATGTTATGGATCTGTTCTGCCGTGAACTCATGAAGGATTGGCACGGCGATGGCTCCGTAGGTGAGCACGGCAAGAAAGGCGCTCGCCCATGCCGCACAGTTGCGTCCGCAGAGAGCAATCTTGTCACCGCGCTGGACGCCAGAACTTTCAAACATGATATGGAGCTTCTCTATCTTACGCGCGACATCATGGTATTGCAGCGTGGCGCCTTTAAAGTCGGTCAGTGCGTCCCTGTCCCAATTCCGAATGATACTCTGTTCGATTAACTCATTAAAACTAGGTATCTTTTCCATAAGCATTTCTCCATAATTTATTTAATAGGTAAGTAGATGGTCTTCTGATGATCTCGTCACTGTGTCTTGAAAGGAATTTCAGGCGAGGGGGATTTTCCGTAAGTCCCCCTCGCACAGTGGACGAAAATGCAAGTTATCTTTAGACATTCTGATAGAGATATCGCTTGATCGACTTCTTCGGTGTCTTTTGGAATTCGTCAACCTGCAATTTGATCTCGCTCAGTTTGCAGAAAGGTGGAAGCATGGTGTTGAGCTTCTTGCGGTTCTCCTCCATGATATTGGCCAGGTCTTCGTTGGAGAATCCAAGGCTGTTGGCCTCGTCATAGTCGGGATGTACAAGGCCGATGAGCTTGTCGCCTTGCTGTATGACCAGGCTTTCATTGACCATCGTCATGGAGTTGAGCTTGTCCTCAATCTCCTCCGGATAGACGTTCTGTCCGTTCGAGCCAAGCAACATGTTCTTCGAGCGTCCACGTAGGAATACATATCCGTCCGCGTCCATCGTACCGAGGTCACCGGTATGGAACCAGCCGTCGGCATCGAGCACGGCCTTGGTGGCCTGTTCATTCTTATAGTAGCCCACCATCACGTTCAGTCCGCGGGTGAGAAGCTCACCGGAGACGTTCTGCGGATCGGGGCTGTCGATCTTCACTTCCATGTGGGTGGCACTTGTTCCACAGGATCCGGGCCGGAAATCTTTCCAGTCGCTGTAGGTAATGACAGGGCCGGTCTCCGTCGTTCCGTACACCATCGTGATGGGTACGTCGACGCTGCGCAGGAACTGCTCAATCTCTTTATTCAAAGGCGCACCACCTACGAGGATCTCATAAGGGTGTCCGCCAAATACTTCCATCACCTGTTGATGGATATGTGCTCTCACTTTCTTGCCGATGCCCGGCATCATCATCAGCAGACGCACCTTCTGATTGTTGAACATCGGGAAGATCTTCTTACGTACGATCTTCTCTATCACCATCGGTACGGCAATGACCACACTAGGATGGATCTCGGCAAAGGCCTGTTGGATCACGGTCGGGCTCGGCAGACGGGTAAGGAAGTAGATGTGGTTGCCCATGCAGATGTTCATGAGAAACTCACAACTCAGTCCGTACATGTGGGCCATCGGCAGGATGGCGAGCACATTGGAAGGGTGTTCATATTTCTTACCGAGAGCCTCTGTGAGGAAGTCGATGTTGCTCCATATACTGCGGTAGGGGAGCATCACGCCTTTAGAGAAGCCCGTCGTGCCGCTGGTATAGTTGATCATGCAAAGCTCCTCGGGCTTGTCGGCATAGTAGTGCAGGTGCTCTTTACGGAAATACATAGGGTAGCGCATGCCGTAGATCTCATTGAGATGCTCACGGGCGTAGGTCAGCTTCTCCGTGCGTGCAGCCTGGAGAGACAGGTCGGGCAGGTAGATGACGCCTTCCAATTGCGGCATCTTCTCATAGTCAAGCGATGTTGCCACGACATCACCAACGAAGAGCAATTTGGACTCCGAGTGATTCACGATGTTATATACTTGGTCAGGTGTGAACTCGTGCTGGATGGGAACAGCGATGGCACCGTAGGTAAGAGTGGCAAGGAATGCACAAGCCCACATCGAACTGTTACGTCCGCATAGTGCGATCTTATCTCCTACGGTTACTCCTGAATTCTCGAAGAGGATATGTATCTTTTCAATCTTGCGTGCTACGTCATGATACTGAAGAGTAGCGCCTTTATAGTCTGTTAGAGCGTCAAGATCCCAGTTGTCAGCAATCGTCTTCTGCAGCAAGGCATTGAATGAAGGTATATTGTTCATTGCACAATTTTCGAATTTTTGTGTAAAGTTACAATGAAAGATGCGCATTTGCAAATAAAATGTGCATTATTTTCTTCTGTTAAGGCATTTTTTAAATACCCGTAAATCCTAGGGCACACGATGTACCTGTTTTGTCGGTTGAATGGTTCTTAAATACGGGATTGGCAAGTGATGAATACTCGGGAAACGGTGTGGAATTTATGTTGTTCCTTGGTTAATGTATGAAAAATGTCCCTTTCAGAGATTTCAATGTCTAGTGAGGGGCATTCTTGATATGAGGATATGAATCGGGACGTTTTCAAGAGCTCGTATTGGTAAATATTTTATCCTCCAATAGGGCTGCCAGAGATTTCTTGTATTAAAAGCATGGATCATTTCCGTAGTGCGTGTTCTTGTCAGGACAATACAAGCAGTAGAAGCGTGAGGCAGATTTATATGGATGGTAGCTTGATATTCCTTGCCTAAGGAATTAGTTTGAAAATAAGTGCGTGCCGGACAAGCAGCGGCTTAGTCCGGCACGTATGATTAGAATTCCGAGGTAAAGTGGAATTTGATGTGTTCGAAATCTTGTTGGGCCATCGAAAGGACATAGCCCGAATCGGCCAGAAAGACGTCACGTCCCTCACGGTCCTTGGCCATATACTGGTATTTACGGCGTTTGAAGTTGTCGAGCTCTTCCTGGTCATCACTCTCTATCCAGCAAGCCTTGTAGAGGTGGACAGGCTCCCAACGACACTTGGCATTGTATTCATGCTCGAGTCGGTATTGGATCACCTCAAATTGCAGCTGACCGACAGTTCCGACGATGCGCCGGTTGTTGAACTGGTTGACAAAGAGCTGGGCGACGCCTTCGTTCATCAGCTGTTCCAGACCTTTGTAGAACTGCTTTGACTTCATCGGGTCATCATTCTCAATATATTTGAAAAGCTCAGGTGAGAAGGATGGCAGTCCGCGGAAATGGAGCTCTTCGCCTTCTGTGAGCGTATCGCCGATTTTGAATGTCTCATTGTCGGGCAGTCCTACGATGTCGCCGGGGTAGGCCTCGTCAACAGTGCTCTTGCGCTGGGCCATGAACTGTGTGGGCGAGGAGAACCGTAAGGTCTTGCCCAGACGGACATGGTAGTAGGGGGTATTGCGCACGAACTTTCCTGAGCAGATCTTGCAGAAGGCGATACATGAGCGGTGATTCGGGTCGATGTTGGCGGTGATCTTGAAGATGAAGCCGGTGAACTTAGGCTCCGTAGGCAGCACCTCGCGCTCTTCGGCCTTGGTGGGCTTAGGTGAGGGGGCTATTTCTACGAAGCAGTCAAGAAGCTCCTGGACACCGAAGTTGTTCAGAGCCGAACCGAAGAATACAGGTGCGGTCTTGGCAGCGCGGTAGTCTTCCACATCGAAGTCGGGATAGACGCCATCTACCAGCTCCAACTCCTCGCGCAGACGTTCTGCCTCGTCCTCGCCGACATGCTGTGCAAGTTCTGGGCTTTGGATATCTACCTCCACCTTCTCTGTCACACGTTGCTTGTTGGGGGTGAAGAGATTGAGCTTGTGCTCATAGATATTGTAGACGCCTTTGAACTTGACGCCCTGACCGATCGGCCATGACAGCGGGCGGACGTGGATCTGCAGCTCTTGTTCCAGCTCGTCGAGCAGGTCGAAGGGGTCGCGTCCCTCACGGTCCATCTTATTGACGAAGATGATCACAGGCGTATTGCGCATGCGGCAGACCTCCATCAGCTTGCGTGTCTGAGCCTCCACACCTTTGGCGGAATCGACGACGATGATAGCAGAGTCGACGGCTGTCAGCGTACGGTAGGTATCTTCTGCGAAGTCCTGGTGACCTGGCGTGTCGAGGATGTTGATCTTGTATGGCTCACCCGTCTTGTCCTCGGGCAGATAGTCGAACTCCATCACAGAGGTAGACACGGAGATACCACGTTGCTTCTCAATGTCCATCCAGTCGGAAGTTGCTGTCTTGCGGATCTTGTTGTTCTTCACGGCACCGGCCACCTGGATCTGTCCTCCAAAGAGAAGGAATTTCTCGGTCAGGGTGGTCTTACCGGCATCAGGGTGGGAGATGATGGCGAATGTGCGCCTGCGTTGTATTTCGTTCATTGAAAAATGGAGATAAAATGATAAGTGATATTACTGTCCGGGCCTTTATTTCATGTTGGCCATGCAGACTTTGAGAGAGTCTTCCCAATAGGGCACGTGTATCCCGAACGTCTCTTTGATTTTTGTCTTGTCGAGTACGGAGTAGGCCGGCCGTTTTACAGGCGAGGGATATTCATCGCTATGGCAGGGCTGGATGTCGCAGTGGTCGTGGCCGGATAGCTCAGCGATCTTCTTCGTGAAGTCAAACCATGAGGTGACGCCCTCATTGCTGAAATGGTAGATGCCGGAGTGGCCTTTGTAGGCTCCGTCTTCTACGATCTGCATGATGGCACGGGCCAGATCGAGGGCATAGGTCGGCGTGCCGGTCTGGTCGAATACTACTTTGAGCTGAGGCTTCGTCGAGGTGAGTTGAAGCATTGTCTTGACGAAGTTGTGGCCAAACTCCGAATAGAGCCAGGCGGTGCGGAGGATGATGTAGTCGCATCCCGTTGCCATGATGTTCTGCTCTCCATGGAGCTTTGTCAGTCCGTAGACACCTGTCGGCGTGCCTTTCTGGTCCTCGCGGCAAGGCGTGTTATAAGGGTCGCCACCGAACACATAGTCGGTGGAGATGTGTACCAGTAGTCCGCCTACTTCTTTCATGGCCTGCGCCAGCAGTCCGGGAGCCTTGGCATTGAGTGTCTCCACGATGTCACCGGCGGTCTCGGCTTTGTCTACATTGGTCCAGGCAGCACAGTTGATGATACATCCGATCTTCTCCTCTGCTACGATGGTGCGGATGGCCTCTTGGTCAGTGATGTCTAACGGACGGTAGCCGTCGCATACGTCAGTAAATATGAAATGATGCTTCGAGGTCTTGGCGACAAGCTGCATCTCGTTGCCCAACTGGCCATTGGCACCGGTAACTAATATGTTCATTGTATTATTCAAATTTCAGTCCTTCTGTGCGGTCTTTGATGTAATAGTCGCTGAGCATACCGATAAATGTCGAAATCTCTTTCACGGCATGCTCCGTCTCTGGAGAGAGTTGCTTCTTTTGCAGGCGCAACATCATCACGCCGTAGAGCGCGTCCAGACAGGTCTCTATCTCCGACACGTCGCGGTCACCTTTGTTGCGGAGCTCCACGATGAAAGGCAGCACTTTATAGTACTCAGCGTTATAAAAAGGAAATTTCGTGGACTGGAGCAGCTGGTTGTGCAGGTCGAGCATGTCTTGTACCAATATCTTGTTGATGTTCAGATGACCTTTCTCGCGGCAGCCTTCCTCATTCATCATCCGGATGAGATTGCCGAACCAGTCGGTTTCTTCCTCTTTCTGCTCGTCGGAATATTGGAACTTGTCGATATATTCGTGGCGGATGCGTGACAGGGAACACCCATAGGCGCGTATGGTGTCTTCGATCTGCCACATATATAAGATATACTCCGCTATTGATTTCTTGCGGATCTCTTGGGCTATAAACATAAATGCGTGTCGTTAATAGTGGAAAGTGTACAGATTGAATACCGTACCGATGAGTACGATGAGTGAGAAGATGATGACGATGGAACCGATGGCCTTGTTGATGATGCGGATGCCGTTATCGTCAAATTTTCCACGGATCTTGTCAATCAGCCATGTGAGCCCATACCACCAGCACAGTGCACCACAGATGACACTCATGTAGCCGAGGGTCATTTCTATGGGGTGGTTAGGGACGACGAAAGCAAACTGTGCATACGTACCCATGAAAAGGAAGATGATCGTCGGGTTGCTGAATGTGAGCAGAAAGGCCGTGATGAAATTGTGCATGAGCGTACCCCGTTTGTTTCCGCTGATATGGATCTTGCGGGTAGGGTCGCTCTGCCAGCAATAAACGCCGAAGAGAAGCAGAACGACGCTGCCTACTATCTGCAACCAGAATTTGTTGGTGGGATTGGTGATAAGGTCCATCACGAAGCTCATGCCGAGTCCCGTGATCATGGCGTAGATGATATCGCTCAACGACGCACCTACTCCTGTCACAAAGCCATACCAACGACCCTTACGCAGTGTGCGCTGGATACAGAGCACACCCACAGGACCCATCGGCGCCGAAGCGATGATGCCGATGAGAAATCCTTTAAGGATCATCATGAGTAAATCTATATGAAATGGCATAACAATTTGCAAAGGTACTCTATTTTAGCCTAACCACAAAGAGAATTGTGATTTATTCCGCCGAGAAGTCTGCCACGAGCTTTCGGTACATGCTGTACAGGCGTGTCCGGCTGATGTATCCCTGAAGCTGATTGTTGATGTTGATCACCGGCAGGAAATTGGCTCCGGTCTGCTCGAATTTCTTCATGACATCCGTCATGGGCTCATTGCCATAGAGGATCGTGGGTACGGGGGTCATGATCTGGTTGACGGTGAACCGCTGGTAGAGCTCCGTACGGAACATGATGTTGCGGATCTTCATGATGTCGATCTCACCGAGCAGCTGATTGGCATTGTCCACCACCGGCAGATAGCTGGTCTCGCTGTTGCTGATGACATGGACGAGACGGCTGAGCGGCATCTCCGGCGGTACGCTGGTGAAGTCTTTCTCAATGATGGAGTCCATGCTCATCAGGGTGAGGACACTCTTGTCGGTATGGTGGGTGAGGAGCTTGCCTTCACGGGCCAGGCGCATGGCATAGATGCTGTGGGGCTCGAAGATGCTGATCACCATTACGCTGACGACGGAAACGATAATCAGTGGCATAAACAGCTGGTAGCCGCCGGTGATCTCTGCAATGAGGAAGATACCTGTAAGCGGTGCATGCATCACGCCGGCCATGGCGCCGGCCATGCCCATGAGAGTGAAATTCTTTTCAGATACGTAAACGCCTATGTCGTTCATGTTCCAGAGACGTGCGAAGAAGAAACCGGCAAAGCCGCCGACAAACAGGGAGGGCGCGAAAGTACCGCCGCAACCTCCGGCACCGTTGGTCGAAGAGGTAGCGACAATCTTTGTCAGCATGACAAGTCCGATATACACGACGAGGACGACGGCATTGTCTGATCCGGCGAACAGCGAGCCGTTCATCACCTGATTCCAGTCGGCCTCAGTGCGTCCGTTGAGCAGGATGTTCAGGGAGCTGTATCCTTCTCCATAAAGGGAAGGAAAGAGGAAGATGATGATGCTCAGCGTCAGTCCTCCAATGATCAGCTTAATGTAGGGCCGTTCTTTCATCCTGGCAAAAAATCCCTCACAGGTCGTCATCATACGGATGAAATAAAGGCTGATAAGTCCGCAGAACACGCCCAGCAGGATAGTGGCGGGAATACGCTCGACACTCCATGCTCCGTCGAGATGGAAGGTGAAAAGGGTTGAGTCGCCTGTAAAGATATAGGAGAACACGTCGGCGGTGATGCTTGCCGTGAGGATGGGGACGAGCGACGCCATGGTCAGGTCGATCATCAGCACTTCAAGCGTGAATACCAGTCCGGCGATGGGCGCCTTGAAGATGCCGGCAATGGCGGCAGCCGCACCGCAGCCTACCATCAGCATCAGCGTCTTGTTGTTGCGTCGGAAGAGCTGTCCCAGATTACTGCCGATGGCGGATCCGGTGAGTACGATAGGAGCTTCGGCTCCCACCGATCCGCCAAAGCCGATCGTCAGAGCCGATGCGATAATGGATGACCAGCAGTTGTGTTGGCGCAGCCTGGACTGCTTTGTTGAGATGGCATAGAGAACACGTGTGATGCCGTGCGAGATATTGTCGCGCACCACATATTTCACAAAAAGGTATGTGAGATAGATACCGATAACGGGAAAGGCAAGATAGAGCAAGTTGGCCTCGTCGGTAGCAAATCCTTCTGTAAGCAGCCGTTGGATGAGGCTGATGAGCTGGTGGAGGACCCATGCTGCCACTGATGCCAGGAAACCTATCAGGAAGGCCAATAGCATATTGGTCTGCCGGTCGGTCAGATGCTTTGTTACCCAAGTGATGACCTTTTGTAACACTAGCTTATTTTCTAATGATGGTTACCTCGCCTGAGGGACCCAGTTTGACAATACTGCTGGGAGTATGGGGCTTGTGCTCCTGACGTCGGCTCCAGCAGACATAGTCGACGCTGTCGAGTATCTCCTGCGAGATGTCACAATAATTCTGTGCGGCAGGCTCACCGCTAATGTTGGCACTCGTGGAGACAAGGGCTTTCTGGAACCGGTAGCATAGTTCATGGGAGAAAGGCTCTTTGGTGATGCGTATGCCGATCGAGCCGTCGTCAGCGATGAGGTTCGGAGCCAGATTGACTGCTCCGTCGAGGATAAGCGTGGTGGGCTTGACGATGGCATCGAGAAAATCCCAGGCGATGGCGGGCACGTTACGGACATAACGTTGCAGGCGGGCGTCACTGTCGACAAGACAGATGAGTGCTTTGGAATCATCGCGATGTTTAATTTTATACACCTTCGCCACGGCTTCTTCATTGGTGGCGTCACAGCCGATACCCCATACGGTATCAGTGGGGTAGAGAATCACTCCGCCACGGCGGAGCACTTGAACGGCATTCTTGATATCTTGTTCTTGTGTCATTGTCTTGTGTTGCTTATTTTCTTTTCAGTCTTTTCCTAAAGTCATTTCTTTCGGGCAAAGATAATGAAAGTTTTGTTATTAAACAAAAAAACGCCTTTTTTTTGTTCTTTCTTCTCAGAGTTTTATTACCTTTGCATAGCGTGATTTTGTTACGCATCGTTACTTGAACATCCAATTACACTAATTAAATAAACATCAACGTATATGAACGAACAACAAGAATTTCAGCAGGAGATGATTAAGCCTTATTGCATAGGACTTGATTTGGGAGGCACCAACTCAGTCTTTGGCATTGTCGACAGCCGGGGAGAGATCAAGGCAACGACATCTATCAAGACCAGAGGTTATGCTAACGTACAGGACTATGTGAATGCCAGTTGTGAGGCGCTCCAGCTTATCATCGATCAGGTTGGCGGCATCGATACGATTAAGGCTATGGGAATCGGTGCTCCTAATGGCAATTACTATAACGGTACGATAGAGTTTGCCCCCAATCTGGAGTGGGCACGCGACGGTGTTGTGCCTTTGGCAGAATTGTTCAAGGAGAAGCTGGGCATTCCCGTCGGTCTGACAAATGATGCCAATGCTGCTGCTATTGGTGAGATGACCTATGGCGTAGCCCGTGGAATGAAGAATTTCATCGTGATCACCCTTGGTACCGGTGTCGGCTCTGGAATTGTTGTGAACGGCCAGGTGCTCTATGGCTCTGATGGCTTTGCCGGAGAGTTAGGCCACGTGATTGTACGTCGTGAGAATGGCCGTCCCTGTGGTTGTGGCCGCAGTGGTTGCTTGGAGACTTATTGCTCGGCAACAGGTGTTGCTCGTACGGCACGCGAGCTGCTCGCAACGACAAAGGAGCCGTCTTTGCTCCGTGAGCTGGATCCGGAGAAGATCACATCGCTTGATGTATCGATCGCTGCCGGCAAGGGCGACGCTCTGGCAAAGCAGATCTATCAGTTCACTGGTGAGCTGCTCGGTGAGGCTTGCGCAGACTTTATGGCATTCTCTGCTCCGGAAGCATTTATCTTCTTCGGTGGCCTGACCAAGGCTGGCGACCTGCTGATGAAGCCGCTTGTGGATAGCTACGACAAGCATGTGCTGAAGATCTATAAGGGCAAGGCAAAGTTCCTTGTCAGCGGTCTTGATGGTAGCTCGGCAGCAGTGCTCGGAGCTTCGGCCATAGGTTGGGAAATGTAATAAGTAATCAAAGGAAATAAAGATAGTTAGACAATATGGAAGGACGGTCGGGGAGTTTTCCCCAACCGTCCTTTTTTAGTAAAGCGGGAAGAAGATGGGCTGTCCGGTACTAAAGGCAATACGGTAGTGGGGCGAAACCGGGCTGCAGGTACGGGATGAAGGCGTGGATCGGGGGCATTGATTTTTCAAGCTAAATGCCCATCATCGGGCATATCCGGTCTTAACAGCCAATATATCCGAACTTTTATGAGTCAAGAGTTGTAACCTGTCAAGGAATTCTGTATGTTTTTTCCTAATAATTTATTTTTTAGGATAGCTTTCTACAAGGTGTCTACCGTTTCAGTTTATGAAGAGAAAAACTGTCTGGGTTAAACCAGGAAAAGTCAGGAATATATAATCAAGGGTAAAGTAATATGTGGCTCATTGGCAAAGTAGCATAATACTCATTGGCAAAGTAGCATAATACTCGTTGGCAAGGGAGCATAATACTCGTTGGCAAGGGAGCATAATACTCGTTGGCAAGGGAGCATAATACTCGTTGGCAAGGGAGCATAATACTCGTTGGCAAGGGAGCATAATACTCGTTGGACAAGTAGTATAAGGCTACTTGAACAGGTATCCTTGCATGCCTTCCGAACATGGCAATATTATTGTATGCGGGCACCTGTAATTCTGCTGCTTTCTATGTGGCAGGATGGCTGTCCGGGCGTGGAATGGAGGGAGAGGACATTTGGATGAAGATATCGGGAAGAAAAGAAATTAACGCTGTTTTTTTATTTACATACTACGGCTTGGATATAGAGCGGTCTGTTTATGGCCGTCGGATAGGACTTGGGATGTCTGATGGAGATGTCCGACTTTTTGCGAGATAGAAGGGCGGATCTGTATTTTTGCCCGAAATCTACTGAAAATCCTCGGAAAAGTGTCCTTTTGAAGGACCATTGGTGACTTGTCCTTAGAACCAATGGAAATATTTCTAGAACCAATGCTGACTTTTATGGGCAACTATAGGTCCGCACGTTTTATCCTGTTGGATGCTTGCAAGAGACAGGACGACGGCAATAGACTTTCGGATGAGAAGTTTCCTGGAAGGTGGATGTATAAGGATAGTAGCTTGATTTTTATTTACATAAGACAATTCTGAATGTTTGGAGGACGAGGCTTGCCATCCAAGAGGGACGGGAAGGTGCGATTGCGGGTATTTCCAACAACGCTGTGGCTGTACAGCAACAGGCTGGTCCGAATGAGCGTTCAGTAGTTTGAAGAATCTGGTATGATCGTCGGTCTGGCATAGGCGTAGTGGGCTGCGTCCGGACAAAGTGAAGGATGCTCGGCAAGAGGGAGAAGACATTATGCCGGTCAATAAAATGGCAAGGTGACAATCATAAGATGTCAAATACTTTGCTGACAAATTGATTCCGGTGTAATAGATTTTTGTAAGTTAGCTTGCGACATGAATAAAATACTCTCAACCGCTCCAAAGAAGTTTGATTGGAGGGATTGAAATATTGGTCGGAATGGCAAAGGTACAAAGTGTTTCTGAAACGACATCCATCGACGTTGCGAAAGACAGGTCTTGTCCGATAGAGGTTTCCGAAAAATAGGAAAAAGCACGCTTTGGAAAATAAACGTGCTTTTATTAGTCATAGGGGTGGCAAATAGTTCTTATTTAGTTTGGGGCTATCGTGTTTTGTCCTTTGAGTCAATATCAGATATGGTAAAATGCGGAAAGGCTTGCCTTTCCGTAAATTAGTTCTCAATTAGGGATGTTGTCACAAAATATAAGGTTCTTCCGATTCTGATACGTTACCATCCACCTCCGGCACCGCCACCTCCGAAACTGCCGCCACCGAAGCTGCCTCCGGAGAATCCGCCGCCACGACCTCCGAATCCGCCTCCTCCGCCTAAGAAGAACGGTGGGAAAAAGTCGTCATCGTGGTGATTGTTGCGCCGCCGGCCACCATTCTTTCCCGATTGCCGGATACCATACCAGATTACGGATCCAAAGCAAAGGAAGAGCAGGAGGATGATGACGACGGGGTTCGTATCGTCTTCTACGCTTTCTCTTTGGTTGAGGCCTGTTTTGCCGGTTTTGAATTTGTTGAGCAAGGCCTGACATGTAGAAACGACAGCTTCATCGACCTTATTCTCTTTCATGTTCTTGACAATGCATTGCTCGCCAATGTCGTGACATTCTATATCGGTGAGATCGCCCTCCAATCCCTTGCCGGGGGCGATGAAATAGCGTCGGTCGTTGACGGCGAGGACAATAATCAGCCCACGACGTTCTTTTTTCGTACCTACACCATAGCGATTGCCCACGTCTTGGGCCATGCGGAAACAGTCCCCGTCTTTCACATTGCCTACAACGATGAATACTGTCTGTATGCCACAATTGTGGTGAAGCTGATAGAGCAGGCTGTCGGAGCGCATTAAAGCACCTGCCGATACCTCATCGTCAGGATTGCACACATAACGGCGCGCATCTTGAAGATGAACCATCGGAATATCATCGGCCGACCACACCCGGGCATGAACCGGCAGCGATAAGATGGATAACAGGCCGACAACAGTTATCAGAAGAAAACGAAGTCGGCCTGTATAGTGCTTAATAGTAATCAACTGTACCAAATCGACGGAGTGTCCTTGTTGTCTGTGTGGACTTCTACGTTATCATAGTAAGCTACTAATTTTACATCTTTAGCGCTTAGCTCGTCATAGTTTACTAACCTTTTCATAATCGATCCTCCTCATAATTTTTAGTTTTTATATAACCAGTCATAACTCACAACAAATATATGTAAAAATATGACATGTCGCAAGTTTTACCGGTTTTCTTTTGCAAATTTAACATAGAATAGGAGATCGCTCCTATTCTATGGTCTTGCAGTATTTGACGCCCAGCAGTTTATAGAATTTCTCCAAGAGAGGCAGACGCTCAAGGAAGTTGTCGTAATTCTTGTCTGCTGCCGGTGTCCATGTTACCTCGCAGAGAGCCGCCAGTCGGGGCAGTGCCTGATAGAAAGCCATCTCAGGGGCATACACATATTCAGTCCACAAGTTGGCCTGCGCGCCGATGATGTGATCTTTCGCTGATTGTGGCAAACTCTCAGGAGCGGGCTCAAAAGAATATACTTTGCTTAGAGGAAGGTAGCCGCCGATATTGAGGACGGGGCTGTTTTTCAACTGGTAGTGATCAATATAGCAGTAGTCACCCGGTGTCATGATGACATCGTGTCCTTTCTTTGAAGCAATGAGACCGCCTTCCATGCCACGCCAGCTCATGATGCAGGCAGAGGTGTCGACATCGCCTTCGAGGATCTCATCCCAACCGATCATCTTACGTCCGTGCTTAGCCAGGTATTTCTCCATTCTGGACATGAAATAGCCTTGCAGGGCATCTTCCTTGGAATGACCGTTCTTGGCCGTGAGATGCTCGTCGGCGATACGCTTCTGGCAGAGCGGACATTTTTGCCAACGTGTTTTGGGGGCCTCATCACCGCCCAGATGAATATAGGTAGAGGGGAAGATAGCCATCACCTCATCGAGCACATCCTCGACAAATTTGAAGGTACTCTCCTTGCCGGCGCAGAGGATGTCGTCGAAGACGCCCCACTGCTGTCCTACCTTGTATGGGCCACCGGTGCAACCCAGCTCGGGATAGGAGGCAAGGGCTGAAAGCATATGGCCGGGCATATCGATTTCGGGGATTACAGTGATATGGAGCTTGGCCGCATAGGCAACGACGTCTTCCATCTCCTGACGGGTGTAGCTGCCGCCGTAGCGCTGGCCGTCAAAAATGCCGGCGTTCTGACCGATCACGGTCTGGTCGCGGTATGCTCCTACTTCCGTCAGACGGGGCCATCCGGGAACGGGCATACGCCATCCCTGATCCTCGGTGAGATGCCAATGGAAAGTATTCATATTGTGAAGTGCTAGCACGTCGAGGAATTTCTTCACGGTTTCTACAGGGAAGAAGTGACGGCCGCAGTCAAGCTCCATGCCACGGTAGTGGTAGCGGGGGCCATCAGTCACATCAACGGCAGGGATGCTGACGGTGTCGGACTGTTCGATGGGAAGTGACTTGCGGAGGAACTGCACGCCATAGAAGATACCTGCAGGTGTGGAAGCCTCGATGGTCACACCGTTGGCACGCACCTTCAGCGTGTAGTCTTCTTTTCCTTTAATCTTCTTATTGAGCTTGAGCGTGATGCCTTTGCCTTTGTCGGCAAGCGTGATGCCGGTCTGTTCCTTTACATACTGGCGCAGGAAACCCGCTTCGTTATTTAGGGCAGCATCTTTCACGATGATGGCTGTGGAGCTCGTGAGCTGATAGGGATTAGCTTTTACTGTACCCATTGTGCGAGGCTGCGGGGTCACTTGATACACGGCAGTAGTACGTTTTGCCTGACACAGTGTGGCAAAGCCTGCTAATAGGGTGGTCATTAATAATAGGTGTTTCATAAATATAATTGTAAATGTGTGATTGATTCCTTCGATAATTCTCTAATCGGTGGTTTTAAATTTACAGTTACAAATATATAACTAAATAATGAAAGGAACAAGCGATTTAGAATAATTGTTTAACATATACCGCATTTTCTTACCGAATATGAAATATATATTAGAAAATAGGTCTCTTATCGTTTCTCATTTTGCCATCTTAGTCGTAGAAAATGGGGAATGCGGGCAATCGTGATATTCCCAAACAAATAGAATCTGCTAGGTCAGTTTTTAAGAATGCGAAAGACATATTACGAAAACAAACTGATAAGGCAGGAGGTGCTAAATGTTGGTGTTTGGTTGATATGAGTGAGCGCTTGGGGTGTTAGGGAAGTAACCTATGGGTAGCCGGTGTATGGAGGGTGAAATAGTAGCTTATCTTTTGCGTTCATTAAGGAATTAAGAACCCTTATATATCGCAACGGTTATGGCAATATCAGATCGTCAGAAGACGACAATGGCACGAAATAGAATCTTTCCGTGCCGTTTGTCGTCTTATTTATCTTCCATTTTCAGTAGGGCATCACGACATTCTTCCATGAGCCATTTGGGAGTAGAGGTGGCTCCGCAGATGCCCACTGTTTCGATGCCGTGGAGCCATTCCGGTAGGATCTCGGAGGCCGATTCGATCATGAAACTGTTGGGATTGACATCGTGGCAGCGCCGGAAGAGCACCTTGCCGTTGCTGCTCTTACGTCCGCAGACGAAGAGGACAAGATCATGACGGGAGGCGAACTCGGCGATGTGGGGCAGCCGGTTGGCTACCTGCCGGCAGATGGTGTCGAAGCTCTTGAAAGTGGCGTCGGGAGAGATGTGCGACTGGATATAGTCGATGATCTGATGAAAGCCGTCGAGACTTTTCGTTGTCTGTGAGTAGAGGTAGATGTCGCGGGTGAAATCGAGCCGTCCGACATCCTCCAGGTTTTCAACGACGATGGCTCTCTGACGGGTCTGTCCTACGAGTCCGAGCACCTCGGCGTGGCCGCTCTTTCCGAAGATCACGATCTGTGCCTCGGGATTGGCGTCCGACTGATGCTTGATTCTACGCTGCAGGGCAAGTACCACCGGGCACGTGGCATCGATGATCTCGATATTGTTTTGTTGTGCGACTTTGTAAGTGGCAGGTGGCTCACCGTGGGCACGGAGAAGCACCTTACAGTCGTGCAGGCGGCTCATCTGCTCGTGGTCGATGGTCACCAGTCCTTGACGGGAGAGCCGTTCCACTTCCATGCCATTGTGAACAATGTCGCCGAGACAGTAGAGCCGGTCGTTGGTGGCCAGCTCCTCTTCGGCTTTTTTGATGGCAGTGGTGACGCCAAAGCAGAAACCACTGTTGCTGTCGATTTCTATAGTCATAGTGTCTTGTCTGTCTTTGAGGGCATATTCCAAAGGAAGCACGTCTTTTCTATGAACCGTCTTTGTTGACAGGCATTACCCGGATCCATCTTAGGCGGGCAGGATCATGCTTTCCTTGGCTTGTCCTTGTTTTGTCAGTCTTTGTTTACAAGAATATTGATGATCACCTTCGTATGGTTGGGATCGTTCGTGATCATGAGGATACGGGGCTTGGAACGGGCAGAACGGAGAATACGCTCGATGGCCGTGATCTTCATCTTTGCCGACTGTCCGGGCAGGATCTTGCTGTCACTTAATGATACTTGTATTCCGGCTGTGAACATCTGCAGAGAACGGATGTCAAGGGTAGACCGGCCCTTATTGGTGAGGATGATCTCGCCTTTTAATTTCTTCTTTCCATTGAAGCTGCCGAGCTTTAGGGAGTCGGTGGACAAGGAGAGCGATGGCGCTGCAGCCAGCTGCTCGGCCGTCATGTTCTCGAAGTTGGGTAAGAGAACGGCAGATATACTGATCTCTTTGTCGGCGGACACCTTGTCGCCGGGATACATACCGAGGTACACGGAAGTTTGTGTCAGTCCGAAGTCGCGCAGGGAGCGCGGGTCGAGGATGATGGTGACAGTGCCGCCACGATGCGGCTTGATTTTGGATGGCGATACCTCAGCCTTCAGATAGGGAGGCAGGTGCATCACGACGGGTTCGACGGTATTGGTGGAGTTGTTGTAGATGTGGATACGCTGATAAGGTCTGTCGGAACGGTTGACATTATCAAACTCAATATCGTTGGCTTCCGCCTGGACATCGCCAAGAACGAAAGGATATTGTCCTTTGAAGTCGATGACCTCTTCTACCACGACACCACGAAGGGCAAGAACAACGGGTGTTTCCGATCCGTTGCTGTAGATGCCTACTCGTTTTTCAAAGTGTCCCATTGTGGCAGCGTCATAGGTGATGCTGACCTGAAACGATTGACCAGCGGGAATTTCCCCTTGTGGATAGTTCACGTCGGTACATCCGCATGAGCTTCTGACCTGAGTGATCTTCAGAGGCTTGCGGCCGGTGTTGCTAAGTGTAAACTGGGCCGTGACAGGACGGCGGAAGAGTACCTGGCCGAGATCGACCAAATCTTGATTGAGGGTGAGACGCTGAGCCGATGCTCCCAAAGAGAAAAGGAGCATGGCTGCGGCAAGGATATGTCGTGTATTCATAATTCTTTATTTTGTTACATTATAACTGTGGGCACCTTCCCTGCCGGAGAATTCCGGGCTATAGGCGCATTGAGCTGTACAGCTTCCACTCTCATACTGACCATCGCGGTCGATGTAGTAGTCGGTTTCGACAACGTGTGTTCCTTTGGCCATGCGGTCGAAGTAATAGCTGGTGGCATTGTCATTAGGAGCGCAGTAGTAGCCCCAATGATAGCCGCTGAGCTGGCCGACAGGCTCGAGGCAGGCCGCACGTTTGTCTTCCACTTGCACGAAGTCGTAGTCACGGTCGGCTGTGAGGGTAATCCGGATGCGGATCTTATCGCCTACCTTGAGGGCGGCCTGCTTGCCGGTGATCACTTCGCCTGTATGCGGATTGAGCACCTCCCGTTTCACGCTGATGCCGGAGGCGGTAGAGGTGATCGTCGATGAGGGCTGGAAGAACTGTGCATAGACAGCGCCCCAGGAGGTGCCGTCAGAGGTCTTCTCGATGGTGAGCTTTCTGGCGGAGGTGTTGCTGATCTGTGTCTTCACATAGCCGAGTCCTGCTGTACCGGCAGGGAGCTTGACAGTCTGGCCGTCGACGCTGATCGTGCTGTTGTCTCCCGATCCGAGGCGGCTCATGTCGATGTTGCCCTTATCGGATGCATGCGTGTCGTCTACGAGGAAGGCGTAGACGGCATTGACCGTGTTGATAGGGGTGTCCCAGGCTTGTGTACGTTTTTCCTGAAGGAGCCAGCGGCGCATTTCGTCGACCGTTGTCGTGTCGGAGGGTGTCAGCTGCTGGAGTGCCTCGATGGCAGCGACTTCTGTGGGGATGCGGTAGTCACGCCATGAGTACAGCGCCTTCTTCGTGTCGAAGTAGCGGCCAAGATCCTCGCGATAGACAGAATACTGACGGATGCTCTCGACAAACTCCTTGGCACGTTGTGTCTTACCATAATGGTTGAGGATGATTGCCGCATTGGCCTTGCCGTAGATCGTGAGGCCTGCCGGCATCTTTTCCAAAAGACTTACGAGGTAGTTGATGTCATTGTTCGGCTTATGGCCGGACAGGGTGAAAGTGTAAAGGATATGACATGCCGTCTCGCTGGGCTGCAGGTTCTTCGCACCCTCTTTCTCTGCCTTCTTCAGTCGGGTGACCTCATCGGCAATCTCTTTGTCGAGATAGCTGACGGCACGGTTCTGTACCGATTGCAGGAGGGTGGGCAGTGCTCCGGTCATCTTGTTGAGGCGGGCGAGGGTCTCAGCGACGGTCGCCGTCATATAGACGCTTCCTGACATGCCCGGCCACCAGGGGAAGGAGCCATCGGAGAGCTGCAGCTTCTGAAGATCGCTGATCTGCGTATTCAGACGGGCTGCAAGGGTGGAGCTGTCGAGGAAGGTGGCAATCTGTTGGCGCTGTTGTGTCTCGCGTGTCGCGTCGGCTACCCATGGTGTCTCGTTGAGTACCATGGTCTTCAGCTCGTTGTTCTTGGAGAGTTGGGACGCAAGGGAGGTCTCTGCTCCTTTCTCCATTTGCCACTGCTGAATCGTCTGCGCTATGCGGGGTGACGAGGTGAGCAGTTGCTGGCCGATCGTGTTGGCATAGATGGCCGTGGCGAGCGAGATGGAATTCTTTTCAGAAGGAGAAGCCACGGACGGTAGTGCCTGGATCATCAGCCATGCGGGATGGTTGGTGTATTCGAGGGTGAGCCGGCGTTGTGAGGACCCTTCGGGGAAGAGGCCGGCTAGGTCGACAGTGGTCGTGCCGGCATTATGCTGAGTGATGGGAGTAGTATTGATGACGGGCTCCTGGTCGGGAAGCAGTGGCAGCCAGTGCTGCTCACCATCGCTGTATCCTCTGCCTTCGGCTGTCACACGTGCGATGTAAAGGTAGGTGTCGTTGCTGTAACCCTGTAATGCCTTGGCATCGATGGGGAAGGTGACGGTCTCGGTCTGCTGGGCCTTGACGGTGAACGGACGCGCGAGCGAAAGCACTACCTTCTCGGTCTCGGGATCGATGATCTCGAGGCGGGCTGTTCCTGACACCTGCTTCTCCGATGTGTTGAAGATGCGGGTGCTGACAGTGGCCTTGTCGTTCTGACGGAGGAAACGAGGCATGTTGGGTTGCACCATGACGGTCTTAGAGGCAACGGCATCGGCCGAGAGCGTTCCGTAGTGCATATCCTTGTCGTGAGCCAGTGCCATGAAATGCCAGGTGGTGATGCTTTCGGGCAGTGTGAAATGCAGGCTCACCTGTCCTGTCTTATCGCTGGTCAGTGTGGGCATCCAGAAGGCGGTCTCGTTGAGATTGTCACGGATGGCGGTGACGGCCTGGTCGGCAGGGAGAGTGGTGGCTTCCTCTCCAGTCTCTGTTGATTTCTCTTTCAGCTCGCTGCTCTCCGGAGCGATATCGCTGTCTGTGGCAATTCCTGTTATAAAGGCTTGTTTCTGGTTGGTAATGGCGTTGGCGGCGCTGCGGGAGTAGACGATGGTAGGCTTGCGCAAGCCTCCGGTGGTCTGATAGAGGAAACGGTTGTCGTATGCGAAGCCATCCAGGATGCTCTCGTCTATATGAGAGAATTTGAGTGTGGCTACGCTCAGGCTCTTAAATGCCTGGAAACCGTAGAGACCAATGGTGGCATTGGTGCCGCCATACCATTGTGTGTAAGGAAGACTGTTGACAAAGCTGTAGCCGAAGTTCCAGTTGTGACGGGCGATCTGGTCCAGACTCTTGTCGTACATGGCGGCGAGCAACTGTGTCTTGGCCGGCTTACCGTCGGGCTGTCTGATCTGCAAGGTCCAGTCTTCCGTGGTACCGGGTGTCAGCCGGTCGCGGAAAGTTTTCCATGTGAGTAGGAGGTGTGTGTCAGGGATAGGACGGGTGATCTGTGCGGTGTGCTTGTAGAGATGTCCGCGGAGCACCCATGCGCAGGTGATGGTCAGACCGTCACCATATTGGGGCTTATAACTGAATTTCTGTGTGTGGACCTCGTTGGATAAGGTATGGTGTCCCTGCTCCAGGATTTTGTCACTGGAGAATACCGTGTAGTAGACGGTAACATCCTTGTCACTGGTTCCCACCTGCAGATAGACGGGTGAGCCATCGTTTGGGAAGCAGGTGTCAGAGAGGTAATACCAGTCGTGCGTCGTCGTGGCGGGATGCTTGTCGCCCATGGAGAAGATGATGATCTCCTGCTTGAGGGTGTCGCCCTCACATACGGCTTCGAGGGTGTGGGTGCCTGATGTCCATTTCTTGCTGATGACGACCGGTGTGCCTGACTGGGCGGTGAGCCACTCACCGCCGTTGATGTGATAGCGTACCGTACCGTCAATCTTTGAGCCGGTGAGGTTCTGTCGTGTAATAGTGAATTGCTTAAGGGAGTCTCGCTCAATTTTTGCGGGCAGGTCGCAAAGCAGTATTGACTTACGGTTGCTCAACGGCATGGAGGTGGTAGCCTCATGACTTTCTCCGGCCTGGTCGGTCACTTGTGCGTTCACCTCTACACGATAGTAGAGCGGATAGCTGGGGTCGGCATCCTGTGGGAAGAGCATCGGTACGCGAATATGGAACAGACCTTGGTCGTCGGTCTGCACTGTGTCGGCGGCAAGTGTGCCATTCTCCGAGGTGTAGCCTCGTCCCATGAAACCATAGTAGGCAATGAAAGAGGTCTTACGGATGGCTTTATAGCTCACGCGGGCGTTCTGCACCGGCACACCGGTGAAAGTCTTGGCCGTGCCGGTCAGTTCAATGGTGTCGCCGGCCTGATAGGCTTCTTTATAGTTGTTGAAAGTTACCTGATAGGTAGGCCGTTTGTATTCCTCGACACGGATGAAGGCGTAGGCGTTTTGTGCGTTGTCGGCTTTGACATTGATACGGTAGCTACCTGTGAGCCCGTTCTGCGGAAGAGAGAAATCGGCGGTGGCAGAGCCGTATTCGTCGGTGGCGACCTCCTGCTCGGCCACTTTCTCATAGTTAGTGTCGTAGAGGGTCAGTGTCACCTTCTCTCCGGCAAGGGGCTGTGCGGTCAGATGCCGGTGGTCTACCGTATAGGCGACAGCCTTCACGTGGGTGGTCTGGCCGGGTCGGTAGAGGGACCGGTCGGTCATGACTTTGATTTCTCTCGTTGTTTTCTTCTGCTCGATGCTATAATAGCTGCCATTAGCGGAGAAGATGGTGGCTGCTTTGTCATCATCGGTCCAGGCATACACCCACCGGGGAGCGTTCTCGCTCCCGTTGTAGGTTGCCTGTCCATTCTTATCGGTTGTCAGTACGGTTGTGGGATATCTGCTGTCTTTGCTATCCGAAGGCCTATTGGCGGTATAGACACGCAGATGGGCACCGCTGATGGGCTTTCCCGTGGTGGCGTTGACTACGACGAATAGTTTTTTCTTTTCAGGCAGTGATTCGTTCATCACGTAGATGTCACTGACATAGAGTATTTCGCGTTGAGGCTGGATATCTAGATTACCCGTGGTAGCCTCGACAAGATATACACCGACAGGAAGACCTTCTATGAAGATGGAATCAGTGTTCTCCTTCCAGACGGGTTGCCCGATGTAGCGTTTGGTGACGCTTTGCACTTCACCGGGGATGATGTGCTTCTGTATCTCGGCATAGCCTGTCGTGGTATTGGGATCCAGTTGCCGGTCACCATTGACGTCGAGACGGTAGACATGGATAGTCAGCTCATTGATATTGCGGATGGTATTGACGCGCAACAGGCGCACTTCATTGGGGAGAGCCATCTTGTCACCGATATTGATGGTGAACTCGGGACGTGTGAGCTCGTTCTGCTCATTGCGCAGATAGTTCATGCGGGGCCATTCACCCCACTGGGAGAGGGCAATGTTGATGTAGTTGTATTTCTCTTCAGCGGAGATGTCATCGGCCTGCTTCATGCAGTTGTACCGCTCAATGGCCACTTCTCCACATTCGCGGAGATCACCATAGAGCCGGATGAGGGAGTCGAGGGATTGTACGTATTTCGACTTTTTAAAAGTGGAGACGTCTTTCTTCCCGTTGTTTTGGAGAGACCGGAGAGCGGTGATGCAGGCGGCAGGGCGGTTGTCGTGGGCAGAATAGTACTTATTGAGTAGCCTGTAGTCACCGGCCTCCATTCCGAGCACGTGCAGAAGGTCGTCGTAGAAGATACGGCTGTCCAGCCCTTCAAGGAAGGCCGGTTCAAAGTCTGTGGCCTTTGCCTTTGCGAGCATTTCGGGATTGCTGAGTGACTTATCGAACCATCGTCTGCTCTTGTTCGTGAGAGTGGTATCTTCATTAGCGCGTATCTCATACACTTTGCCCAGCACGTTCTGGTAGACGGCTTTAAGTTCGGGCTGGCGGGCTGCATTTTCCAACTGTTCAATACGTGCAATCTCCACATCGGCAGAGTCGGGGGAGATCGTTATCTGTGTTGAGGCCCGCTGCAGGGTGGCACGGAGCAGATGCCCCCAGTCGCCGGCTGCGGCAGCTTTCTCGGCGATGCGGTTGAGCCATTCTAGTTGGGTTTTCGGCAGGTCTTTGCTTTGTGCTTCACTCACCTTCTTCCACATGGAGTTGTAGGTGTCCGCGTAGACAGTGAGTGAGGCGAGAATAGATAAAAGTAAAACTATTTTTCTTCTCATATTTTTCTTTTTTATTTTCATACAGAATCTTCACAACCTGTAATAAGGTTGATAATAATGCAAACTTACAAAAACTTTAGTTTAATCGAAACTCTTTTCTATCAAAAATTATGGTTTTTGATATTTATTTCGTGATAGAATCCTGAATTCTGATAAAGTAAGATTAATTAAGGTTTGATTTGTTTTGTCTTTGAATTGTCTTTTTGGCCAAACAAATCCCCCGAATCGGATGGCTGTTATGTTCAGCGTCACGATCCGGGGGATGTATTACACAGGTTCCCACTTTTAAGGATTCCCTTTATGATGTAACTGTTTATGACGTTTGGTCACTCATTTCCAGTTACCATCCTCTATTCATTTTCACAAATATATTATCCTTGCATATCGTAGACTACCTGCATGAGCTTCTTGCCGAGCTCATCAGCCTGTTCCATAGTCGATGCTTCAGAGTAGACACGGATAATAGGCTCTGTGTTGCTCTTGCGGAGATGTACCCAACAGTTGGGGAAATCGAGCTTCACACCATCAATGTCGGTCACCTGCACATCGGCCTGTTGTCCGTACATTTCCTTTACCTTGACGAGGATGGCATCCACATCGGTAGAGGGTGTGAGGTCGATACGGTTCTTGGCAATATAATAGTTGGGGAAGGTGGCTCGGAGCTGTGAGGCTTTGAGATGCTTCTGTGCCATAGAGCTGAGGAAGAGGGCGATGCCCACGAGGGCGTCGCGACCGTAATGGCTTTCTGGATAGATGACTCCACCATTGCCTTCACCGCCGATGACGGCTCCGACTTCTTTCATCTTGGTCGTTACGTTCACTTCTCCTACTGCGGATGCGTAATATTTGCATCCGTGGCGTTCGGTCACATCACGCAGGGCACGTGTGGAGCTCAGATTGCTCACGGTAGCGCCTTTCACGTGGTCGAGGATATAATCGGCTACGGTGACAAGCGTATATTCCTCGCCATACATCTTGCCGTCCTCCTGAATGAAGGCGAGACGGTCGACATCGGGGTCGACAACGATTCCCAGGTCGTAGCCGCCCTTGGCCACTTCACCCATGATGCCGCTAAGATTCTTTTCCAACGGTTCGGGGTTGTGGGCAAAATCACCGGTCGGCTCTCCATTAAGGAAGGTATATTCCACATGGAGGGCGTCGAGCAACTTGGGCAGGATGACACCTCCGACGGAGTTGATCGAGTCGACGATCACTTTGAAGTGTGCGTCTGCAATGGCTTTGCGGTCAACGAGCTCAAGCGCGAGCACGCTGTCGATATGACGCTGGTCGAAGGTGTTGTCTTCGGTATAGTGGCCGAGATGATCGACATCGGCAAAGTCGAAGTCCTCAGCCTCTGCTGTGGCGAGCACCTCATTGCCATCCGCTTTCGTAAGGAATTCGCCTTCACTGTTAAGCAGTTTCAGCGCGTTCCACTGGCGGGGATTGTGGGAGGCGGTGATGATTATGCCACCGTCAGCACCGCTCATGCGTACGGCAAGCTCTGTTGTCGGTGTCGTAGCCAGTCCGATGTTAAGGACATCAAAGCCCATACCCATCAAGGTACCGCAAACAACGTTCTTTACCATCTCACCGGAGATACGTGCATCACGGCCTACGACGATCCTGTTTGAGCCATCGGGGCGTTGCTTGCGGATAAAGGTGGCATACGCTGACGTGAATTTTACAATGTCGAGCGGGTTCAGTGTGTCGCCCACATGGCCTCCGATAGTGCCTCGGATGCCGGAAATAGATTTAATAAGCGTCATAATAATTATTTTTATCGTCCTCGTTCGTAAGTGATGTCATAGAGCATCGGCGTTACATTGTAAGTGGCAGTGGAGTGCCCCATGTCATGGGGTACGATCAGTCGCACTTTTGCAATTTCGCTGTCTGCGGTTGACTGGCGCCCAAGGTTGATGTAAGTCAGGGGGAGAAGCCAGCCTTTGGGCACTGCGGTTGATGAAGAACTATAGATCGCCATCAGCGAGCTTTGGCCAGAGACGAAGATACCAGTGAAGGTGCCGGACTGGTCGGTTACCGACATCTTGTCGACGATGCTGGCATATCTGGCCGACATGTTGGTGGCTGTGATGGTGTCGGTCTGTAAGTTGCGTTCTATATATCGGCAGAGAACGGTTGCCGTCTCTTTATCCTTTAAGGGCTGTCCGGTTCCTTTGCGGACGATCTGCATATAGACACCATTGGAAGAGAAGAGCACCCACTCGTTCTTTGCCGTGTCTGTAACGTAGTTCTGTGCGGCAAACTCGTCTTCGGAGATGACCTTTACAGCCGAGTCGGCTAGATACTTATTAATGGCATTTTGTTCTGCCTTCACCTGGTCGGCATAGCTAATGTCATCATTGCAGGCCGCAAAAGCGCCGATGACGAAAAGGACTAAAAGGAAATATACTATTTTTCTCATTTCGCGTTGTTTATGCGTGCAAAGATATAAAAAAGAACGGAAATACCTCCCGAAGCTCTTGGGTTTTGATTTTTTTTAGAGATAAATTACTCGTATTTTTCAGCAAACCAATCGATGGCCTGGCGGGCGGCACGTTCTGCGTCTTCTAGCGTGCCGTCAATTCGGCCTCCTGAGGCATTAAGATGTCCTCCACCATTGAAGAAACGGGTGGCAACCTCTTCGACGCTGTAGTTGTCGACGGAACGAAGACTCACCCATACGCGGTTGTCCAGTCGGTCATCCTCTTTTAGGGAAATGGACATCCGGATGCCTTTAATGCGCAGTGGCTCATTGACAAGCCCTTCGAGGTCACCTCGGACGAAGTGATATTGCGCCATCTCTTCACGTGATACCGCATAATAGGTGGCGTGCTTGTCTTCGAGCACGTTAAGCTTTTGGTTCATGATATATCCGCGTAGACGGATGGCCCAGTGGCTATAGTTGTTGAAAACATTGCGGTAAATCTTGTCCTTGTCAATTCTTTTTGTCAATAATTGACAGATGATGTAGAATATCTCAGGGCGGGAGGAGTTGTAGGTGAATCCCCCGGTATCAGTCATCATACCTGTATAGCAGGGCACTGCGAATTTCTTACCGAGCTGTTCAAAGTAGCCAAGCTGCCAGACGACACGAAAGAGCACCTCGCATGTTGAGCTTAGGTCGGGTTGCGATATGGTCACTGTAGCTTGGATGGTGGGATTAAGGTGATGGTCGAACATTACGATGGGTGCTGTCACTGTCTCGAGGACGGCTTGCATTTCATCGGTACGGTCGTAGCCACCAAAATCCATACAGCAGATGAGATCGGCCTGTTGGAGCATCTGCTCCACCTCCGTGGGCTTCTTATTGTATTTTACGATATGCTCCGTACCAGGCATCCATTGCAGGAAATCAGGGAAAGCGTTGGGGGCAATGATGCCTGGTGTCTTGCCGTAGATCTCTTTTAGGCAGTTGCCCCATGCGAGGGCTGAGCCTAGAGAGTCGCCGTCGGGATGGGAGTGACAAATAAGTACGATACGCTCGGATTCTTTAAGAAGCCGGTTAAGGGTGTCCAGCTCTGTGGACGAGAGGAGGTTGAGGTCCATGAAACAATATAAGAGTTATAGGGTAAAAAGAGTCACAGAGGTCCATACCCTCTGTGACTCGCTATGTTTAGAAGAGCTTGTTGGGGTAGACGCCTTTTTCGACGAGCTCTTGGATCTTGGCTACCGTGGCAGGACGGTCGGCAGCATAAGTGACACCGAACCACTTGGAGGTAGTGTCAAGAACTTTCACAGAGGCAGTGCCGTCGTTGATGAGCTTGTTCACCATCAGGGGGATGAAGAACTCTGCTTTCAGATTCTTGATGTTCTTCTCGTCAGAGAGGAAGTCCTTGAAGTATTCCTCGCTGTAGTCGAAGTAGTCGGGCGTGAAGCCCCACATGTTCATGCTCACGGGAGTATTGTCGGCTACTGCTACCCATTTGCCTTCTTCGTCCTTATAGCATACGTCACCATTGACACGCATGATCTCGGTGCGCTCCACAACCGTGGTCAGGTTGTCGGCGTCGTCCTTTGAGCAGATGCCGCGGGCAACGGTACCGTTCTCACTCAACGTGTTGCCTACGCGGAATCCGACCATAGCGTATTTGTTCTTTGCTCCTTCGGGTAGATCGGCCAGGTACTTGCCAATCACCATGAAGGCGTCACGGTTGTAGAAGTCATCACAGTTGATCACGCAGAAGGGCTCGTGGATGACATTCTTTGCCATCATTACGGCGTGATTCGTACCCCATGGCTTCTGGCGCCCTTCAGGCACAGTGAAGCCCTCGGGCAGTGCGTCAAGGCTTTGGAAGCAGAGCTCGGCAGGAATGTGACCCTCATATTTAGAGAGGATCTGAGAGCGGAACTGCTCTTCGAAGTCTTTGCGGATGACGAAGACAATTTTACCGAAGCCTGCCTGGATGGCATCATAAATACTGTAGTCCATGATCGTTTCACCGTTGGGACCCAGGCCGTCGAGCTGCTTGAGACCACCGTAACGGCTGCCCATGCCGGCAGCCAGAAGCAATAGTGTTGGTTTCATAATTAAATGTATTAAGAATGTTTTTTTGTTTTCAACATACAAAGATACGAAAATAATGGAAAACAAGCGTACAAAAAACTTGTTTATTATAGAAATGGTGCAAGCAGGTGGGCAAACCAGCCGCGAAATTTTTGAAAGGGTGTCCGGAACTCGTCCCATGTAGCAGGTGTAAGGATAAAGGAGTCTTTCTTTTCCCTGTCAAAGAGATCGTTCAGCTCGCGTGTCGTAGAGGGATCGACGATGACGGCATTCTCCTCGTAATCCCAGGAAAGTGAGCGGGCATTGAGATTGGCCGAGCCGACAGTGCAGAATTTTCCGTCTACCATAATGATTTTTGTATGATGGAATCCGGGGGTATAGAGCCATATTGTGCATCCTGCCTTCATCAGTTTGTGGGCATTATAGAAGCCACAGTCGGGTGTGAGAGGAATATCACTTTTCGTCGAGAGCATGATCTCCACCTTTACACCACGGCGTGCAGCCTGTTTCAGCGCTTTCTTGATCTTGCGGTTGAGGGTGAAGTAGGGATTGATAATCTTAATGGAGTCCTGTGCGTCGTTGATGGCATGCATGTAGAACTCGCGGATGATCTTGTTCGTCGTCCGTGGCTCGCGGTTGATGATTCCTACCATCTTGTGTCCGGCAGTGGCGGATGTGTCGGGCTTCAGCCCATGGAAATAGGAGACATCGCCAAGCCCCCGAAAATATTGAGGCCCGTGGACATTTTGCTTTGTTGTCTTGTTCCACATACGGAGGAAGATGCTTTGCAGTGTGTTCACCTCGTCTCCCTCTATGCGGCAATGCATATCGTGCCAGGATCCTACCTGCTCTGTACCTTTTATATAGTAGTCTGCAACGTTCATACCTCCGGTATAGGCCAGTTTTCCGTCGATGACTACGATCTTGCGGTGATCGCGTGAGAAGACATGGTTGATCCAAGGAAAGCGGAGAGGATCGAATTTATAGATTTCGATGCCTCGTGCTCTCAACGCCTTAATATGCTTCTTTTTCAATGGCTTATTGTTGGATGCGTTGCCGAACGCATCGAAGAGGGCGCGTACCTCCACACCTTCCTTCGCTTTTTCGGCGAGGAGGTCGAAGAGGGCATCAGCTATGGAGTCATTGCGGAAGTTGAAGTATTCAAGATGTATTGACTTCCGTGCTTGACGGATAGCCTGAAACATATCGTCGAATTTTTCTTGTCCGGTCATCAGCAATGCAACAGAGTTGTTATGGGAGAAATGGATCCCGTCTGCGCGTAGATGATTGACCAGCAGTGAGTCGGAAGTTTGTGCACGGCCAGTAAGGAGACCGAAGAGCAGAAATAAGAGAAGTGTTATATGTTGTCGTCTTGTCATTGTTTTGATAGGAAGATATGGGACACCTGATGGCCCTAGGCTCGTCGCCGGGAGCTTCCTTAGTGGAAGCTCCGGTTAAGGGTTACTGGTTCATGAGGGCGGAGGCATAGCTGTCTACAATGCCGAGGAGTCGGTTATCCTTGTCGCAGACAAGGACAGAGTGGATCTTGTATTGGTGCATGATGCGCTGTATGTCAGAGATTTTCGTCTTCGGAGATACGATTTTCGGATGACGTGTCATAATGTCGGATACCGTGTGGTCGAAGAATTGTGCCTGCCAGCGTTCCATGGCACGGCGGATATCTCCGTCTGTGATCAGTCCGAGTACGTGCTTATCCTGGTCCAGACTCACACCCATGCCGAGTTTTCCTTTCGACACATGGATGATAGCCTCGCCGAGATGCATGTCCTCAGGGATGACGGGCAGGTCGTCGGAGCGCATCACATCCTCAGCCATGGTGAGCAGACGTCGGCCGAGCTCACCGCCGGGATGGAACTGTGCGAAGTCGCGGGGCTTGAAGTCGCGAACCCGCATGAGGGCGATGGCGAGCGCGTCGCCCATGACCAGGGCAGCGGTAGTCGAGGAGGTGGGTGCCAGGTTGAGCGGACATGCCTCGTGGTCAACGCTCACCGTCACGTGTACGTTGCTGTATTTGGCAAGCAGGGATTCCGGATTGCGTGTCATCGCAATGATGGGCACATGCATGTGGATCAGAATAGGGATGAAGCGGAGCAGCTCATCGGTCTGCCCGGAATTACTCAGTGCCAGGACCACATCTTCTGACGACATGGCTCCGAGGTCACCGTGATAGGCATCGAGAGGATTGATAAAGAAGGAGGGCGTACCGGTAGAAGCCAGCGTGGCGGCGATCTTCATACCGATGTTGCCACTCTTGCCCACGCCGGTAACGATCACTTTGCCGTGGCAGTGATACATCATATTGACGGCTTTTTCGAAATTCTCGTCTATCTGGGGTAAAAGTCCGAGTACAGCCTGTGCTTCGTCGTTGATGGCCTCACGGGCATAGTCGGAAGAGTGGAGGAGCCGTTCCTCAGGTGTTGTCTTATTTGTCATGGCTGGTTGTTGTGAGTGATTGGATGAGTCCTTCAAGTTTATCGAGCTCTAGCATGTTGGCAGCGTCACTCAGGCCTTCATCGGGCCGGGGATGTACCTCAAAGAAATATCCCGTGGCACCAAAGGCTTGAGCGGCATGGGCCATAGCCGGAACAAACTTGCGGTCGCCGATGGTCTTGCCTTGTCCGGCCGATGGCCGTTGGACACTGTGTGTACAGTCCATGATGACAGTAGGGACAATCTCCCGCATGTCGGCGATGTTGCGGAAGTCGACGACGAGATTGTTGTAACCGAAGCAGTTGCCACGTTCGGTGAGCCATACCTCGCGGGCACCACTGTCTTGTGCCTTCTCCACGGGGTAACGCATGTCACGTCCTGAGAGAAATTGCGCTTTCTTGATGTTGACGATGCGTCCTGTCTTGGCGGCGGCTACCAGAAGATCGGTCTGCCGGCAGAGAAAGGCGGGTATCTGGAGCACGTCGCACACCTCACCGGCAGGAGCAGCCTGCCAGGCTTCATGGATGTCAGTGGTGATTTTCAAGCCGTAGTGTTCTTTCACAGAAGCCAACATTTCCAGACCGCGTTCGAGCCCGGGCCCGCGGAAGCTGTGTATGGATGTCCTGTTAGCCTTGTCGAACGATGCCTTGAAAATGATGTCTGTGCCCAGTTGCTTGTTGATGGCTACCAGTCGGGCAGCCACCTCGTTGAGCAGGTCTTGCGATTCGATAACGCAGGGACCAGCGATCAGTACGGGTGTATGGTTGTTGTTTGTCATAATGCAATAGTTTGTGATACAGTCAGCTAAGTGACCTGTCCGTTTTCTTGTGCCGGTAGGTTTTCCTTGACAGCAGGCAGACTGCGTCGGCCGCTTGGTGTGGGACGGTCAATTTGTGGTGAGGTGGGATATGGAAGTCTCAGCCAAGGGACTGTGTAGAGTTTTTTTCTTTTTGTTCTTTCTCGATGATCTCTTTTGCCTCGGACAGTGAACTGGCAAATTGCACGCCATGATCGGTGGCGTCGGCTGTCGCATTGGCGTCATTAGAAGAAGAGATGATATGCAGGTCACGCTGCGGGAAGGGTATCTCGATCTGTCGGGCATTCAGCTCGTTATAGACAGCTTCCATGATGTCGCTCTTGGCATAGGTCTGCTTACGTGAGTCTACCCACGCAAGGATCTTGAAATCGACGGAATTGTCACCGAAGCCGGCAAAGACGGTATTGATATATTTGATATAGTTCTCGCGCTCAAGTGGCCGGACAGCTTTCTCGATAGCATCTTTTACGTCAGGCACTTTCGTACCATAGGCTACTCCGATAGGGATAATGGCAAGCTCGTTGCCGTGGTTGCGTGTCAGATTCTTATAGTTCTTTGTGAAGAGCTGTGAGTTCTGGAAGTTGACAATCGATCCGTCAAGGGTTTCCAATGTCGTGGAGACGTAAGAGATCGATTTCACCGTACCGCGTGTACCGTCAATGGAGATATAGTCGCCCACACGGATATGGCCGGCCATCAGGGATATGCCATAGTAGATATTTTCCAGAATATCCTTCATGGCGAAACCGATACCGGTAGAGAGACCGGCGGATATGGCGACGATCCAGGAGTTGTTGATATGGAAAATAGCCATGGCCGTCAGTACCCATACGCCCCAGACGACAACTTGCAGCACATTTTTCCACATCGCCAGTCGCCGGGCGGCGATATGTTCGTCAGCCGGCCGGTCTTCTTCTTGCGCACGGATGTGTTCCACACGTTGGAAATGGGAGAAGAGCACGTCGGTGGCAGTATGATAGATGTAAGCGAAGATGAAGTAGAGTGAGACAACAATCACGACGCTCATGATCGACAGTGTGAAGTTGCTGGTGTCGATAAGCCGTGTCGCCAACAGACGCCATAATGTGTCACTGAGGTTAAATACGGCAGCAGCCCAATAGATCGACAGGATGATCGAACTGGTGCCGAGGATAGGCATGATGGCGTAGTAGACAAAACGGAAGAACCATACCTTCCCGATAGGCGTCTCCGCCGAAAAATATTTGCGATTGGCAGCATGGCCGAATCCACGGAGCATCTCGACGATACAGGTGATCGTGAGAATACATGTCAGCTGCATGATCCACCAGATGAGGAGTTGTACGCTTAAGAGTACATAGCCTGTCCAAGAGGCGACGACTGATACGGCGAAGACGACCAGGGACATAAAGCTGTAGAACATGTCCGAGCGGGGGAGGCGCTTGCGGTGGCGTGCCGCTATGATCCACTGCCAGATAGCGCATATAATCAGGATGGGCGGGAAGAGCAACTCTACCAGATCGTTCGGAATGAGGACAATGCGGAAGATGATCACGATCAGGCCGATGAAGATCAGGGGCAGGTAGATACGGAAGCCGCTCTTCATCTGTTTGCCGGTCAGTCGGATGAGCAATGACAGGAGGATGACTCCAAGCAGCCAGATAAATTCCACCATTAGACCGGAGGCCATAACTAGGAAGTTCTGTGAGGCTCCAATGCGCATGAGCCCGAGAAGTATGGCCAGCGAGACGACGGTAGTGGCCAGAATGATATAGGGTCGCTTTTCAGTGAAAACATCCTTGGCACGTTGTATGTTATCATTGCTCATGAATAGGCCGAGAGCAGACTTGAGCTTGTCGTGCTTGACGAGCCATGTGAAGGCAATGCCGACGACGACAAAGTTGACGATGCCGACAATGATCCAAATGACCACCAGACCGATGAGCAGTCCGATGATCACTCCTCCGTCCCATTCGGAACCGACTTTGAAGTTGGGCGTGTATTTGTCGTTGAATGTTTCTTTCGCCTCTCTGAGGGAGTTGCGGAGATTTCTTAGGGTGTTAAAGTAGGTGTTACCGGAATTACTGAAGATCGACGACTGTATCTCGTTGTAGCGCTTGTTGGCATAGTCGTTGATACCCTTCAGATGCTTTTCTGTGGCATCGTAGAGACTGACATATTGCTCCATCTGCGAACGGTTGTCGTTGAGGGTACGCCGGATGCTGATGGCCAGCGTGAGGCATACGTTGCGGTCAGTCTGTGCTTTGGGTGTGAGGGTCTGGACGTACATGTTGCTGAGATCGTTGATGAGCGAGTCGTAGCGACTGATCTCTACATCGGTATTGCGGATGTATTCGCGGAAAGGTGCAGCGTTGTATTTGAAGTCTTTGTATTGTCCGATGGCCTGATGGCAGGCATAGGTAAGGTCAAAGAGATAACCGTTCTTCTGCGAATAGAGCATTAGAGAGTTTTGCTGGCTCTTGTTCGTCACGTCCATAAGCTCTTGACGGACAAGAGCTTGCTGGTTGGCCATATAGTCCGATTGTAGCTCCAGCTCGTTGTGATAGGTCGTTAGCTCATTACGGAGCACATAGAGCGTCATCTCCAAGTTCTTCTCCTTCAGTACGGCATGAGTGGGCAGGCTGCCAATGGCAAGAAGGACTAGTACGAGGAGTAGGTGAAAGTATTTTTTCATTATTGTATGTTCCTTTTGGCGAAGTTGGGTATTTTGATGGCAAAGTTACAAAAATATTGGTAACGTTGATTCCTTTCATGCTTATTTTTATAAAGAGGTTGGTATTTTATGTCAATGATTTGTGATAAAATGATGTCGTTTCCCGTTTTCTGAGTAAGAGATGGACTGAAGCCATTGCGTCTTTCCATGTGGCATCCTTTTTCTATTTTGAATAATGATGATCTCGGAAGAGAAGAAAGGAAGACCGGATATATCGGATATGGAGGAGAGACGCGGGCTCGTCTTTGTCATCAGATGAATATAAATCCATATTTTTCATTCTTATCTTCTTTCCTTTAAAAAGTTGGCTTCCTATTTAAGTCCGAGAGCTTAATATGTTCCTAGAATCGGAGAATGGTTGCGACGGTCGTGAGGATCGATTCCGGCAGCGTTGCGGAATCATCTCATAAACCGGATGTCTTGACCGTTGCCGGATGAGTCCTTGAAAAAAGGCGGAGAGACAAAGCGCGCTTTATGGCCCGGAGGGGATTCCGTTTGGGAAGGATCGCTCGCAGTCGTGCATTTTGGTCGGCTTGTGCATCTTAGGGTAGGGACGTTAGGGGAGGGAAAACGACAAAGAATTTTTGACATAACTAAGAGATGTGCATTTTACCATGCCTTTATGATAGGCTGGCTGCCACTGACCAGCATTCGAAGAGTCGGCTCCGTGGAACTGTTTCTGTTCTTATAGCTGGAAGCAGTGCCGCTCCCCTGTATTTAAGCAGATCCTTGTCCGTGTTGAAGGAATATAGGTGACTTGCCTACCGCACCTAGGCGCATCGGCCTTTACAGCCAACTTCACAGTCCCTTGAAGCTATATTGCTACCCCAGGGCACATAGGAGCCGAACTACTACCATATACATCCTGCGGTTCTTCCACTGCAGGAAGGCAGCGGCAGGTGTCTGGCTAAAAATGATCCCGGATAAAAGCGGTGAATGAATTCATATTGTTTTTTATTTACATTATATGGCCATGGAATACTGACATCCGTGGGTGTGATGGATTCCTCGAAATATTTACCAGAAGGGATTGAGACGGGAATGGCATTGGAAGGGATAGGCTTTCCTGGTATCAGCGGGAGAAAAACTAATCGGTGCATTATTTCGCTAGACGTCATTGTGGTTTCATAAAGCTTTAGACAGATCAGCGTACGGCATTGAATAATTCGAGCCTCGTTGAACTCTGGTAAATATTTAAAGCCGGGATAAGGCGGGAGCTTAAAACACTGTGGCATCAAAAATATCCGGTACATTCGAGATCGGGACAAAGACTTGTCTTTGTCGGATACTTTCTGTCGTTTTTGTCGGCTGACTTTACTCTGTCGTGGGTAGTAAGGACGGAAAGAAGAATACAATCTGTCCTGTCATTTGGGTTTGCCGGATCATTGCGGGCGGGAGTAAATACGTTGACAAAATCTTGCAGGAAGGCGTTGTGGCAGGACAGCAGGAGAATCGCGTGGCCGGAGATCGTTCTTACCAGAAACTTGGATTCACAATGGCCACAACTTGCCGCCGATCCTTTTTGGTGGCTAATTGTAAAGTCGATAATGCAAAATAAAAGCTTAAGAGGACGTATTTCTTTTATGATTTTTTTGTAGGCCAAGGATTATTTTGTAACTTTGCAACCGTTTTATAAGACTTAGAAAACAAGCTTTTAATATTTTATGAACTTCACTTTGTTAATTACCGTCTTGCTGACTGCTGTCGTTTTGGTGGTAGGAGCCTACGTGGTGGCCAAATTGATTGGCCCTCGTTCGTACAATCCGGTAAAAGGTGAGCCTTTTGAGTGTGGTATTCCGACACGTGGCAGTTCTTGGCTGCCTGTTCATATCGGTTACTATCTCTTTGCCATCCTTTTTCTGATGTTCGACATTGAGACCATGTTCCTCTATCCCTGGGCTGTAGTGGCAAAGGAGATTGGAAGTGCCGCGCTGATAAGCATTGGCTTCTTCCTTGTGGTATTAGTATTTGGCCTGGCATACGCCTGGCGGAAAGGAGCGCTCGAATGGAAGTAAGAAAACCGAAAATCAAGGCTTTCCCTTACGACGAGTGGAAAGACAATGACACCCTGGAGAAGATGGCCGACGCGCTGAACGACGGTGGTGTCAATCTGGTGCTGGGCAATCTGGACCAGCTTATCAACTGGGGTCGTAGCAACTCACTGTGGTCACTGACATTTGCCACCTCTTGCTGTGGTATCGAGTTTATGGCTATCGGTTGCGCGCGTTACGACTTCTCCCGTTTCGGCTTTGAGGTGACTCGTAACTCACCCCGTCAGGCCGACCTGATCATGTGCGCCGGTACGATCACTAACAAGATGGCTCCTGCCTTGAAGCGTCTGTACGACGAGATGGCTGAGCCGAAGTATGTAGTGGCTGTCGGCGGTTGCGCCATCTCGGGAGGTCCGTTCAAGAAGAGCTATCACGTGATGCGCGGCATCGACGAGATCATTCCTGTTGATGTCTACATCCCCGGATGCCCTCCCCGCCCAGAGGCAATCATCTACGGTATGATGCAGCTGCAGCGTAAGGTGAAGATAGAGAAATTCTTTGGTGGCGTGAACCACAGCCAGACCGCTGAGGAGCGTGAGCTCGGAAAGAGCAACGAGGAGCTGATCTTCGAACGTAAGCTCGGCATCAATGTCGATGAGACGAAGGCACAGCGCGAGGCTGCCTGGCTCAAGGAGAATGCCCCTGCACCCAAGCCCGCCCGACCCGCTGCTGCGGCAAAGCCTGCTGCAGCTCCTAAGAAGGAGACCATCGTGGTGAAGGAAGCTCCTACGAAAGAGCAGGTGGAGGCGCTCGGCAAAGAGATCGACAAGCTGGACGCTCAGAAAGCGCAGGATACTCAGGATACAACTAATAAATAAGGTAGAAAAATGAAACTGGATAATAAAGAATTCGGATTTGACAACTTCGCCTCAGAGATGGCGAAGCTTAAGAATGAGAAGCATTTCGACTACCTTGTGACCATCGTCGGCGAGGATTTCGGCGAGGAAGGACTGGGTTGTATCTACATCCTGGAGAATACGCAGACCCATGAGCGTTGCTCTGTGAAGCAGATCGCCAAGCAGATGGGTGAGGACTATGTCCTTCCCTCTGTGTTGAAGCTCTGGGCTGTTGCCGATCTGCTTGAACGTGAGGTGTATGACTTCTTCGGAATCAAGTTCCTCGGTCATCCCGACATGCGCCGTCTTTTCCTGCGCAATGACTTTGAGGGCTATCCTCTGCGCAAGAACTACGACATGAGTCCCGAGAAGAACATGTACACGACGGATGATGACGTAGAGCTCGAGACCACCCAGGAGTGGTATATTGACGAGAATGGTGAGCTGAAGTCGAAGACTCATAACCTCTTCCACGATGATGCTTATGTATTGAACATCGGTCCGCAGCACCCTTCTACCCATGGTGTGCTCCGTCTGCAGACGGAGGTCGACGGTGAGACCGTAGAGCGCATCTATCCTCACCTCGGATATATCCATCGTGGTATAGAGAAGCTGTGCGAGACTTGCTCTTATCCGCAGACCTTGGCTTTCACCGACCGACTCAATTATCTGTCGGCCATGATGCACCGTCACGCTCTCGTAGGTGTCATCGAAGAGGCTATGGGCGTTGAGCTGAGCGACCGCATCCATTACATCCGTACGATCATGGACGAGTTGCAGCGTATAGACAATCACTTGCTCTATACAGCCTGCTGCGCTCAGGACCTTGGTGCTCTCACCGCCTTCCTTTATGGAATGCGCGACCGTGAGCATGTGCTCAATGTGATGGAGGAGACCACCGGAGGACGACTGATCCAGAACTATTATAGAATAGGTGGCTGTCAGGCAGATATAGACCCGAACTTCGTGTCTAACTGCAAGAAGCTCATCAAGTATCTCCGTCCGATGGTACAGGAGTACCTCGATGTGTTCGGTGACAACGTCATCACACACAACCGTTTCGAGAAGATCGGCTACATGGACGAGAAAGACTGCATCAACTATGCTGTTACCGGTCCTGCAGGCCGCGCTGCCGGTTGGAAGAATGACGTGCGCAAGTACCATCCTTATGATATGTATGACAAGGTGGACTGGAAGGAGATCACCCTCACGGGTGGTGACTCCATGGACCGCTACTATGCTCACATTTATGAGATCTATCAGAGTCTCAACATTATTGAGCAGCTTGTCGACAATATTCCCGAGGGTGACTTCTACATCAAGCAGAAGCCTATCATTAAGGTTCCCGAAGGACAGTGGTACTTCTCTGTTGAGGGAGCAAGCGGCGAGTATGGCGTCTATCTCGACAGCCATGGCGACAAGAGTCCTTACCGTCTGAAGATGCGTCCAATGGGCCTCTCCCTTGTCGGCGCTATGGACAAGATGCTGCGTGGTGAGAAGATCGCCGACCTCGTGTCGACCTGCGCTGCTCTCGATATTGTAATCCCAGATATTGACAGATAACAAATGGACAAGACATATATTCTTTCCGGAATCGCCTCCTGGTTTGACGGTCTGCTGCGCAACACCTGCGGCCTGGGCGACTTTGCGACTATCCTTATCGAGTGTGTGCTCGTCGGCGTGCTTGTGCTGGCAGCTTACGCCGTGATAGCCATCATTCTGATTTTCATGGAACGTAAGGTGTGCGCCTACTTCCAGTGCCGTATCGGACCCGTCCGCGTAGGTCCGTGGGGACTGCTGCAGGTGCCGGCCGACGTGCTGAAGATGCTCATCAAGGAGATCTTCGGTGTCGACTCTTCCGATAAGTTCCTCTATTGGCTCGCGCCCTTCCTGGTGATCATTGCTTCGGTGGGCACGTTCTCCTTTCTCCCCTGGAACCAGGGTTGGGAAGTGCTCGACTTCAATGTCGGTGTGTTCCTCATCACAGCCATCTCTTCGATCGGCGTGTTGGGTATCTTCCTCGCCGGTTGGGGTTCCAACAACAAGTATTCTGTTGTTTCGGCAATGCGTGGTGCTGTGCAGATGATTTCTTATGAGATGTCTCTGGCTCTCTGTCTGATCTGCGCCGTCATCCTGACGGGTACGATGCAGATGAGCGGTATCGTCAGTGCACAGACAGGTCCATGGAACTGGCTGATCATTCAGGGTCACATCCCTGCCATCATCGCTTTCTTCGTATTCCTCATCGCAGGTAACGCTGAGGCCAACCGTGGCCCCTTCGACTTGGCTGAGGCAGAGAGTGAGCTGACGGCCGGTTATCACACGGAGTATAGTGGTATGGGATTCGGCTATTACTATCTGGCTGAGTATCTGAACCTCTTTGTCATCTCAGGTATCGCTTCTGCCGTGTTCCTGGGTGGCTGGGCTCCGTTGAACATCGGTATCACGGGCTTTGACAATGTGATGGACATGATCCCCGGTTTCATCTGGTTCTTCGGCAAGACATTCTTCGTGGTATGGTTGCTGATGTGGATCAAGTGGACTTTCCCCCGTCTTCGTATCGATCAGATTCTGAAGCTCGAGTGGAAATACCTTATGCCCCTCATGCTCTGCGTGCTGGTGCTGACGACCATCGTCGTAGCCATGGGTTGGACCCTATAAATAATAAGCTCATAGCTTAGGGCTTTTGGTCCGATAGTCGCGTGGTCTATATATATAATAAGGTATAGGATTTCGCGGTAAGGTCAAGGTCCGTCGCTAGAGGCTCATAGCTCAAAACTTAACACAATGGAAGATAACAAACAATCATATTTCGGTGAGGTGAAGGCTGCCATGAAGACGCTCGCCGTGGGTATGAAGACTACCATCAAGGAGTACTTCACCCCGAAGAGCACTGAGCAGTATCCTGAGAACCGTAAGACGACGCTGCATGTCAGTGCCCGTCACCGCGGCCGTCTGGTCTTCAACCGCAACGAGGACGGCTCTTACCTGTGCACTGCCTGCACGATGTGTGAGAAGGCTTGTCCTAACGGTACCATTAAGATCACCTCACACATGGAGACTAATCCTGAGACGGGACGCAAGAAGAAGCAGCTTGACGACTATCAGTACGATCTGGGCGACTGCATGTTCTGCGAGCTCTGCGTCAACGCCTGCAATTTCGGCGCTATCCGTTTCGTCAACGATTTCGAACAGGCCGTCTTCGACCGTTCCAAGCTCGTGCTGCATCTTGATAAAGAAGTGTACGACGGGGGCTCACTGCCCGGCTTGCTGGATGGCGGCGCTCCTCAGGAGATCGGTAAGTTTAACACGAAAACAAAGTAAGCAGTATGGCAAGTATAATTATGTTTTGCATCCTGGCCGTCGTCATTCTCGGATCGGCCGTGATGTGCGTGATGACGAAAAGCATCATGCGTTCAGCTACCTTCCTGCTCTTCGTCCTCTTTGGAGTGGCAGGCATGTACTTCCTGCTTGACTACACCTTCCTCGGCGCAGCGCAGATCGCTGTCTATGCCGGTGGTATCACGGTGATGTATATCTTCGCCATCAATCTGGTGTCGAAGCGTACACTCGAGAATCTGGTAGAACGTTTCAAAGGCACGCGGGTGCTCAGCGGTGCGCTGATCGCCCTCATCGGTCTCGTCATGGTGGCCGTTATTGTGCTGAAGAACAATCTCTTCAACGCTGTCGTTAGCGGCAGTCTGCAGGAGGTGCCCATGCAGAAGATTGGTGAGAGCATGGTCTCTTCAGGTAAGTACGGCTATGTGCTTCCCTTCGAGTTCATCTCCATCTTCATTCTCGCCTGCATCATCGGTGGTATTTTAATTGCACGAAAGGAGGACAAGAAATGAATGTACCTGTAATATTTTTCCTGGGTCTGAGTACGCTCCTGTTTTTCATCGGAGTGTTTGGCTTTGTGACACGTCGCAACCTGATCGTCATGCTCATTTCTATTGAGTTGGTGCTCAATGCGGTCGATCTCAACTTTGCCGTGTTCAACCGTCTGCTCTATCCCGGACAGTTCGAGGGCTTCTTCTTCACACTCTTCTCTATTGCCGTGAGTGCCGTAGAGACAGCTGTTGCCCTCGCTATCATCATCAACGTTTACCGTAATTATCACAGTGATCAGGTGAACAGTATCGAAAACATGAAATTCTAATTGAGAGATGGAATACAGTTATGCATTTTTGATCCTCCTTCTTCCCTTTGTGAGTTTCTTGATACTGGGACTCCTGGGAATGAAGATGAAGCCGAAGGTGGCAGGCATCGTGGGCACAGTGCTCATTGGTATGGTGTTCGCCATGTCGCTCTATACGGCTTATGAATATTTCTTTGCTGTCGGCCGCGACCCGCAAACAGGTCTTTATCCGACGGTGACGGTGTTCAATATCACGTGGCTCCGTTTCACAGAGTTGCTGACGTTTAACATCGGTTTCCGCCTGACGCCAATCAGTGTGATGATGCTCGTTGTCATCACGACGGTCAGCTTCATGGTGCACATCTATTCTTTCGGCTATATGGCTGAGCGCGATGATCAGTATAGAGCTCATGGCTATGAGAAAGGCTTCCAGCGTTTCTACGCTTTCCTCGGCCTCTTCTCTATGTCAATGCTCGGACTGGTGGTTGCCACCAACATCTTCCAGATGTATCTGTTCTGGGAGCTCGTAGGTGTCTGCTCTTACCTGCTTATCGGTTTCTATTACCCCAAGCACGCTGCCGTACATGCCTCTAAGAAGGCGTTCATCGTGACGCGTTTCGCCGACCTTTTCTTCCTCATCGGTATTCTGTTCTACAGCTTCTATGTAGGAACGTTCAACTACGATCTTACTACCGATCAGTCGCTGCCCGCCCATTTGGCAGGTGCCGCATGGATCCTGCCTACGGCGCTCTTCCTGATGTTTATCGGTGGTGCCGGTAAGTCGGCCATGTTCCCTCTGCATATTTGGCTGCCCGATGCCATGGAAGGTCCTACACCTGTGTCGGCTCTTATCCATGCCGCTACGATGGTGGTGGCCGGTGTCTACCAGGTAGCCTCTCTGCTGCCCATCTGGGTGAAATACGCTCCCGATCAGCTCCACTGGGTAGCCTGGATCGCAGCTTTCACCGCATTCTATGCAGCTGCCGTTGCTTGTGCCCAGCGCGACATCAAGCGTGGCCTAGCCTTCTCCACCATCTCTCAGATCGCTTACATGCTCGTGGCACTTGGTGTCTGCACGGGCATCGGTGAGGAAACGGGTCTGGGTTACACAGCCGGTATGTTCCACCTGTTCACCCATGCTATGTTCAAGGCATTGCTCTTCCTCTGCTCGGGTGCAATCATCGTGATCATCGGTTCCAATTTCAAGGATTATATGGGTGGTCTGCATAAGTATATGCCTATCACCAATATCTGTTTCCTCATTGGCTGTCTTGCCATTGCAGGTATTCCTCCTTTTGCCGGCTTCTTCTCTAAGGATGCCATCATCGACGCGTGCAGCTTGCTGCCGGGTTGGCAGGGCGTGGCTCTGAAGTGGATCCTGACGGTTGTGGCAGGTATGACGGCTTTCTATATGTTCCGTCTTTATTATGTTATTTTCTGGGGACAGAGCTATTATGAGCTCGATCCCGACCATCGCAAGAAGCCTGCTGAGGTGCCCTTCGTCATGTGGGGTCCACTGGTGTTCCTTGCCATCATCTCATGCGTGGCCGGATGGATTCCTTTCGGTCATTTCGTGAGTGCCAACGGAGAGAGCTTCAACATTGGCATCAACTGGGCTATCGCCGGCACGAGCATCGTTGCTGCCGTGGTGGGTATTGCCCTGGCTACACTGATGTATGCTCCTAAGAAGAACCCCATCCCCGCATATCTCGAGCGTAAGTTGCCGCGTCTGCACAAGGCCGCCCTCAACCGCTTCTATATTGATGATGCCTGGCAGTTCTTCACTCACAAGATTGTCTTCAGATTCTTCTCCATCCCCATTGCATGGTTTGATCGTCATGTCATTGACGGCCTGTTCAATTTTGCAGCCTGGGGCACACAGGAGGGAGGCGAGACCATTCGTCCCTGGCAGAGTGGCGACGTGCGTCAGTATGCTGTGTGGTTCATCACCGGTTCTGTCGCTCTTACGCTGATTTTGCTCTGCATCTATTTTTAATTTGTAAATAGAATAAAGAAAATGACATTTCTAACATTATTCGTCGTCATACCCGTGCTGATGCTGATCTGTCTGTGGCTGAGCCGCAACGACAGTCAGGTACGCGCGACTATGTTCGTAGGCTCCACGGTGCTGCTGGCTTTGTCCGTTTATCTGGTCTTCGCCTTCATCGGTGCCCGCCACAGCGGCATGTCTGCAGAGCAATATCCCATGCTCTTCGGTTGCGACATCCCTTGGTTTGAGCCGCTCCACATTCATTATCAGACGGGTGTGGATGGTATCTCCGTGGTGATGATCCTCCTTTCTTCCATCATTGTGTTCACAGGAACATTCGCTTCCTGGCAGCAGCACCCGATGCAGAAAGAGTATTTCCTCTGGTTCACCCTTCTTTCTTCGGGTGTATATGGTTTCTTCATCAGCTGCGACCTCTTTACCATGTTCATGTTCTATGAGGTGGCGCTGATCCCAATGTACCTGCTGATCGGTGTCTGGGGTACGGGTCCTAAGGAGTATTCAGCCATGAAGTTGACGCTGATGTTGATGGGTGGCTCTGCTTTCCTGATCATCGGTATTGTTGCCATCTATTTCTTCAACGGCCAGTACAGTGGTGTGTATACCATGGATCTAATGCAGATCGCACAGCTTCACGCCATCCCTGTAGCCATCCAGAAGGTGTTCTTCCCGCTGATCTTCATCGGCTTCGGTGTTCTCGGTGCCCTGTTCCCCTTCCACACATGGTCTCCCGATGGTCACGCTTCAGCCCCTACGGCAGTGTCTATGCTCCATGCCGGTGTGCTGATGAAGCTGGGAGGTTATGGCTGCTTCCGCATCGCCATGTTCCTGTTGCCAGACGCTGCCCGTGAGCTCTCTTGGATCTTCCTGATCCTGACGACAATCTCTGTCGTTTATGGTGCTCTCTCTGCCTGCGTTCAGACCGACCTGAAGTATATCAACGCTTACTCGTCAGTGTCTCACTGCGGTATGGTGCTCTTTGCTTTGCTGATGATGACGCAGACCGCTATCACCGGTGCCGTGCTGCAGATGTTGTCCCACGGTCTGATGACAGCCCTCTTCTTCGCTGTCATTGGTATGATCTACCACCGTTGCGGCACGCGTGACGTGCGTCAGCTGGGAGGTCTGATGAAGATCATGCCGTTCCTCTCCGTTGCCTATGTCGTTGCCGGTCTGGCCAACCTCGGTCTGCCTGGTTTCTCAGGCTTCGTGGCAGAGATGAACATCTTCGTCGGTTCTTTCGAGAATGCCGACACGTTCCATCGCGTGTGCACGATCATCGCATGTACCTCTATTGTCATCACCGCTGTGTATATCCTCCGCGTGGTGGGCAAGATCCTTTATCAGTCAGTACCCAATGCAGAGTACTTCAAGCTCACCGATGCATCCTGGGATGAGCGCATCGCCGTAGGCGGACTGATCCTCTGTGTTGCCGGTCTCGGTCTTGCTCCTCTGTGGGCACAGAACGTGATCAACGATGCCGTAGGTCCTATCCTCCATCACATCGTTCCCACAGCTATCACGTATGCAGGTCTGTAAAAAATAAAAGAAGTCATGAATATAGATTATAGTCAGTTTCTCCATATGATTCCCGAGGTGACGCTCACCGCCATCCTCCTGATCGTTTTTCTTGCCGACCTGTTCACGTCGAAGGCTTCAGGCGTCAGCAATGAGCGTAAGTGGTTCAACCCGCTGGTATGCGTTCTCCTGCTCGCCCATATCTTTATCAACATCCAGCCGGTAGAGGCTGCTCAGACGTTTGGCGGCATGTATGCCATCTCTCCGGCTGTAGGCATCATCAAGACGGTGCTTGCCCTCGGTACATTCATCGTTGTGCTCCAGAGCCGTGAGTGGCTTCAGCGCACCGACACGAATTTCAAGGAGGGTGAGTTCTACGAGCTGGTCGTAGCCACTCTGCTGGGTATGAACATGATGGTGTCGGCCAACCATTTCCTCCTCTTCTTTCTGGGACTGGAGATGGCATCCGTTCCTATGGCATGCCTCGTGGCATTCGACAAGTATCGTCACAACTCTGCGGAGGCAGGTGCTAAGTTCATCCTCACCGCAACGTTCTCGAGCGGTGTGATGCTCTTCGGTATCTCGATGCTCTACGCTGCTGTAGGTACGCTCTATTTCGACGATGTCACCAGCCGTCTGAGTGTGTCTCCCCTGACCATTCTGGGTATGGTGTTCTTCTTCAGTGGTCTGGGCTTCAAGATCTCTCTTGTTCCCTTCCATTTCTGGACGGCCGACACCTATCAGGGTGCGCCTACGACTGTCACCGGCTATCTGAGCGTTGTCTCTAAGGGTGCTGCCGCCTTCGCGCTGTGCACCATCCTGATGAAGGTGTTCGCTCCGATGGTCGCTTATTGGCAGATCCTGCTGATGATCGTCATTGTGCTCTCCATCACCATCGCCAACCTCTTCGCTATCCACCAGCGCGACCTGAAGCGTTTCATGGCCTTCAGTTCCATCTCGCAGGCCGGATACATCATGCTGGCTGTGCTTGGCGACAGCGCCATGAGCGTAAGCTCCCTGACCTACTACGTCCTGATCTACGTAGTGGCCAACATGGCAGTCTTCACCATCATCTCAGCTGTTGAGGAGCATAACAATGGTGTCGTTGATATGGATAGCTATTGCGGTCTGTATAAGACCAATCCCCGTCTGGCTTTCCTGATGACACTGGCCTTGTTCTCTCTCGGTGGTATTCCTCCTTTCGCAGGAATGTTCTCGAAGTTCTTTGCCTTCATGGCCGCTCTTGATGGCGCACAGCTCTCATCGCCTATCGGCATGTGGCAGTATATCGTAGTGTTCATCGCCTTGGTCAACACGGTGATCTCACTTTACTACTATCTGCTGATCGTAAAGGCAATGTTCATTCGTCCCAACGAGCATCCGCTGCCCACGTTCCGTAGCCATGTCAACACGCGTATGGCTCTTGCCGTTTGTACTCTCGGCATCGTCCTCTTCGGTGTTTGCAGCTACGTGTACGATTGGATCAGCCTTGCACTGTAAAAAAGAGTAGGGAGATCCTTCCCTATATCTAAGATAAAGCCAACGTCCCATCCGGTATTCCGGGTGGGACGTTTTGGGTATTTATACGATGGCTTCATTTTCTTCTTGCAGGGAATAAGGGAAAGCTCTTTTCCAGCTGTCTACGGTTTGTCTTTTTGTGTCACCTATGCCGTCGGTTGTTCTTGAAGCTCAATTATTATAAGCTCGAAGGATTTCCTTATTGTTATGTTTGCATCTAAGTATAGGAGGCTGGTAGGAACAAATTGACGGACTATTGGGTAGATGACGGAAGATATCTCGGGTAAGACGATAGAATAAGAGGTTGCCGTTAATGACCGGTTCAGGGGTATGGATGTCTTTTAAGGCTGAGGGTAGGATAGTGTTGGTATTTGGTTGTGAAAGATAAACTAAAAAAGCGGGGCCTTCACAGGTCCCGCTTTCAGATTCAATAGGTATTAGTCCTCTTAAGGTAAAAAGATTGTTTTCAGGATAACAATGCAAATATAGTTTTATTTTTCGGATACTGCAAACATTTACGCGAGTATTTTTTAAAAAAAATTATAATCTCCTCCTTACATATTGTTTTTGCTATCTCGAGAGAGCAAATAAGGCTTGTTATGGTCGTTTTTTAGCAAAAAAAGTACTTTTAGAATATTTCTGGTAAAGAAAAGAATAATTTTTTTCGGTCATTCTTTCTTCTTTTTAATATGTCATATATAGGGATCATCAGTAGGATATATCGAGGGAATGGACTTATCTATTGAAGAAAAACGATGGTTTATTGATAATTTTACGAATGAAATTAAAAAAAACGTATCTTTGTAGTACAAAAAATTAGGCAAGCATTTTACAATTATCAATATGAGGTTAACATTTTAGGTTTACATCAATAGAAAGTTTTTTTTTGCATAGGATTCTCAAGATGAGGGGGACGAGTGTTGTGAAACACCTGCCCCCGTTTTGTTTTATGATCGTAGGAGCAATGGGGTGTGCCTCTTATATTCTCTTTTTTGTTCTTCTCTGTTTTATGATCCGTGAATAAGATCTTTTATTACTTCTCCACCAATAATCAATCCAGCAGCTGCAGGTACGAACGCATTGCTGGCAGGGGTACGCCTCTTGGTATTGGTAGTGATCAGAGTGGGATCGTCGTGATGGTCAGGGGCTGAATGTAGTTCCGTCTCCTGCTCTTCTGCAGGCTCCAGTGGCACCTCTTCGCTGTAGACTACTTTTACGTGTGGTACTCCTAGCTTGCGTAGTTTCTTGCGCAGTACCTTTGCCAATGGATCCATCTTGGTCTCCCATAGATCGACCACGCGAAATGCTGTCGGATCGATCTTGTTGGCGGCACCCATACAGGAGATCATCTTCACGTGTAGCCGGTTGCACTCACTGATCAGATGAATCTTTGCGACGACGGTGTCGATACAGTCTACGACATAGTCATATTGACTCAGGTCGATCTCGTCGGCGTTCTGTGGTAGGTAGAACATGGCATGTTTTACAACTACACAGTCAGGGTTGATGTCATGGATGCGTTCTTCAATCACATCTACTTTGCGTCTCCCCACAGTGGAGTGGAGGGCGATGATTTGCCGGTTGATGTTCGACAACGACACATTATCGTTGTCGATCACGTCGATGTGGCCGATGCCGCTACGAGCCAGTACTTCTACGACATATCCGCCGACGCCGCCGACACCGAAGACGGCTACGTGCGAAGCAGCCAGATGGTTCATGGCTGGCTGGCCGAAGAGAAGTTGGGTACGTGAGAATGGGTTTTGCATTATGGACTTTGTATTGTTCTTGTCTGTATTATAAAATAGGTATGGCCGACGATAGGGATGCTAGGAAGCCTTGGTTGTCGGTAAGCGGTTGCAAAGTTACGATCTTTCTGCCGATTCCTCCCCATCGGGTGGCGGGAATCTTTGTTTTATCGCTATGCGCAGTTGGTGATGCTTGTTTTTTACCTTTAATAAATAATAAAACCCATCCTTCTCCGTTGGTTTTCACATGCATTTTGCTTAATTTTGCAAAATGTATTGTCAAGAGTCACGCATGAAGAAGTCATTTGCCCTTTTCGCATTCCTTTTTATGGTAGCCCTTTCAGCATTTGCTGACACCCGCTTTACATTAGTGATTGATGCGGGGCATGGAGGACATGACTTTGGGGCTCCCGGTGCTGTTTCGAATGAGAAAGATCTTACTTTGAAATATGCGTTGGCCTTTGGTGCGCTTGTGGAGAAGAATTGTCCTGATGTGAAGGTTATCTATACGCGGAAGAAGGATGTTTTTCTGCCGCTGCACCAGCGTGCCGATATTGCTAATGATGCTAAGGCTGATCTTTTTGTTTCCGTTCATATCAATGCGTTGGACGGTAACCACAGTGCTATGGGTTTCCAAAGCTATACGTTGGGTCGTGGTAATCGTACAGGCGACCGAGGGTTGAAGCAGAATCTGGAGGTGGCCAAGCGAGAGAACTCTGTGATTTTTCTGGAGAAGGATTACAAGAAGCAGTATCGCGGGCTCGACCTGAATTCTGCAGAGGGTGATATCATGTTTGAATTCATCGCTGACAATAACCGGGCGCGCAGTGTTGACCTGTCCCGGATGATGCAACGCGAAGTCTGCAAGACTGCCGGACGTAAGGACGGCGGAGCCCATCAAAACAATCTGGCTGTGCTCCGGCTGACATCTATGCCGGCCATCTTGTTGGAGTTGGGATTCATCTCTACGCCTGCTGAAGAGAATTATCTGAACAGTAGAGCCGGTGTGGATGCCATCTCTAAGGGCATTTACAATGCCTTTATACAATACAAGCAGAAATACGATACGAGTATTGATGTGCCTTATCGTGTGGAATTGCCGGCTGCCGTACCCGATGGGGATGATGGCAGCGATGACAACACCGTACAGCGCCCAGTCGCTTCTCCGGATGACGGGCAGCAGCAAAAGGAAACATCACGCGTACGTAAGTCCGTACGCCGTGATCCTGCACCGACAACGCCTGTTCGTACGGCAAAGGCAGATGAGTCACGCCCAGTATTCAAGATTCAGATTCTCAGTAGCTCGAATATTCTCAAGTCCAATGATAAGCACTTCAAGGGGCTTGAAGGCTGTGAGCGCTACGATGAGAACGGACTCCACAAATACACCTATGGAGCCAGCAACAACTATAATGAAATCTATCGCTTGCGTAAGCAGATCGTGGAGCAGTTCCCCGATTGCTTTATCATCGCTTTCAAGAACGGCAAGAAGATGGATGTCAATGAGGGAATCCGCGAATTTAAACGAAATAGATAAGCTATGAAGTTTTTTACTAAAGAAGTGAGAATAGCCCTTGTGGCTATTGTTGGAATAGTCATTCTGTTCTTCGGACTCAATTTCCTGAAGGGTATGTCTGTCTTTTCCAATGATAATGTCTATTATATAAAGTTCAAGAATATCAGCGGTTTGTCAGCTTCCAATCCCATCTATGCTGATGGTTATCAGGTGGGAGTGGTCAAGGATATCAACTACGACTATCAGAACAGTGGCAATGTCATCGTCGAGTTCACTGTCGATCACGACCTTCGCATCCCGAAAGGCTCGTCGGCTGTCATCGAGAGCGATCTGATGGGTAATGTGAAGATGAATCTGCTGTTGGCCAACAATCCTCGCCAGCGCGTGGAACCCGGCGACACGTTGAGTGGAACGCTCAGCGAGGGAATGATGGGTGCAGTGACCCGGATGGTGCCCGTTTTGGAGCAGACGGTGAGCAAGGTCGACTCCCTGCTCGACAATCTCAACCGCATCACCGGCGATCCCGCTATTGTCGCATCTCTTCACAATGTGCAGACTATCACCGGCGATCTCACGGTTTCCACCCGTGAGTTGAACCGTCTGCTGTCACAGACCAACCGCGCTTTGCCGCAGATGGTGGGTAAGGCCAATGGAGTGCTTGACAATACCAACCGGCTGACTGCCAATCTGGCCGACGTCGATGTGGCAGGAACTATGGCGAAGGTGGATCAGACACTCGCCAATGTTCAGGAGTTCACCAATGCGCTTAACAACCGTGAGGGAACGCTCGGACTGCTGCTCCACGATCCTGGTCTGTATCATAATCTCAATTCTACGATGTCGCATGCCGACTCGTTGGTCATCGACCTCAAGGCACATCCGAAGCGGTATGTACATTTCTCGATCTTCGGTAAGAAAGATAAATAACTTCGTGTGATTTTCTGCACGAACGTGAAAAAGCGTCTGTCCCGACCGGACAGACGCTTTTGTGTTTTCCTCATTTTTTTCTTTCATCGGTAGGGAGCGTTCCACTTTTTCCTTTCTTCAGGACATAAGTGGTGACGGATTTTCCACAGGTCATGGGGGCTAATCAGTCGGTTTGGCCTCAATCGTATTTGAGAACGGAGAATACCGGACAAGCCAATCATATAAATGTTTGTGGCCTCATGACGGGTTTGATTTTTTAAAGGGACATGCTTTCATGTCCTCTCTGTCATATCAGAGTGAAATTGATTCTCTGTGCCGGTGGCATCTTCTTGCGAATTGGTTCGCGTTGTTAGGCCGTTCGGAGAGTGCCGGCAGATGGCGGTCATCCTGCCCGGTGCTTTCTGTTTGCAGGAGTAGGGCAGGCGTCTTAGTCCTTCTTGCCGTATTTCTTTTCAAATAGTTCCGTGTTCTTGTTTCCCCAGTCTATCATGGCGTCAATGATGGGGATGAGCGTTTTGCCGAGTTCGGTGATGCTGTATTCCGATCGTGGCGGCAGTTCCGGAAAGATGGTTTTTGACACCAGTCCGTCTTCCACCAGTTCCTTTAGTTGAAGGTCGAGCACTCTTGGTGCGGCCTCGGGTAGCAGTTTGTGTAGTTCGCTAGGCCGTAATGATTGATGCCGCAGCTCGTCTAATATGCACGATTTCCATTTAGAGCCCATCAGACTCATGGTCAGTCGTAGCGGACAGTCTAAGTCCACAGGTATCTTTCTTTCATACATAGCGGTGTATTTTTATATTATATTGCAAAGATACGGATAAGTTGTTAAGATTGGGAATACTGAATAAATTTTCAGTACATGAATAATTTTTCTGTACTTGTATGAATACGGAATATCATGTATTTTTGCAACATCAAGAAACATTAAATGATTATACATTATGAGAGCAAGTATTGAAGAGTATAAGGCAGTAGAGAAGGCTGCCATGAAGTTTGTCAGAAGTGTGGCCGAGGGTAATAGCAGCTATGCGAAGGAGTTGTTTGTAGACGGTGCCGTGCTATATGGCTATCTGGATGGCAAGCTCGAGCATGGCAGCATTGCCCAGTTTTATGACAATGTTGACACTGTCGGTGCCGATGAGGGCTTTAAGGCGCGTGTCGATGTGGTGGATGTCGAGGAGACGCTCGCCGTTGTTCGGGTGCTGGAGGAGAATTGGGGAGGCCGTATTGACTTTACGGATTATCTTCTGATGGTGAAGATGGACGGAGAGTGGAAATGTGTGGCCAAGGCTTACAATCAGAGTTCTGACACGATAAGGAAATAATAGGAGACGGGAGATATGAAAATAGTTGTTATTACAGGCAGCCCGCGCAGGAAGGGCAACAGCTTTGCCATGACCGATGCGTTTGTCAAGGCAGCGGAAGCTAAGGGAAACTCTGTCACGCGTTTTGATGCGGCATTCATGAAGATCGGCGGGTGTCATGCCTGCATGACCTGTTTTAAGACGGGTAAGGCCTGCTCGTTTGATGATGATTTCAATCAGATTGCCGAGGCGGTCCTGAAGGCCGATGCGGTGGTCTACACCATGCCGGTGTATTGGTATTCCATACCGTCGCAGATCAAGGGTGTCATCGACCGGATCTTTTCTCTTGTCGTCGGCGGCAAGGACATATCAGGCAAGAAATGTGCCTTGATCACGTGCTGTGAGGAGTCGGACACGACCGTGATGGACGGTGTGCGGATTCCCTTGGAGCGTTCGGCCAAATTGCTGAAATGGCAGATGGTCGGAGAGGTGCTCGTGCCGGGCGTTCTCAACGAGGGTGCTGTCTCGGACACCGATGGCTGTGAGCAGGCTGCGGCCTTGGCCGGAAAGTTCTGATGGTTACCGTATCGGAAATGTTACGTCTTGTCTCAGTTTTGGAAGGATATTTTAGCAGAAAGGCTGTCGTCTTGCAGAGTTGGTCATGAGGCGGCAGCCTTTCTGGTTGGTGATGGGTCGTGCAGATAGATGTGTGGTTGTCTGGTGTGGCATGCCATAGTCGTTTGGGATCGTATGGCTTGGCACAGACACTTTTTGGGAGTCTTGGTATTTGGGGAACCTCTGGGGAAGTCTTCGTCGCTTCGATAGAGAAGGAGATGTCCTTGCACAAAGGACAGGAAATAAGATAAGGGGGAATGGCAATTTATAATATGTCTAAATAGATTTTGTGGTGTTTCACAGTTGGCCCGAAATGGTGGAAATCCCTATTCTTGACCCTGATAGCGGGTTATCTTGTGATGTTTCACGGCATAGGCTGCCGGTTAGGTGCTGTGGATATCTTCCTTCTGATAATCAGCTACTTGTGAGTTTCCTGCCGGAAATATTCATGTGTTATGCCCCAAAATGGCTAAAGGGGCGAAAATGAGGAAGTTATGAGATTGCATAGTGGACAACATTGTGGAAATGATTTGGTTTTTACCGAATTATTTCCTAATTTTGCACAAGAAAGAGTTTCTACAAGCTCATATAATCTTGATTTCAGCTGCCGTTTAGCTTGTCCGCAAGGATGAGTGAAGCTATGTGCAGCCCTGTTTGGCTCTAAACCCTGGCACAGAATTATTATCGATGAAAGCAAGTCCGGAAGCACTTTGGAACGATTGCCTTGCGTTTATAAGTAAGAACGTAACGGAACAGATCTTTAATACGTGGTTTAAGCCGATCACTCTCCACTCATTCAATGAGGCGAAGCGGTCGGTGGTCATCAACGTATCCAGTAACTTTGTGTACGAATATCTGGATGAGCATTTCAACGACTTGTTGGCCACAACGATCCATCGCTGTTTTGGTGAGACGGTATGCTTGTATTATAACATCAAGACTGATAAGGAGCACAACCTCTCGCAAGTGGTAGAGTCGGACGGTCCTACACAGATCAGGACCAACGGCCCGGTGACGCGTGCCAACCAGAGCCCTACGATGCTCGATGCTGCCCGTCCGCAGGACATCGATCCGATGCTCAATCCGCATCTCACCTTTTCTAATTATATCGAGGGTGACAGCAACAAGTTGCCGAGGTCGGTGGGCTATTCCATTGCGGAGCACCCGAAGATGTCGACGCAGTTCAATCCCTTCTTTATCTATGGACCTTCAGGCTGTGGCAAGACCCACCTGATCAATGCCATGGGCGTGTTGGCGAAGGCTACATTCCCCCAGCTGCGCGTGCTTTACATCTCGGCCCGGCTCTTCCAGGTGCAGTACACCAATGCTGTGCTGCAGAATAAGGTCAACGATTTCATCGCCTTCTACCAGACCATCGACATGCTCATTGTCGATGATATCCAGGAGTGGATGACGGCGACGAAAACGCAGGAAACCTTTTTCCACATCTTCAACCACCTTTTCCGCAACGGCAAGCGTATCATCCTTGCCTCCGACCGTCCTCCTGTGGAGCTCAAGGGTATGCCCGACCGCCTGCTCACCCGTTTCTCCTGCGGCCTGATCGCCGAGCTGGAGAAGCCCAACCGGCAGTTATGTGTCGACATCCTGAAGCACAAGGTGATGCGCGATGGTCTCGATATTCCCGATGATGTCATCGCTTTCGTGGCCGAGACAGCCAACAGCAGCGTCCGCGATCTGGAGGGAGTCATCAATTCGCTGATGGCCTATTCGATTGTGTACAACTGTCAGAAGATCGACATGCGTCTGGCCGAACGGGTCATCAAGCGGGCTGTGAAGGTAGACGACCGGCCCCTTACCATCGACGATATTCTCGATAAGGTGTGTACACATTTCAATGTGACGGTGGCACAAGTAAATTCCAAGAGCCGCAAGCGCGATTTCGTCGTGGCGCGTCAGGTGTCGATGTATCTCGCGCAGAAATATACGAAGATGCCCGCCTCACGCATCGGAAAGCTCGTGGGCAACCGTGATCACAGCACCGTTCTCCATTCTTGCTCGCAGGTGGAGCAGCGCATCAAGGTTGACCCGTCATTCAGCGATGAGGTGGTTAGTATTGAAAATTCCTTTAGACTGAAGAGATAAAGACAAGAAGAGGGAAGGCAGGGCTTCAGCAGTAGAGAAAGCAAAGAAATGAGTTCTGATGCCCGCCACCTTTTTTATATAAAAAGAGTCGTATCCACTCCGTGTGAGTGCTGATACGGCTCTTCTTTCTTTTATGGGTTGGTCGCAACTGTCGGATGTCGGTCTTGACAGGCTGTCGTGAGGGGCATTTGCTCTCAATCGGTCATCGAAGATTCGATTAGAGGTCCGAAGGATGTACGATTGTTGGATGGCCTGTCTGTCCCCTTTGCCGAAGGCATGGCCCTGTCGGGGCAAGATGCCGGCAGAAGCCCGGGAGACGTCGGACAGGCCAGTCTAAGATAAATGCTTGCGGTCTAAAGTCCGACAGTATTGATCATGCTTTCTCGATCCATTCTTTCATCTGTTGCTCTTTCTGTCTCACGTCGAGATAGAGGGCGAGCTGGTTGCGGGTGCGTACGAGGTTATGCTCCGGATAGCGGATGCGGTAGTACGTGTCACCATTGAGATAGTCGGTGAGGAAGCGTACGCACTGCATGAAGGGGAAGAGGGCGGCGGCGAAGGGCAGGTGGTCGCGCTCTATGGGCGTGAGGAAGTTGGCGGTCCCTTCGAGGTAGCCTTGGGTGAACGCCTCGAAGATGTCCATGCGGAAGCTCACCTGGTCGATGTGCGGGTCGTCCTCGGCCACAGCGTTGGCAGCCGTGCGCAGGAAGTCTCCGTAGTCGGAGAAGACATAGCTGGGCATGACGGTGTCGAGATCGATGACACAGAGCGGCTGGCCGGCTTCGTCATACATCATGTTGTTCACCTTCGTGTCGCAGTGGCAGATGCGCTTGGGCAGTTTTCCCTCCCGGTGGAGACGTTCGGCCTGGCACATCTCCGTCATGTCGCGTTGCAGCGTCGCGATGATGTCTTCCACCTCTTGGGAGCGTCCTTTCACGTCGTTGTGCAGCGCCTCGTCAAATTGGCGGGCACGCAGCTCCATATTGTGGAAGTCGGGTATTGTTTCGCCCAGTGAATAGGGCAGGTCGGTCAGCATGCCTTCAAATTCACCGAACGCCTTACCGGCCTCACGTGACGTGTCGGCATTCACCTGCTCATAGGTCACCGCATGATCGATAAACACCATCACGCGCCAGTACGTGCCGTCGTCTGCCCGGTAGTAGGTCTTTCCTGTCGTTTTCTCCGGCATGAAGCGGAGCACGTGGCGGTCGATGTCTGTCTGGCCCTTGTCCAGCAGTTTCTTACGGATATGGGTCGTCACTTTCTCGATGTTGTCTTGCAGAAGGTCCACATCGGTGAACACGGCGTTGTTGATCCGCTGCAGCACATAGCCGGGCTGACCGGCCTCGGCGGTCTCCACCTTATAGGTGTCGTTGATCAGTCCGTTACCCAGTGCTCTCACATCCGTGGGCGTGCCCTCAAGAGCGAATTTTGAGATGATGTTTTTTATGCGATTGTCCATTTACTTGTATTTTGTTGATGAGTGATTGTTCGTGTGCAAATATAAGCCTTTTTACTTAATATAAAAAGGTATATTTGATAATTATCAATAAATGAATGTTAAAAATATCCTATTTTAGGGCGAAACACTAATTTTTTGTAGAAAGTGTTTGGTGGTATGGATAAAAAGTCGTACCTTTGCAATCGCAAATGAGAAAGACATTAAGTCAAGATCATTTGAGATACAACATCGCGGAGTGGAGCAGTTGGTAGCTCGCCAGGCTCATAACCTGGAGGTCGC
>ERZ857521.492-NODE-492-length-59802-cov-20.894572_pt1 | contig 59802 bp, 49 predicted proteins | sample MGYA00519701_ERZ857521 | MGnify/ENA primary metagenome ERZ857521 (study PRJEB31778, sample SAMEA3449346) | human gut metagenome | biome: human gut; feature: human-associated habitat; material: faeces | place: United Kingdom | collected 2010/2012 ...
GTCCCGTGTGCCTCTTCAGAACTTGTCCATTTCCGCAAGCGTATCGGTGAGGAGGGAATTGAGCTTATCTTTCAGAAGAGCATCTGGGTGAGTATCTCCATCGTCAGATGGGCTATTGGCTTATCGGAGTGACCGGGCTTTGCATACTCATCGTGGTGCTGGTGAGCCGGTTGTATACGCAGCGGCACATAGACACCTTGCATGAGGCCTATCAGCGAGAACGGCAGTTCATACACCATGCCTCACACGAGCTGAACAACCCACTTACGGCCATACAGGGCGAGTGTGAGATAGCGTTGTTGAAAAAGCGTGACGCAGCCGACTACGAGGAGTCACTCAACAGGATAGAGGAGGAGAGCCAGAGAATGTCACAGACGATCAAGCAACTGTTGTATCTGTCTATGGCCATGAATGAATCGGACGGGGAGAGCCGTGAGATCATCAAGTGGAAGGATTTCCTTGGGCAGTTTGTTGACAATGAGCGTGTTGAGCTTCATGTCTCTCCAGGCTGTGCCGATTGTTGCATCACGGCCAATCCTTACCTGTTGAAGATGGCGGTAGGCAATATCGTGCGCAATGCCTTGAAATATTCCGCAGACAAGATAGATATAACCCTCCATGAGAAATCAGTCGTGGTAAAGGATAAAGGGATCGGCATACCGAAGTCGGCCATCCCCTATATCTCTCAGCCTTTCTATCGTGCAACAAATACCCGCTCTTTTCAGGGCAACGGGATAGGCATGAGTCTGGCCGTGAATATTGAAACTTTATGGACTGACGGTAAAGGTGGAGTCTAAGGAGAATGTAGGTACGGCCATCATCGTGTGCCTTACACGTGGCAGTTTTGACAGGATGTCGAATGCCAATAAGTGATTATCGAGCGGTAACATAATGCTAAAAAATAATAATAAACCTACCAGAAGTCTTGTTGTAAGGCATAAATTTAGTACATTTCGGAAAATTTCCAAAAACCATTAAAAAAGGTAGAATTTTATGTTGAACAAAAAAGTTGAAGAGGCGCTGAACGCGCAGATCAATGCCGAGATGTGGTCGGCGTATTTGTATTTGTCAATGGCTGCATATTGTCATGCAGAAGGTCAGCCCGGAATGGCAAAATGGTTTGAGATTCAGTTCCAGGAGGAGCAGGATCATGCCAAGATATTCTTTAACTATGTGAACTCTCGCAACGGTCGCGTTGAGCTGAAGCCGATCGCTGAGGTTCCTACCCAGTGGGAGTCTGTTCTTGACGTATTCGAGAGCACGCTGAAGCATGAGCAGAAAGTTACCGAGATGATCAACAACCTCTGTGCATTGGCAACCGAGCATAACGACTTCGCCACACAGAGCATGCTCAAATGGTTTATTGATGAGCAGGTAGAGGAAGAGGAGAATGCCCAGACCATCATTGACAATATCAAGATGATCAAAGACAACGGTTACGGCATCTATATGCTTGACAAGGAGCTTGGCGCAAGAACTTATACGCAGGCTGCACCGTTGAACGGCACGATCTAATTAAGAGACGACGTTTTGTTGACGCAGATAAGGCAGGCTGTCCCAAATCCGTTTGGGATAGCCTTTTTTCGTCTACAGTGAAGAGAATAGGGGCCTCATCAACCGCTCTTCATCGGAATGCAGCGGCTAAAAGATGTGTCAAGCAAATGAAGGATTCTTTAATCCTATATGTCCAATGACTTTAGTTTCGAGGATTGAGGAAGGCAGGGGATAAGAGTGGGCTCCGGGCAAGACATATTATTGGAAAAACTGTATCATAGGGGAGACCTCACTCGGGAAAAGGTCTTGTGGATAGACAGACTCTCGATCCTGGCTTTCTTAGAAAGAAGGTAATGACGACTTAAGGGAAAAATAAAAAAGGCCCTCCCAACTTAATTGGGAAGGCCTCTTTAATTCGCGTTTTTGTTCGCGCTGTTAATTACATAGCAGCTGCAGTGTCAGCAGCAGTAGTGTCAACAGCAGCAGTAGTGTCAACTGAATCAACTACAGTGGTGTCGCTGTCAGTTGTTGCAGGAGCCTGCTGTGCTTTGTTACCACAAGATGCGAACGAGATAGCTGCGATAGCTACGAACATAAGAACTAATTTCTTCATTTTCTTTGCTTTTTAAATCTGTAAAACAATCATTTGTTTATTAAAACACTGCAAAGGTAAGCATTTTTTTGATACGCTGTTCATTTTTTGAGGTTTTTTTTTCGACTTTGCTGTAACTTTTTTAGAATATGTTGAAAATCAATAGATTACAAAGATTTAATAAAGGTTAAATTCAAAGTGGGGCCTTGGCCGTGTGCGCTTACAATCTTTATCGTCTTATCTTTTGTGTGGGTGAACAGTCTTTTTCTCGATTTAAAAGTGTATCTTTGCGAACACGAAAGAAGGCACAGAAAGATCTTGTGCTTTTCTATACCTTATTATATATAATAAAGAATACTTTCAATGATCGATACAAGTGCCTTTCAGGGCAAGACGGCAGCTTACTATACATTGGGCTGCAAGCTTAACTTCTCGGAAACGTCCACTTATGGCAAGATGCTCGAAGAGATGGGTGTACGCACGGTGGAGAAGGGTGAGAGGGCAGATATCTGCCTGATCAACACCTGCTCTGTCACGGATATGGCCGACCACAAATGTCGTCAGGCCATCCATCGCATGGTACGTGAGAACCCGGGAGCCTTTGTGATCGTTACCGGTTGTTATGCTCAGCTGGAGCCCGACACGGTGAGTCATATTGCCGGAGTCGATTTGGTGCTTGGTTCCAATGAGAAGGCCCAGCTTGTGCAGTATCTTAATGAGGCGTGGGCCGAGCGTGCGGCAGCTCAGGAGGCGCAGCGACCTTCCGATGGGCAAGGGTCGTCCGATAGCGACGGTGCTACGACAGAGAAGGATCTTCATCTCCATCGTTCCTATCGTGTGGCTCTTCGCGACATCAGGACCTTCCAACCTTCGTGTTCACGTGGCAACCGTACGCGCTATTTCCTGAAAGTGCAGGATGGCTGCAACTGGTTCTGCACCTATTGCACGATTCCCATGGCCCGAGGGCTGTCGCGCAATCCTACGATAGCATCGTTGGTGGCCCAGGCTGAGCAGGCGGCGAAGGAGGGAGGCAAGGAGATCGTGCTCACAGGCGTGAATATCGGTGATTTTGGCCGTTCCACGGGTGAGAAGTTTATCGATCTGGTGAAGGCTCTCGATCAGGTAGAAGGCATACAACGCTATCGCATCTCCTCCATAGAGCCTGATCTGCTCGATGATGAGCTGATCGAATATTGTGCGCACTCGCGTGCCTTCATGCCCCATTTCCACATCCCCTTGCAAAGCGGCAGCGATCATGTGCTTCAGCTCATGCACCGCCATTACGATACGCAGCTTTTTGCTCATAAGATCCATCTCATCCGCCAGCTCATACCCGATGCCTTTATCGGTGTCGACGTGATGGTGGGTTGTCGCGGAGAGACTCCCGAGTGTTTCGAGGAGTGTTACCATTTCCTGGAGACACTTCCAGTACAGCATCTTCACGTGTTCCCCTATTCAGAGCGTCCGGGTACGAAGGCGCTCGAGATACCTTATATTGTCGATGAGCGTGAGAAGAAGCGGCGCGCCAACCGTATGATCAAGCTCTCCGACAAGAAGGATCACGACTTCTATGCCCGGTACATCGGCCAGACGGCCCGTGTGCTGTTGGAGAAGAACACACACGGTCGATCGATGCATGGCTACACCGATAATTATATCCGTGTGGAGCTGTCGCCGGCCGAGTCGTCACCTGAGCTGGACAATGAGATCGTCACCGTGTGTCTTGGTGACTTCAACTTCGACGGGAGTGCGTTGAAGGCTAAACTGATGGAATAAAAAGAAGAGAATGTCAGAGATGAAGAATGATTCACGAGAGCGGGTGGCTATTGTCATCCTCAACTGGAACGGCAAGGAGATGATGCACCGGTTCCTGCCGTCCGTGATACAGTATTCGAAGGATGAGGCTGTCGTGTGGGTAGCCGACAATGCCTCGACCGACGGATCGATGGAGATGCTTGCCCGGGAATTTCCGGAAGTCAGGACACTCGTGCTCGATAAGAACTATGGCTTTGCCGAGGGATACAACCGTGCGCTAAGGCAGATCACGGCCGACTACTATGTGCTGCTGAACAGCGATGTGGAGGTGACGCATCATTGGCTGACGCCACTCATCGAGTATCTCGATGTCCATCCTGATACGGCGGCCGTTCAGCCTAAGCTCCTCTCAGAGAAGAATAAGTACGCCTTTGAATATGCGGGCGCTTCCGGCGGATACATCGACCGTTATGGCTATCCCTTCTGCCGTGGCCGTATCTTTGACAGCGTGGAGCGTGACAATGGCCAGTATGACTATCCTACTCAGGTGACATGGGCGACGGGAGCCTGCCTGATGATCCGGTCGAAGGATTATTGGATGGCGGGTGGCCTTGACGGCCGTTTCTTTGCCCATTGTGAGGAGATCGATCTTTGTTGGCGTCTGGTGTGGCGAGGCAGGCATATTGTCTGCTATCCCGAGAGCACCGTCTATCACGTCGGAGGAGGAACGCTGCCGAAGGGTAATCCCATGAAGACCTTCCTCAATTTCCGCAATTCCCTGACCATGCTTTATAAGAATCTGCCCGACAAGGACCTCCGGCATGTCATGCGGGTACGCTGGTTTCTCGACTATCTGGCGGCATGGCAGATGCTTCTTCTTCAGGGACACTGGGGTGACTTCCGTGCTGTCTTCCGTGCCCGTCGCGCTTTCCACAAGTGGCGTCACGAGTTTGACAAGGACCGTGAGGAGATGAGGAAAAACCGTATTGCCGGTGCACCTGACGGTCGCGAGTCCTTCAGCATCCTATGGCAATATTATGCCAAAGGGGTTAAGACGTTTAGTCAGTTGCCGCAGGAATCATCTCTTTGACAGCGAATGGCTTTCGGACATGACAATCGCGGGATAGGATGATGGTAACGGCAAGGACATTCATAAGGTGTAGAAAAAGACTCTAAGTATGATCGAAGATCATGAATGCGTATGATTTCTTATGCATAATTCACCTTTTGTTCTTTTTTTATATATAAAAGCATTAACTTTGCAGAAAAATTATATTAAAGTCCATGGATTCAGCAGAATTATTTAGATGGGTGCTTGAAAATTTGAACTATTGGGTTGTAACCGTTTTTATGGCCATAGAGAGTTCTTTCATACCCTTTCCTTCTGAAGTCGTTGTGCCTCCAGCAGCATGGAAGGCAATGACGGACGACAGTATGAACATTGTCCTTGTGGTCGTATTTGCCACTATCGGTGCCGACATAGGAGCACTTGTTAATTATTATCTTGCCCGTTGGCTCGGCCGCCCCATTGTGTATAAGTTCGCAGACAGCCGTATTGGCCACATGTGTCTTATAGACCGTGAGAAAGTCGAGCATGCCGAGATGTATTTCCGGCAGCATGGCGCCGCATCTACATTCTTTGGCAGACTGATACCGGCCGTCCGTCAGCTCATCAGTATTCCAGCCGGTTTAGCCGGGATGAGACTGGATCATTTCCTTCTTTACACGACATTAGGAGCAGCTGTCTGGAACTCTATATTGGCAACACTCGGATATCTGATCTATCATTTTACAGATCTGAAGACTACGGCCGACGTGTATGAAAGAGCTACGAAATACAGCCATGAAATTGGTTATGTGCTCTTGGCATTGGCCGTCATCGTAGTAGGTATTCTTATCTACAAGGGAATGAAAAAGAAATAATAAGGTATTATTCCGGAAAGAAGTCACACCATACTTGTCCTGAACAAGTTGGTGTGACTTCTTTTGTCTTATGATGATAGCACGATCATTCTGATGAAAACCCTAATATCGCATAATGTGGCAGGCATGGGTATACAAGGTCGCTACGGATTTTTCTTTAGTCCAGTTTTCTGGAAAGCGTTTTCAGAAAAGCATATGGGCAAACAACTGGGCTCGTTTTGGCCCTGTCGGGCTCATACGTTTCTATTTGTCATTCGTGAGCTTGTCGTAGATGCGGTTGAAGACTTCGCGAAGGCGCGTCTTGTTCGCGATGGTGTCGCGCACCTCTTTCAGATAGTGCTCGTTGGGTGAGCCCGGTATCCATAGCTGAAGGTAGCCGTGGGTGCTGTATTTCTCTTCCATGTGTTCGTTGAAGCGTTGCCATTGTCCTTCCTTGTCCAGCTGGGGCGTATGTTCCAGGCCGAATTCCACCGCGCGTGTGAATACCACTTCGGGAACGAGATCGCGGTCGGCCTCTGCAACGATCTTGCCATAGATGCTCCGCGGCGCATGGGAGGCGGAGGCCCGATGGTCTTCTACCGCTTCTTTCATGATCTTGATCTGTTCTGGCGAGAACCATTTGCGCAGCCGGGCATCGGCCGCCAGGATCTTGCCGCCCGTGAGATGATGGATGGCGCGTGGACCGCTCATGCCGAGGTCGTGATAGGCTGCGATGGTGTAGACCATGTCAGTGTCGGCTCCGGTCTTTTTGGCAAGCTCGAGCGAGTTGGCGATGACGCGTTGCACATGTTGGAGGCCGTGGGAAGGGCCGAAGGCATTATATCGGGGGAGGATCTGGGTCTCGATAAAAGACATAAGTTCAAGATTGACTTGCATAATATCTCTTTTAGTTATAATCTTAAGCGGAACGCTCTCTTACGCGGAAATGCCCTCTGAGGGAGAAAATGATGGTTCCTTTTGCAAATGTATAAAGTTTTGGCTAATTTTGCAAATGATTATGAAAGAAACTTCCGTAAGTCCAAGGGGCTTTGATGCTTGCTGTCAGTCCTAAGACGCTGAGGGCGCCTCGGTTCCGGTCTTGACCGGTACGATGCTGGCTTGAACCGGCGATGAGTGTGGGTTAGGATGGTCGTCTTTCGTGTCTTGCTTCCTTGCTGCTTTTCAGGTAAGGATGGGTGCTAATGTTGTTTAGGCTTATCTTGATGGGAAGCGCGGCGCTTACGGAGAAGTCTCGGAATGTTCATGATGGTGTGACAAAAGAAATCCAGGAATGATACTGAACACAGGAGGAAGGACGGATACGGTGAACTATTTCTCGGAGTGGCTGTTGAACCGCTTCGCCGCCGGCTATGCCTATAGCCGTAACCCGTTCCATCCTGATGTGGTAAACAGGATAGACCTTAATCCGGAGACCATCGACGTTGTCGAGTTCTGTAGTAAGAACTATCGCCCGATCCTGTCCCGCCTGCATGAGATCACGGAACGGTTCAACTGCCATTTCCATTATACCATCACTGCTTATGACAAGGACATCGAGCCTAATGTCCCCGGCATAGACGAGAGCATAGAGACGCTAAGAGACTTGTCGGGACAGGTGGGGAAGGAAAAGATCATCTGGCGGTATGATCCTGTGCTGCTCACCGGGAAATACACCATCGAACGACATTTTGCCACCTTCGACTATATGGCAGGGCGGATCGCGCCCTATGTCAGTCGCTGTGTCTTTAGTTTTGTAGTGTGGTATAAGAAACTGCATCTTCCTGAGCTGCAGCCGATTTCCGGACAGCAGAAGGAACTGATCGCAAAAGGATTGGGAGAGATGGCAGCCAAGCATCATCTGTATATCCAGACTTGCGGCACCAAGGAAAGTTATGAGCAATATGGCATCCATCATAGTGGTTGCATGACACGTGCCGTCTATGAGCACTCACTCGGGCTGCACTTCAAGAAGGTGGCAGAGAGAGGCAACCGGCCCGGATGCCGGTGCATGGAAAGCAGGGGGCTTGGCGACTATAACACTTGCCTCAATGGTTGCCGATACTGCTATGCCAATTACGACCATGAGAAAGCCAGGGAGAATTACAGGCTTCACGACCCTGAGTCTCCCTTGATGATAGGCCATTTGCGGCCAACAGACAAGATCGTTCCCCTGCATCAGGAAAGTTGTCTCGACAGGGCTCCCATGCTGTTTTGATCCTGTCCGTATCACCCGGCTCTTTGTGAGGTGACGATGCTGGTGACCGTAGGAAGGGGCGGAAAGAGATCAAGGGGCTGGAGAATCAGGGCTTCGATCGATGACATAGGCCCGGCATTGACGAGGATAATTAAATTGTAGACGGAGTGCCTTCTTATGTGGAAGGTCCTCATAGGGAGAAAATCGTGGCACCTTTTGCAGATGTATAAAGTTTTGGTTAATTTTGCAGGTGATTATGAAAGAAACGTCTATAACTCCTAATTCTTTGAAGGCTTGGGTTCTTGCAGCCCGTCCCAAGACACTGACGGGAGCCGCTGTTCCCGTGCTGATCGGTACGATGTTGGCTCTGGCCGACCATCAGTGGCAGATAGGCTGGCTGCCTTGTGTACTCTGCTTCCTTTTCGCTTTCCTGATGCAGATCGATGCCAATTTTGCTAATGATTATTTTGATTGGAAACGTGGCAATGATGATGCGGCGACGCGGCTGGGGCCGCTCCGTGCGTGCTCAATGGGGTGGGTGACCCCTCGTGCCATGCAATGGGCATTGGGCGTGACGACGCTGGTGAGCTGCCTTGTCGGCCTGCCGCTGGTGATCTACGGAGGATGGCAGATGATCCTTGTCGGCCTGGCCTGTGTGGCGTTTTGCTACCTTTACACGCTTTGTCTTTCCTATTGGGGTATGGGCGATCTGCTGGTGCTTGTCTTCTTCGGATTGGTACCGGTGGCGCTGACCTATTTCCTGTGTGTCGCCCCTTCGCCTGCCGGTTGGTCGGTAGAGCTGTTGGCGCGGCATTTCCTCCATCCGGTCAGTCTGGCGGCCGTTCCCTTGCACGTTTGGCTGATGGGACTGGCTTGCGGCTTCGCGATAGACGCCCTGCTCATCATCAATAATTACCGCGACATCGAGAATGACCGGCGCGACGGCAAGAAGACCCTTGTCGTGAGAGTAGGCCATCGGGGAGGGCAGCTGCTCTATCTCATTGTGGGATGGGTGGCCATTGTGCTGACGATACCTTATTCGCTGATGCTCCAGACATCACATATAGCGGTAGTCGTCGTCCTGCTCCTTGTTTATCTGCCGTTTCATTACAAGGCATACTTCCACATGAAGACGATCGACAAAGGACGCGAGCTCAACCGGGTGCTGGGAGAGACGGCACGCAATCTTCTGTTCTTCGGTCTTTGTGTGGCCGCAGGGCTTTTGATCGAGCTGGCAATGAGCAAATAAATTCGCTTTTGCTTTGACATTCAGTCATTTTGCCGTATCTTTGCAAAGTAACTATAGTTTTATGGGAATATTCGGATTATTTAATAAGAAGAAAAAGGAGACCCTCGATCAGGGCCTTGAGAAGACCAAACAGAGCGTATTCACAAAGTTGACCCGTGCGATTGCCGGCAAGTCGAAGGTCGATGACGAGGTGCTTGACAATCTTGAGGAAGTACTCATCACCTCTGACGTGGGAGTCGACACGACGGTGAAGATCATCCGCCGTATTGAGGAGCGCGTGGCCCGTGACAAATATGTGTCGACCTCCGAGCTTAACAATATCCTGCGCGAGGAGATTGCCGCGCTGCTGATGGAGAACAACACCGATGACAATGACAATTGGGATCTGCCTGCCGACCATAAGCCTTATGTGATCCTGGTGGTAGGTGTCAACGGCGTGGGCAAGACCACTACGATCGGCAAGCTGGCCTACCAGTTCAAGAAGGCGGGCAAGAAGGTCTACCTCGGTGCTGCCGATACCTTCCGTGCCGCTGCCGTAGAGCAGATTCAGATATGGGGCGACCGCGTGGGGGTGCCTGTCGTGAAGCAGCAGATGGGCGCCGATCCTGCCAGCGTGGCCTTCGACACCTTGCAGAGCGCCAAGGCCAACGGCGCGGATGTCGTGTTGATTGATACTGCCGGCCGTCTGCACAATAAGGTCGGCTTGATGAATGAGCTGAAGAAGATCAAGGACGTCTTGAAGAAGCTCGATGCCACGGCTCCTGATGAGGTGCTGCTGGTGCTTGACGGCTCTACCGGACAGAACGCCTTTGAGCAGGCCAAGCAGTTCGCCGCCGTGACACAGATCACAGCGCTGGCCATCACGAAGCTGGACGGCACGGCCAAGGGCGGCGTGGTGATCGGCATATCCGATCAGCTGAAGGTACCCGTGAAATATATCGGATTGGGTGAGCAGATGGAGGATCTGCAGCTCTTCAACCGCAAAGAATTTGTCGATTCACTGTTCTAATGAAGAAAAATCAGATAGATATCATCACCATGGGATGCTCGAAGAACCTTGTGGACTCCGAGCAGCTCATGCGTCGTTTTGAAGATCAGGGCTATCACTGCGTGCACGATCCCAAGCGGTCGCAGGGCGAGATCGTCGTGATCAATACCTGTGGATTCATTGAGGCCGCCAAGGAGGAGAGCATCAATACGATCCTCGAATTTGTAGAAGAGAAGAAGAAGGGCCGTCATAATAAGGTGTTTGTGATGGGATGTCTTTCCCAACGTTACCAGAAGGAGTTGGAGGAGAGCATTCCCGAGGTGGATAAGTATTACGGCAAGTTCAATTTCCGCCAGCTCATAGAGGATCTGGGTCCCGCATCCGTTGATGCTCCTGAGGCATCGTTTGCAGAGAGCCGGTCGAAGCTGGGCCGTGAGGTGACTACTCCACGCCATTATGCCTATGTGAAGATAGCCGAGGGCTGTGACCGTCATTGTGCCTATTGCGCCATACCGCTTATCACCGGCAGGCATGTGTCGCGTCCGATGGACGAGATCCTCGATGAGGTGCGCGAGCTGGTGAAGCAGGGCGTGAAGGAGTTCCAGGTGATTGAGCAGGAGCTTACTTACTATGGCGTGGACCTCGATGGTCATCATCATATTGCCGAGCTGATCGACCGTATGGCGGAGATCCCCGGAGTGGAATGGATCCGTCTGCATTACGCCTATCCCAACCAGTTCCCTATGGAGCTGCTCGATGTGATGGCTAAGCACGATAACATCTGTCGCTATCTGGATATAGCCTTGCAGCATATCTCCGATCATATGCTCTCCGCCATGCACCGTCATGTGACGAAGCAGGAGACGATCGATCTCATCGCTGAGATACGCCGCCGTGTACCCGGCATCTGTATCCGTACCACGCTGATGGTGGGCTTCCCCGGTGAGACGGAGGAAGACTTCGAGGAGCTGATGGACTTCGTCCGTGAGGAGCGTTTCGACCGTATGGGTGCCTTCATGTACTCTGAAGAGGAGGGCACTTACTCCCAGCTGCATTATGAGGACGATGTGCCGGCAGAGGTGAAGCAGGCCCGTCTCGACAAGCTCATGGCCTTGCAGCAGGACATTAGTGCGGAGCTGGAGGCCGAGAAAGTCGGTAAGACGATGAAGGTGATCATCGACCGGCGTGAAGGTGACTATTATGTGGGTCGCACGGAGTTCTGTTCTCCCGAGGTGGATCCGGAGGTGCTGATACCCGTAGGGGAGCGTCAGCTGCGCACCGGCCGTTTTTACGATGTGAAGATCACCGGCAGCGACGAGTTCGACCTGTACGGTACGACGAAATAATTACGATCCCATGGATGGCCTTCCTGGGGCTTTCCATGGGATAATCATTTAATACCTAAACGACTCGGTATGAACAACAAGGAATATATAGCGGATTTGGCACAGCGGTCAGGCTATACGCAGGCCGACACCCAGCGTATGGTGACGACGGTGCTGGAGGCGATGAGTAAGGCTTTTGAGGAAGGCGACTCCATGCAGATCCCCGGCTTCGGCACTTTCGAGGTGAAAAAGCGGCTGGAGCGCATCCTCGTGAATCCGGGAACAGGCCAGCGTATGCTCGTGCCACCTAAGTTGGTGCTGGGCTTTAAGCCTATTGCCGCCATTAAGGAAAGCTTAAAGAAAGGAGAGGAGGAAGCATGAACAAATCGGACATAAAGGATCTGGCCCGTCAGCTCTCTGAGCAGTATGAACTTTCTAAGGAGGATGCCGAGAAATTCGTTGAGCAGATGTTCGCCGTGCTCAATGAGGGCCTTCACTACGACAAGCAGGTGAAGGTGAAGGGTTTAGGTACGTTTAAGGTGATGAGCGTCGCGCCGCGCAAAAGCGTGAATGTGCAGACGGGGGAGCCGATCATCATTGAGGGCCGTGAGAAAATATCCTTCACTCCCGATGCGTCGATGCGGGATGCCGTCAACCGGCCCTTTGCCCAGTTTGAGACCGTCGTTCTTAATGAGGGCGTGGATTTTACGGCCATCGACAAGAAATATGAGGACGGCGTGCCTGAGAAGGATATGCCTGCAGAGACGACACCGGAGGCAACAGAGGATCCGGGCTCCGTGGTCATGCCTGTCGTACCAGATGAGACACCGGCAGACGGGATGACAGTGGAGGAAGTGCCAGAGATTAGTCCCTCCACACCTGAAGCTGATGCAGAGAAAGAACAGCCGGAAGAGGACGTTGCCGAGTCAGAAACTGAGATGCCTGGTGAGCCTGCCGTAAAGGCTGAGCCTGTCACGGTGGAGGCTGAACCGGAAAAGACCCCCGATGAGCCCATGGCCGGCACGGCCGTAGAGAAGGCCGAGGATGTGGAGTCGGCAAGGGACGAGGAGGTAGCTGGATCGGAGTCTGCCGCAACGGAACCGGAACCCGAGGCCTTGGAATCGGAATCCGTAACGATGGAACCGGAAGCCGCAGTCACGACATCGGAAGTAAACAGAAAGACGACCAATGTTCCCGAAGAACCCGAACAGAATGTCGTGCAGAAGCCGGTGAGCGAGGCGGTCACGGCAGACCTCGCAGCCAATGAGCTTTTGAAGGAGATCCATCACAATAAGCGGCTGATCCGATGGTTGGGAGTCGCTGTCATCGCTCTGCTTGTAGTCTTTGCGGGTGTCACGGGCTATTTCTATTTGGAGTTGTCGCGTCGTGACAACCGCATCCAGCATCTGGAGCTCTCCACGGCTGTCATGAGCAGTCACAAGATATTAGGACATCGGTCGGTGGATTCTGCTGCCATGGCAAAGAGCAAGGCGGACAGTGCCCGTATTGCGCAGCCGGCTAAGACCGTGAAGGCCGTGGAGGCGGCACAGGAGAAAGCCGAACTGCGACAAAAGGAAGTTGTCTCCGAACCTGCGTCCGTGAAAACGAATGGACAGGCTACATCCGCAACAAAGGCGAAAACGAAAGATAAGGCAAAGGCTGATGTGAAGACAGCCAAGTCTGACGACGCATCCTCTGCCTATGACAAGGATCCGCGTATCCGTACCGGTGCTTATCGCATCGTGGGCATTGACCATACCGTGACGGTGAAGGCCGGGCAGACCCTCTCCAGCATCAGCCGTATGGCGCTGGGACCCGGCATGGAGTGTTATGTAGAGGCTGTAAATGGAGGCCGGACGGAGTTTAAGGCAGGAGAGAAAATAAAGATTCCGGCATTAAAGCATAAGAAAGCGAAGTAGACGGTGAACCTATATAGACGGGCGGCAGATGATGCCGCCCGTCATTATTTGTATCCGGTTACGATAAGATGGTTTATGCAAGCGTGATGTTACCGGATTTTCGTATTCTTCTTGCAGATAGTCTGTGATTGTACTGTATTTTTATTACCTTTGCACCAGCAAAAATCCTGCTCCTTTTATGGCGCGTGTGAATATTAATCGGATACGATGGGTATATTAGACATTTTCTTTCTTTCCCTGGCATTGGCCATGGACTGCTTCTCCGTTTCCATTGTCAGTGGAGTGATCATGCGCAGGTATGTCCTGACGGTCATATTGCGTATGGCGGTTCTCTTTGGTCTTTTTCAGGCGATGATGCCGTTTATAGGTTGGCTGGCCACCAGCTATTTCAGCCGTTATCTGGAATCGGTGGATCATTGGATAGCCTTTGGCCTATTGGCCTTCCTTGGCGGTAAGATGATAAGGGACTCATTTAAAGGTGAGGAAGAAGAGCATTTCGATCCGACACGCCTCAGCAATCAGTTGTTGTTCGCTGTAGCCACGAGCATAGATGCCCTGGCAGTAGGCATCTCCTTTGCCTGTCTAGGCTATAAGAGCATGGACCGTCTTTCCCTGCCTCTTCTTGTCATCGGCGTGTGCTCGTTTGTCATGTCGGTTCTCGGCAATGTGCTGGGTGTGATGTTCGGAAAATCAATCATGAAGAGAATGAAACCGGAGCTGGCGGGAGGCGTTGTCTTGCTGCTGATCGGTTTCCGCATACTTTACGAACATCTGTTCTGCTAGTCTGGGGCACCTGCAATGGAAGTGAATATGTTTTAAGGTGTGGCATCCTATACGCAATCGGTCCGCCGCATTCCATATATATAAGGATGCGACGGGCCGATTTTATTTTTATCTTGAGGTGGCCGGTTAGAATATGCCGAGCTTACCCATGACAATCAGTACGGAGAAGCCGATGACCATGCCAATGATACCGATGACCAGACCCGTCTTGGCCATGTCCTTTTGCTGGATGAGGCCCGTAGAGAAGGCGATGGCATTGGGAGGGGTAGAGATTGGTAACGTCATGGCACAGGAGGCAGCGACAGCGATGCCGATGAGGACTGTCGATGTGCCGCCGATGATATCCAGCTTGTCACCCATGCCGGCACAGACAACGCTCAGGATAGGAATGAGCAGGGCTGCCGTAGCCGTATTGCTGATGAAGTTGGAGAGGGCGTAGCATACAAGTCCTGCGATGAGGAGAATTACGATGGGGCTCCATTCTCCGAAGGGGATGGCCTTGATGGCAGTCTCTGCGAGACCGGTTCCGTTCATGGCCAGACCGAGGGCGAAGCCGCCGGCAACCATCCAGATCACGCCCCAGTCAATCTCTTGCAGGTCCTTGGCTGTGATGACCCCCGTAAAGGCGAAAACGGCGATGGGCAGCATGGCGGTGGTGTTGGCATTGATGCCGAGTTGCTTACCGAAGATCCATAGGAGAATTGTGACAGCGAAGGTGACGCCTACCACGACGGTGCGCCAGTTGCGGTGCATGTCACCTTCGATTTCCAAATGGATGGTTTTCTGCTTGAAGGGGAAGAAATGACGGAGCACGAACCATGAGATAATCAATAGAATGATCACCATGGGTGCCATCACTAACATCCATTGTCCGAAGCTGATATCCATGTTCAGGCCATTAGGATCATTGAGCACCTTATAGGCGAAGGCATTAGGAGGCGTACCGATAGGGGTACCCATGCCGCCGAGATTGGCACCGATGGGGATGGACATCGTCAGGGCGATGCGTCCCTTGCCGTTGGCCGGCAGTGCTTTGAATACCGGTGTAAGGAACGTCAGCATCATGGCAGCCGTGGCCGTATTGGAGATGAACATCGAGAAGATGCCGGTGATGAGCATAAAGCCCAGCAATACGTTCTCGCTCTTCGTACCGAAGGGTTTGATCATCGTCTTGGCCATCCATACGTCAAGGCCTGACTTCGTGGCTGCTATGGCGAGGATGAAGCCGCCAAGGAAAAGGATGATCGTTGGATCGGCAAAGCAGGCCATGATACCTACCGAGTCGAGCAGCTGGCCATACTCGCCACCATTGCCTTGCAGGAATTTAAACGATGAGTCGCTTACGCAGAACAGCAGGACAAAGATGATGGTGACAGATGTGCCCCATGAGGGTATGGCTTCGGTGAGCCATAACATCACGGCCATGACGAAGATGGCGATGACGCGTTGTTGTACCACCGTCAGACCGTCAATGCCAAATACGGTGATGGGAAGGTTCCAGACGATAAGGGTAACAATAGCGGTGATGAGAAACATCAACGCCTTTTTCCGGTTTAGTTCGCCTGTAAGTGCTTTCTTAATGTTTCCTTGCATTTTATAGGCTTATGTTTGGTTTTACGATATTGCAAATTTACATCATTTCCTGAAAAAGGCAAGCAAAAGCCGGATTATTTTTGGTATTACACCCCAAGACCGACTGGCAACAAGGTATCCATCTATTCTTGGAGCCATGTCCTTCCGCAATGAATATGACGGGCATACAATGTCTGGTTGTCCTTCCTTTCTTCCGGGGCAGGGGCGTGGAGGTGCAGGGCGTGACCTGTCTGAAGTGGACGATTCCTTGAAATTTGTCCTATTTTTCTTTACAGTCAAAAATTCCGAATACAAGAGCCCGCAGGTCCGTTGCCGGTCGCAGCAAGTCCTTTCGCAGTGGCTCTTCGCCCGATTTTTAGGCGGTAGGAGGCTTCGGTCCACCTCTTTATTACCAAATTTATCTGCTGATTTGCAAGATGTTGGAAATCAGCAAGTTGTAGAATGTCTGCGCTTTGAAAAAAGTTACCATTGGATACTTCGCCAAGTATCCAATGGTAACTTGTCCCTCGAGCATAATACTACTTTGCCTTTTAATATATATTCTTTTGCCCTTGCAAGTATCTTCCTTCGCGGATGCACCTATCTTCCTATTTTGATCCACCTCGTTTGCCGGTTGGACGGAGGCCGTGAACGCCTCGCGGAAAGGCCTTTTGAAAGGAGAGAAAGAAGCGAAAGTCGTACTAATTTTCTTTACTTCTCCCTTGACTCCGACTTACAGGTGTCACCACTGTCTTTCGGCTCTGCCGTTGCGTATGCCCTCTGTCTGGGAAGCTACGGCCTCCTTCCTTCTGTTTTCCTTTTTCCCGGCGTACCCTTTTCCTTTTCTTTCCTTATTGCGTCTGTTCCCGTGTCTTGCATTCGATGTCGGTTGGTGGCCGACGGCGATAGGGAGGAGTTGGGATATCTGTTGGCACGACGATGCCGGCCATCTGTTCCCATACCTTATTATATATAGGGGACTGAATTATATATAGGGGACTTATGTCAGGGCGTGACATTCTGCTACGTCTTATCCTTACCTTCATCCGTTTCCACTTAGGGCTCCCAGAATATACCGTCCCTCTTCGGGGGAAATGCCGTCTTGATGCACCTGATGGCCAGTCCTCTGCACTTGGGCGCATCCGCCCTTGCAGCTCGAGGTGCTTTTTATACGTTGGCAGACACACTCTGTGAAACACTACCAAATAAAAGCCGCTCTGTTCTTAAGAACAAAGCGGCTTTCGTGCGCCCTTAGGGACTCGAACCCTAGACCCACTGATTAAGAGTCAGTTGCTCTACCAGCTGAGCTAAGGGCGCGGGGTAGAAAAGAAAAGTGCGCCCTTAGGGACTCGAACCCTAGACCCACTGATTAAGAGTCAGTTGCTCTACCAGCTGAGCTAAGGGCGCATATTCTTTTGCAATCCTCAGTAAGGCTTGTGGCCTCATTTCTGAATTGCGAGTGCAAAGGTAGCGTCTTTTTGCGAGATAACCAAACGTTTGGCAAAGTTTTTTTAATTTTCTTTCTTTTCTTTTCCCTTGTCTTACCATATTCTGGAAATACAGCCGGCTTTCCTTACATATTCATCTTCTTTTTCGATTTGTCGTTGCAATTCGTCTTTCTCAACAGGAAGTCTTATATGACAGGGAGAAAAGGCAACATGGAATGATGGGAGGTGTGATGACGGCGGACGGGATATTTAGATTGCCGTTGGTGACAAGGCGGGGCATGGTGAATCGGGGTGCCGTCATGCTCTCTAAGCCATGCGTTAGGGTTGCGATGATGGGAAGCAGGGAGGGGATGATTTATGATGTCTTATTGTTGTTCAATTCCTCTGGATGGGAAAGGGCGTATTGGTAATAGTCCTTTGTGTCCATTCCCTCAGGGAAATAGTCGTGCAGCATGAGCCGCGTGGGTATGGGTGCGTAGAGACAGCTCTTTTTTAGGAAATTGAGATATTCTTCGAATTTTCCAAGCTCTCTCGCACATAGGGCAAGGAGTATCCACCCATTGCCTATTTCCTCATCGGGAATGAGGGCGGTGTGTGGCAATAGGAAATTGTAAGCCATCTCCACAAATCCGGCATCGTAATAAGCATCGGTGATGCTCAGACACACTTGGAAGTTGGCTTGAGGATCGGAGAGTGCTTTTGAGAACCACTCGACGGCCTGCTTAGGCTCCTCCATGAGCAGATACACATGACCTCGCATGATGTAGATGCTGTTCATATCTGCTCCGGGCAGATCCTCCATCGCCTTGAGATACTGGAAACTCTCGTCATAACGCTTGAGATAGGCATTGATAAAGACGAGTTGATTGCAGACGGCATCAAAATGTTCGGAATTGTGGAAGCACCTCACCTTATATAAGTGTTCAAGATGGGGCAGGGCCTCTTGTGGGCGGTTGAGATTGATGAGGGTGAGGGCGATGTTGAATTCTGCCGTCTCGTTCTCCGCATCCTTACGGAAGAGTTGCTGGTAGAGTCTTAGCGCATCCTCATAGTTGCCTAGCATATAGAGTCCGTTGGCTTTATAGAGCTGGGCATTGGGATCGTTGGGGTTGATGGCGAGCGAATAGTCGCAACTCTCAATGCTGGCCTTAGGATCATTCTGGAGATATTGCACTGTGGCCAGATAGTTCCAATAGCTGACATTAAATGGATTGCGGTCGAGCAAGCGATTGAACAGTTTTCCGCTCTCTTTCAGATCGCCGTGATCCATGGCTATGCGGGCCTCTACCTCTTGATAGTCAGGCTCTTCTGTGGAATGGCTGCGGTCGAGCCATTGCTGGGCATAGTCCATCTGCTGATAGTCGCAGAAGAGGAGCGCGACATCGAGGACATAGTCCTCCACATCCTCATCGTCGATCAGAGGATATTTCTCTTCGAGATATTGGTTAGCCTCCTGTGTCCGTTTGTTGGCCAGCATCACCTCTGCCACGGCATAATAATAGTCGAGGTCGGTCTTGTCGGCTATCCGGTCAAGATAGCTCCAGGCCTCTTTCTCATCGCCATGAATAAGTGCTGCCACACGTGCCTTAAAGGCTAACGGTGCGACGGCATTGGGAAATAAGGAGAGAGCATAGTCGACTGCCTCTTGCGCTTTTTGAAGTTCTCCGCGTTGTTGATAGTAGTCGGCTATGTCGGTCAGATCATCAGCCTCCATATATAGAGGCAGATGATCCCGGATGGCTTCTTCGTAGGTTTTTAGAAGACCTGCGAATTTCTTACTTTGATAATAATTATCGTCCAAGAGATAGAGTCCTTATTTGTTTTGCTGCTTTCCCCAAGTGTCTTTGAGGCCTACCGTCTTGTTGTAGACAGGGTGCTCGGCAGAACCGTCGGGGTCGGCCATGAAATATCCGATGCGCTGGAACTGGAGGTATTCTCCCGGCTTGCGTGTGGCGGCATATTCCTCTACATAGGCGTGCTTGTTCACGTGGAGCGAGTCCTTGTTGAGGAGCTCGTGGAAATCGCGCTCGTCGGCAGAGGGATTCTCTACTGAGAAGAGACGGTCGTACTCGCGCACCTCTGCCTCTACGCAGTGGTTCACGCTCACCCAATGGAGCGTACCCTTCACCTTACGGTCAGCGCCTGGCATGCCGCTCAGTGTGTCGGGATCATACTCGGCCTGTATCTCGGTGATGTTGCCGTCAGCGTCCTTCGTGCATCCGGTACACTTCACGATATAAGCGTTCTTCAGACGTACCTCCTTACCCGGCGTCATGCGGAAGAATTTCTTAGGAGCATCCTCCATGAAGTCGGCACGCTCCATCCACAGCTCACGTGAGAAGGTGATGGTGTGAGAGCCTGCGGTCTCATCCTCAGGATTGTTGATGGCCTGCATCTCCTCTGCCTTGTCAGCGGGATAGTTGGTGATGACGAGCTTGACGGGATCGAGCACAGCCGATACGCGGGTGGCTCTCTTATTCAGGTCGTTGCGGACAGCGGCCTCGAGCAGTGCCATGTCGTTGAGTGCGTCAAACTTGGTGTATCCGATAGAGTCGATGAAGGCGCGGATGGATTCGGGTGAGTAACCGCGACGGCGCATGCCACAGAGGGTCGGCATGCGGGGATCGTCCCATCCGTTGACGAGGTGCTCGTCCACGAGCGTGTGGAGCTTGCGTTTCGACATCACTGTGTATGTGAGGTTGAGACGGTTGAACTCAATCTGTCGGGGACGGTTGTCGTGCAGTGCCTGTGCGGCCGTGCCGTCATATTCTTTCAGATAGTCGATGAACAGATCGTACAACGGACGGTGGGGTACAAACTCCAGTGTACAGATGGAGTGGGTGACACCCTCGAAGTAGTCGCTCTGTCCGTGTGCGAAGTCGTACATAGGGTAGCAGTGCCATTGCGTTCCCGTGCGGTGGTGAGGCGTCTGGATGATACGGTAGATCACCGGGTCGCGGAAGTGCATGTTGGGGTTGGCCATATCGAGCTTGGCGCGAAGCACCATAGAGCCTTCAACGGCTTCAGGAGTATTCATGTGCTGGAAGAGCCGGAGGTTTTCCTCAATGGGACGATCGCGGTAAGGACTGGCTATACCCGGAGTCGTCGGCGTTCCTTTCTGCTCGGCGATCTGTTCAGAGGTCTGCTCGTCCACATAGGCATGGCCCTCTTTGATCATCCAAATGGCGAAGTCCCAAAGACGCTGGAAATAGTCGCTGGCATAGTAGATATGGCCCCACTTGAAGCCAAGCCACTTGATGTCGTTGAGGATGTTGTCTACATACTCAGTATTCTCTTTAGAGGGATTGGTGTCGTCGAAACGGAGATTACAAACACCGTTATGTCTTTCTGCTACGCCGAAGTCCATGCAGATAGCCTTGGCGTGACCAATGTGCAGATAGCCATTGGGCTCTGGCGGGAAACGTGTCTGAAGGCGGCCACCGTTCTTGCCTTCGGCCAAATCCTGCTCTACATATTGTTCAACGAAGCTAACGCTGTGCTTCTCTTCTTCTGTGGAATGATCGTTTGTTGTCATACTCCTTTTAAATTTGTATTTGTTGTTTGCAAAGATAGTGATTTTCGTGCGATTGGGCTGTATAAACGTGTGAAAATATTCGTCCTTTTACATATAAGAGGAGATGCGGAGAGACCATATTTTAAAATTTTATAAACTAGTGCTAAGATTTACAGATTTTTCTTTGGCTGTTATGTAAAAAAGTCCTATCTTTGCAAGCGTTATCCTGAATACAATCTTTTTACCTTAAGGAAAGACTAATACCTATTGAGAATAATGGCACGGGCTGTGAAGCTGGTGCCATTTTTTTGTGCCTTTTTCTTATATGTCGGGCAGAGGACATCTCTTAGATTATCAGGAAGAAAAGGAGATGTCGTTTCGTCCACAACCCCCGACAAAAGGAGTAAATGATGATAAATGGAGCAAACGGCTCATTTCTTACTTAGATAGCAAGTAATCAGGATGGCAGCTTGTGCTGTTGACAGTTTTTGATAAAAAATATTTGAGGGACGAAGAGCAAAAAATTTTCTTTTGCTCTTCGTCCCTCAAACATTTTAAGATTTTTTTATAATAGTTGGAGACGTATATGTATATTACGTTTATTTTATTCCTCTCTCATTGAGTGCCTTGGCGTATTCGGCTGCATAGGCGAGATGTTGGCTATACGTGGTGGCGAAGTTATGCGTGCCGCTGAAGTCCGGTTTCGCACACATATAGAGGTAGTTATGGTGCACCATATTGAGGACGGCGTCAATACCTGCCACAGAGGCAATACGGATAGGCCCTGGAGGCAGACCGGGATTGCGGTAGGTGTTGAAGGGTGAGTCGATGTAAAGAAGATTGTTGTAGATGCGCTTTAATCCGAACTGCTTCCATGCGAACTTGATTGTCGGGTCGGCCTGCAGGGGCATTCCCTCAGGATATTCGGCATTGCGGATCATCAGACGGTTGTAGTACATACCGGCCACCATGGGCTTCTCACCATTGTTGGCAGTCTCCTCATCGATGATGCTGGCGAGTGTACATACCTCTATGGGGGAGAGCTTGAGCTTTTGAGCCTTAGCTGTGCGGTCAGCGGTCCAGAAGCGGGTATTCTCCTTCTTCATACGCTCGAGGAACTTCTCGGGAGTGATCGTCCAATAGATGTCGTAGGTGTTGGGGATCATCATGGCAGCAATCGTCGTGGTGTCATATCCCAGTTTCTGGCAAAGAGCCTCGTCGGTGAGTGCCTTTACCCATGTAAGGCTGTCTTCCATGAACTTGCGTCCCAGTACGCCGGCAAGGTCCGGCATGGTACGTACGGAGGGAAGGGTGAACGAAAGTGGTTCCTGCATGCCGTTTTTCAGATGGCGCCATACCTTGAATGTACCCATTGAAGGCGTGATCTCATAGCGTCCGGGACGGATGTGATCAATGAGGTTGCTGTGACGGGCCAGCGTACAAAGGGCATGGAAACTTTGCCTTTTGGCAATAGGTTGTACCTTCACGACGAGTGAGTCGTAGGTGTCGTCTTGGTCGAGATACAGGTAGACGGTCTTGTCTTCCTTTGAGAATGAGGAAAAGAAATACGAGTACCCGATACCGCACAAGATGATCAGACAGACGGCAGCGGGAATAAGATATTTCTTTTTAAGATCTTTCTTCATGTCTTGTGTTGATGTTTACGCTATAAAATATATATGCAAAGTTACACCATTTTGATTTTCCAGCAAAACTTTTAGGATTTTTGTTTTAAGGACTAATAAAATATGATGTATCTTTTCTCAGAATGAAAAATATATAATACTTTTGCATCATGACATTGCAGTTCAGCATTCACTATCGAGCCATTTTCGGACAGTCGGTGTACGTGTCAATTCGATTTTTTACGAATGAGGGCCGTATGCTGGAGCACGCTGTTGCCCTTCACACTGATGACGGCGATCGCTGGATAGGTGAGACACAGGGTGTCGTGGGGCATCATAGGCTTCGGTTTATGACTTATTCCTATCAGCTAAGGGATGGTAAGGGCAAGGTGTGCCGGAAGGAGTGGGATGCCGTGCCGCGTTGCTGTATTCTGACGGCCGGCCGGTCGTATTATTTTCAGGATATATGGCGCGACCTCTCCGTAGTACGTTATCTCTTTCCCAAGAGCGACCGTCCGCGGTATCCCTTGCGCGACATTCCGAGCTTTTGTCGTAGCGTCATTTTCCGTGTGTCGGCACCGCATGTCGATGACAATCACAGTGTGGCGATTTTGGGAAGCGACCCGGTATTGGGCGACTGGAATGAGGCGCATTATCTGTTGCTGCATTATATCGGGGACGGTGACTGGGCGTTGTCGATCAATGCCCAGGCCTTGAAGCTTCCCTTCTCGTTCAAATATGTAGTGGTGGACAATGAGACACGGGACGTCGTGGAATGGGAAAGCGGATGGAACCGTGAGTTGGATGTGGATGAGATCAAGAATGGCATGCAACTTGTCATTTACGGCGGAAATGTCCGAACGAAGGCATTGCTTACTTACAGTGATGAGCTCTTAGGAGAGCAGCATAGCATAGAACATGAAATATCAGACTTATATATTTGATCTCGATGGTACATTGCTCAATACACTGACAGATCTGGCGGCTAGCTGCAATTTTGCATTGCGCACGCACGGAATGCCGGAACGTACTGTCGATGAGGTAAGAAGATTTGTGGGTAACGGAGTGAAGAAACTGATGGAACGGGCCATCCCGGATGGTCTGGACAATCCGCTCTTTGATGACACGTATAAGGCATTCAGAGAACATTACCTTATACATAGTCTGGATCATACGGAACCTTATCCCGGAATCCGAGAACTGCTGCTGACGCTGAAGCAAAACGGTGTGAAGATGGCCGTCGTGTCCAATAAGTTCTACGCTGCCACGCAGGAACTCTGTCGACATTTCTTTTCAGACACGATCAGCGTGGCCATCGGCGAGCGTGAGGACATCCGCAAGAAGCCGGCTCCCGACACGGTCAACGAGGCCTTGCGCCAGTTGGGCGCCTCGCGTGAGACAGCCGTATATATCGGTGATTCTGATGTCGACATAGATACGGCCCGTAACAGCAGCATGCCTTGCATCAGCGTGCTTTGGGGATTTCGCGATAAGGAATTCCTGCTTGAGCACGGAGCAACGACGCTGGTGAGAGAACCGGCGGAGATTGCAGAAATATAAACTTGGCAATCTGATACATCACAATGCTTTATAAGATGTGTATCGCTGTCATAAGAAAGAGCAATTTCGTGGATAAGTATAAGTAGACAAAGGTATTTGTAGACTTACAGACATTTCCAGTACATTCTAGAAAGTTCGATAGATTTAAGAATGAAAGAATATCGTGTGTCAATGGTTCTTTGGCCATTGATGCACGTTTTTTATATGTCCTTTTATATCATCGGAAGTGGTGATATAGGTTAGGTGTCAAGATGAGATCTTGTCGGTCGTGAATATCCTGATGTATTAGACCGTTATGTCTGTGCGACAAGTCGTTACAGGTGTTGGAGACGTCAGCCTGACGTAGGGTAATAGGTGAGCCTTGATTCTCATACTGAGGCTGTAACAGTAAACAAGATCCCCCGGATCGGTTGCGCTGCAACATGGATCCGGGGGATCTGTGTGGAAATCCCCAATAAGGGGATGGGTATGCCTTATCCGAAGTTATCGTACATAATGCTCTCGGGCTCAACGCCGAGGCTGTCGAGATAGTCGGTTACGGTCTTGATCAGCATAGGTGGTCCGCAGAGGTAGTATTCGCAGTCCTCGGGTGCTTCGTGATCCTTCAGATAGGTGTCGCGGATACAGTTCACGGCGAAGCCCGTATAGTAGCTTACTCCTGCAGCATCGGCCTTGGGATCAGGACGGTCGAGTGAGAGGTGGAAGTGGAAGTTGGGATATTCCTTTTCCAGTTCCCAGAAGTCCTCCAGGAAGAAGGCCTCTCCGAGTGCACGTGCTCCATAGAAGAAGTGCATCTCACGGTCGCGCGTATGTAATGTCCTGAGCATGTGCATGATCTGTGAGCGAAGCGGAGCCATACCGGCACCACCACCGATCCAGATCATCTCTTTCTTGGAGTCGAAGTGAGGATGGAAATCACCGTAAGGACCGCTCATCATCACCTTGTCACCCGGCTTGAGTGAGAAGATGTAGGAAGAGCCGATACCGGTCGGTACATCCTGGAAGCCTACCTGTGGACGGGGCAGGAACGGCGTGGAGGCAATACGCACGGTCAGCGTGATGATGTCGCCCTCGGCGGGATAGTTGGCCATGGAGTAGGCACGTATCGTCGGCTCGGGGTTGTGAGCCTTCAGCGAGAGGATGTTGAACTTCTGCCAAGCTCCGATATAGTCGGGACCGATGTCGTCCTTGTCGAAGTCCTTGTCGTAGTCGATCGTGTCGTAGGCCGGAATGCGGATCTGTGCGTAGGAGCCAGGGATGAAGTCCATATGCTCGCCCGGGGGGAGAGCCACCTTGAACTCCTTGATGAAGCTCGATACGTTCTTATTGGAGATGACGGTGCATTCCCATTCTTTTACGCCCAGGATCGACTCGGGGATCTTGATCTTGAAGTCGCCCTTCACCTTCGTCTGGCATCCGAGACGCCAGTGCTCCTTGATCTGCTTGCGTGTGAAGTGAGGCTTCTCAGAATCGAGGATCTCGCCACCGCCTTCCAGCACCTGCACCTTGCACTGTCCGCAGCTGGCTTTACCGCCACAGGCAGAGGGAAGGTAGATGCCGTTCTGGTTGAGCGTAGACATCAGGCTGTCGCCCTGTGCCACCTCGAGGGTCTTGTCGTCGTTGATGACGATCTTTACGTTGCCGCTCGGGCTCAGGTATTTCTTAGCCACGAGCAGGATAGCCACGAGCAGGAGGATGATCACGAGGAACACTCCTATGCTTGCAAATATAAATGAGCTGTTCATATTCTATCTGTCCTCCATTGATTAAAATTTAAGGCCGGAGAAGCACATCATGGCCATTGCCATGAGGCCCACGGTGATAAAGGTGATGCCCAGTCCCTGAAGCGGCTTGGGCACGTCGCTGTACTGCATCTTCTCACGGATGGCACCCATGGAGACGATGGCCAGGCACCATCCCAGACCGGATCCTACAGCATAGGCGATGCTGTCCCAAATGCTGGTGATGGCCTGTGTGGAGGCAGGATCCATCAGGATGCGCTGCTGCATGAACAATGAGCAACCCATGATGGCGCAGTTCACGGCGATCAGCGGAAGGAAGATACCTAAGGCTGAATAGAGTGAGGGACTGTATTTCTCAACGGCCATCTCCACCAGTTGGGTGATGCCGGCGATGACGGCGATGAAGAGGATGAAGCTCAGATAGCTCAGGTCGACGCCGGAAATAAGACAGTCGGGACCCAATACCTTGGTCTGAAGCAGATAATCTATGGGGACGGTGACAAGCAGTACGAACGTTACCGCCATACCCAGTCCCAGTGATGTCTTCACATTCTTGGATACAGCCAGGAAAGAGCACATACCCAGGAAGTAGGCGAAGATCATGTTGTCGACAAAGATCGACCGGAAGAAGAGTGATATGAGATGTTCCATAGTTTACTTGTCCTCCTTGCTAAAATAAGAACGGTGAATCCAGATGATGCATCCCAGCAGGATCAGTGCCATGGCGGGCATGGTCATCATGCCGTTGTTCACGTAGCCTGCCTCGAAGAAGCTGTCGGGGATAACTTTAAAGCCAGCGAAGGTGCCACGTCCGAGAACCTCGCGTACGGTACCTACGATGAACAGGATGATGGCATAGCCGAGGCCGTTGCCGATACCGTCGAGGAACGAAGGCCAAGGCTTGTTCATCATGGCGAAAGCCTCGAGACGACCCATGAGGATACAGTTGGTGATGATCAGACCGACATACACACTCAGCTGTACGGAGATGTCGTAAGCGAATGCCTTGAGGATCTGGCTTACAATGGTCACCAGAGCTGCTACCACAACGAGCTGCACAATAATACGGATACGCTGTGGGATGGTCTTACGGATGATCGAGATGATCACGTTCGAGAAGGCGGTGATCACCGTTACCGCCAGTCCCATCACAATGGCCGGTTTCACCTGTGTGGTCACGGCCAGGGCACTACAGATACCCAGCACCTGAATCAAGATAGGGTTGTTCAGGTTCAGGGGATCGATGAGTGCCTGCTTATTTTGTTTACTGAATAAAGCCATTTTCTTTATCTTTTTGAGCTCTGAACTTTAAGATAGGGACTTTTGCCGGTAGTGACGGGAAAAACGTCTGACAGGCAGAAAGCCGAAAGTGTAAAGCAGAGAACTTATTGACTTATAGATTTATTTAGCCAACACGTCTTCAAAGTCGGTGAGCGACTCCTTGAGCATGTCCTTCACGCCATTGCTTGTCAGTGTGGCACCCGTGATGCCGTCTACCTGATAGGAGGCGTTCTTGACAGTACCGTTTTTCACTACCTCCAGGATGACATTCTTGTGCTGGGTGTCGGCATCGTCAAAGATCTTCTTGCCAGTGAAGGTCTGCTGCCACTTGGTATTGTCCTTGATCTCTGCACCCAGACCGGCGGTCTCACCCTCATGGTTGAAGTAGGCGCCAAAGACAGTGGTCTTGTCGGCATCTACGGCGAGGAAGCCGCTGATGCCACCCCACAGACCCATACCTTTCATGGGGAAGACATATTTGGTCTCTCCATTGACGTTGCAGACGTAGTAGGTGAGGCCCTTGTCGTTCTTCTTCTCTTCCTTTACCACTTGCGCATAGCGGGCCTCGGCAGCCTGACCGTCAAGACCGCGCTGGTTGAGCGAGTTGAGGATCTGCTTTTTCTGGTCGAGGGCCACATTGGCATCCTGCTGAGGCTTGAGTGCCTGATAGACGAAGGCGAGCAGGAAGGCCACGATCACCACGATCACTGCAGAGTAGACGATCGTGTAAGTATTACTATTCGTATTTGCTTTCATTTCGCTTTCTCCTTATTTATTAGTGACACGTTTGGCACGGCGCGAGATGTTGCTCTGTACCACGCAGTAATCAATCAGCGGAGCAAACATGTTGCCGAAGAATATGGCGAGCATCATGCCCTCGGGGTAACCGGGGTTCATGACACGTACGATCACGGCCATGGCTCCGATGAGGAATCCGTAAACCCATTTGCCGTTTTCCGTGCGTGCGGAAGTAACGGGGTCGGTTGCCATGAAGACGGCACCGAAGCAGAAACCTCCATAGACGAACTCCTGCCACCACTCCATAGGCGTAGAGCCCAGAGCGTGGAAGATGGCGCCCATCACGCCACCACCGATAAATACGCTAAGCATGGTCTTCCAGGAAGCAATGCCCATCCACAGAAGGATGATGGCACCGATGGCGATGGCAATGATAGAGGTCTCGCCCATTGAGCCGGGGATGAGACCGATGACAGAGTCATAAAGGCTGGCCGTCACATCGTGGCCTTGGGCAAGCTGTCCCAGCGGGGTGGCGGCGGTGAAGCCGTCGGGAAGGTTGTAGCCCAGTCCGCAGATGCTCTGCGTGCCTACCCATACGGTGTCGCCAGTCATCTTGCTCGGATAAGAGAAGAAGAGGAACATACGGGCAGAGATGGCCACATTGAAAATGTTCATACCCGTACCACCGAAGATCTCCTTAACGAAGATCACGGAGAATGCAACGGCCAAGGCCAGCATCCACAGCGGGGTGCTTACAGGAATAATCAGAGGGATGATGATACCGCTGACGAGGTATCCCTCCTGTATCTCCTCGTGCTTCCATTGTGCCCAGGCGAACTCGATGCCCAGACCTACGATATAGCTGACGAGAATCTTCGGCAGCATGGCGAGGAAGCCGTAGAAGAACAGTGACCAGAAGCCTGTGTTGGCCAGTTGGCCGGCTGCCAGGGCGTTCTGATAGCCAATGTTGTACATACCGAAGAGCATGGCAGGCAGTAAGGCGATCACCACCATACTCATGATACGCTTCGAGTCGATGGCATCGTGGATGTTGCTACCGCTCGTCGCCGTTGTGTTCGGCACGTAGAGGAAGGTTTCCAGACCATCGAAGATACTCTGGAAAGCATGCAGCTTGCCGCCTTTCTCGAAGTTCGGTCGAATGTTGTCTATATATTTTTTCAGACTCATGATTTACTTTTTTGAATGATTAAGCGTTTTCTTTCCGAAGCGTGTTCAGTCCGTCGCGCACGATTTTCTGCAGCGGCAGCTTCGAAGAGTCGACAAACTCGGCGAGGGCGAAGTCCTCGGGACTTACCTCGTAGATGCCGAGCTGCTCCTGCTTGTCGATGTCGCCGGCGATGATAGCCTTGATGAGGTATTCGCCGTAGATATCCATAGGCAGCACCTTATCATATTCGCCGCTCATGATCATGTGGCGCTTGCCACCCTTTATGCGGGCATCGAGGTCATACTCGTGTTTCTTGCCCATCAGCCAGGAGAAATAGCTGCGGGAAGCGGAGAACTCCTTACAGCGTGGCATGATCCAGCCGAGCATCTCATCGGTGTGGGCACCTTCAGGGATGACGGTTACCTCAGAGGTGTGGGCACCTAGATAGCCGTCGAGGCTGTCATGCTTGCCGGTCAGAGGATTACCGTTGATGATACGTATGTCATCGGTGGCTGTAATCTGTCCGTCGAGGATCGTCTTCAGCGGAGTACCTACGAGGGTGACAACGTAGTGGGGATCCTTCACGCGGCTGCCGGCGATGGCGACAGTACGGGTGAGGTCGACTTTTCCTGTGAGGAAGAGACGGCCGAAGAAGATCACGGCCGTGGGATCAACGGTCCAAACGACCTCACCCTTATTTACCGGGTCGAGGTGGTTGACCTGCACGCCTACGTTGCCGGCAGGGCAGGGACCGTCAAATACGTTCAGGTCTATGTCTTTCACGTCGGTCAACGTTTTTGCTGTCTGCTTTGAGCCGATGCCAAGATGTACGGGGGCGATACGCTGAAGAGCGGTCAGACCGGTGAGGAATGCCTCCTCATTGCCTTCCAACTCCACTTCGAAGTCACCTGCCAAAGGCATGTCGCGAAGTGCGGAAACGAAAATGCCCTTCGGCTTCTGATCCGGTGTGGTAGAAACCGCATAGGGCAACTGATTGATGTAACCAAAAAGACCAGCTTCACAGAGTGTGTCGATGACTCCCTGACCGTCCAGTGCGCCGGCATCACGTTTGCCGAAGTCGCGGGCCTGCTGCTCCTTGTCGGCCTCGACAACCACGCGGAGGACACGGCGACGTTCTCCTCGTATGACGGCTTTCACGGTACCGCTTACAGGCGAGGCGAACTTCACGTCGGGACACTGCTTGTTGACCAGCAGCGGATCACCGGCAAGCACGTGCTCGCCTTCCTTGACCACTACCTTCGGGGTCAGCCCGGGGAAGGCATCGGGCTCCAGCGCATATTCCGTGGCTGTCGCTCCCTTGACCTTCTTTATAGCGGCTTTACCTTTCAGGTTAATGTCCAAGCCCTTTCGTAACTTAATTACAATTGCCATAAAACCTAAACTATAAAATTTGTGATTATTTGTTTTTCGTTGAGAGTGGCGTGATAAGAAAGATTTGGACAGTCTTTCTTTGGCGTCACGATGCAAATTTAATAATTTTTTGGGTAACTATGTCTTTTTTCTTGTTATTTATTTCATCCGTGAATAGATTTTCCCTAATTTTGCAACATATTGAGAACAATCAAGCATATTATCACGGGCGTGATATGGACTCTGGCCGGTCTTTATCTCGCTGTCACCATCTTGGTGAACCTGCCTTTCGTACAGTCTGCTTTGGGATCGGAGGTCGCAAAGCTGCTCAGTCGGAAGTTGGGCACTTGTGTATTGGTGGGACGGGTAGACCTGGGATTGCTCAACCGTGTCATCGTGGATGATGTGCGTATTCAAGACCAGAAGGGCCATCAGATGCTCTTGGCGTCCCGCCTGTCCGTGTCAGTCGACTATATGGAGCTAATGCAGGGCCGTGTCTCTGTCTCGTCTGCACAGCTCTTCGGTCTGCAGGCCAATCTGTATAGAGCCACGGCCACTGCCGTACCCAACTATCAGTTCATGCTTGATTCACTGAAGTCAAAGAATCCTTCCAGTAAGTCGACCCTTGACCTTTCCATCGGATCACTTATCATCCGTCATGGTGCCATCCGTTACGATCAGTTGGATGCTCCGCGCCTGGCAAAATTGGACGCCCGCCATCTGTCACTCTCGGACATCAGCGGGCATTTAGTGCTTTATCGCTACACTCCCGATTCGTTGAATGTCTATCTCAAGACGCTTTCCATGAAGGAGCGCTCCGGTGCTGATTTGCGTGAACTTTCTTTACGTTTTGTGGCCAACAAGACGCGTGCGTCACTTACCGATTTCTCACTGGAGCTGCCCCATAGCCGGCTCCATACCGATGAGATTACTGCCACTTATCGTTTTGAGGAGGGTAAGTTGTCTATGCCCACATTGCAGTTTGACGGCTCGCTTACCGACAGCTATGTTTATGTCAAGGATCTTGCTTTCCTGTTACCGGCTTTGCAGCGTTATGATCAGACAGCAGCCTTGTCTACCTCTTTCTCAGGAACCTCCACTCAGTTGAAAATCAAACGCCTGGAAACCAATGTGGTAGCAGGCGGTCATACTACAACTCCCATAGCCCATGTCCTCGTTTCCGGTTTTGCCACGAATTATACGCGGCCGTCTGTCTTGAGATGGCTCCTGAATATTGAAGATCTGTCATGGAATGAAGAGGCCTTGGCGGCCGTGAAGTCGGATGTGCCTGACGTGATCGCCCGTCTGGGTCGGCTGCGCTATCGAGGCAGGGCCGGAGGGGCTGGAGGCTCTCTCTATACCCGCGGTCGCCTGTCTACAGCTGTCGGGACGGCCGATGTGATGGTGGATATGAAAGGGCGTAAATTGTCAGCTGAAGTAGAGACAGGAGGATTCGACTTACAGCGTGTACTTGATGATCCTAATTTCGGACAACTCGCCGCTCATCTGTCATTGACGGGAAATCTGGCAACGAAGATGTTCACAGCCAATGGAACGATAGACAAGTTCACCTATCAGCAGTATGATTATCGCAATATAGTCCTTAATGGTACTTATGGACATCAGGCATTTGACGGCCATCTGTCTATTAATGACCCGAATGTGAAAGCCGATTTTACGGGTAGTGTCGATCTTGCACATCCCAAGGCAGATCTATCGTTGGCTATCGATCACATCCTGCCTTCTGCATTATTGCGGGTACCTGCACAATGGCATGGCCGCTCTTTCAGCGGAACTTTAACGGCCCGGATGGCTGCGCCGAAGCTCAATAGATCCATTCTGATCAATCAGGCTACCGGAAAGGTATCTCTCAATAACTTTACGATGAGCTCAGAAGAAGGCGAATATCATTTAGACAGCCTGCTGATAGTGGCTCAAAGTGACCAGAGGGGGCATCATCTCTCCGTGGCGAGTGACTTTGCCCACTTATGGCTCAATGGCCGTTTCGACTATGCGACATTCATCCAAAGTGTGGAGAATCTTGTCATCGACCGTCTGCCCGGTATCCAACAGCTCACGCCCGTCCATCGCCGTGCCGTGTCTCAGAGTGAGTTTGACCTCTCCGGCACTATTACGCGTAGTGACTGGGCTCGCATCTTTTTCGGCATTCCTATCGAGTTGCATGAGCCAGTGACGCTCACCGGCAATATGAGTGCTGCCCGTTCTTCTATCAATGCGGATATTCAGGCGCCGTCGTTTACTTATGGCGGTCATGATTTTGAGGGCACCCGCCTGCAGCTTGTTACGGCAGCCGACACCTTAAAGGCCGACTTGACATTGGCGCGGCTTAACGAGGAGGGACGTCCCAGTGATTTCCGGCTCATGGCAGCTGCGTGCAATGATGAACTCTCTACAGTTGTCCAACTAGACAATCACGCTCCGGAGCAACGGCTTCACGGAACACTCCGTTCTGTTACACGACTGTATCGCGAAGATGGAGAGCCGACAACGGCTGAGGTTAATATCCGGCCATCGGAGATCTCGATCGGTGATACGGTTCTGCAAGTGTCTCCGGCCCGCGTGATCTATCAGCGTAACCGTCTTGCCGTTGATCATCTAGTCTTGTCACGTGGCGGTCAGCGTATTACGGTAAACGGCATCGCATCCGCTTCTGCTAATGATTCTCTGCTCGTCGGCTTGCATAATGTCAATGTACCCTATATCCTAGAGCTTGTCAACTTCCATACGGTCAGCTTCGGCGGGGCTGCCTCGGGACAGGCTACCGTCAAGCAGATATTCTCCAAACCGCAAATGAGTGCACGACTTCGTGTCGATGACTTCCATTTTGAGGATGGATATCTCGGTACGTTGTTCGCTGATGCAGGCTGGAATGATCATGACGGACGCATAGAGATTCAGGCACAGGCTGTTGATTCCACAGCAACGGATCCGAAGGGGCGCCGGCTGGATATCAATGGATGGGTGTCGCCTCCCAATAATACGATTGACCTGACGTTTGCAGCCCATCACACCCGGGCAGAGTTCCTTAAGGGATTCACGTCGGCCTTTCTGGAGAAGATCAATGCCAACGTGACGGGCGAGCTGCGTCTTGCAGGCACCCTTTCCCATCCGGGACCCAATCTGACGGGACAGATGGTGGCTACCGGTTCGCTGGGGGTGAAGGCGCTCAATACGGTGTACACCCTCCAAAACGATACGATCAACTTTGGATATAATCAGATTGTTTTCCCCGGTTGTCGTGTGACGGATGTCAATGGAGCGGAGGCCACGATATGGGGATCGCTTTATCATAAGCATCTCTCAGATATCTCGTTTGACCTGAATGTGAAAGCCAATAATCTGTTAGCTTACGACTTTGACGGCTCTGATGGCAGTGCCTTTTACGGTCATGTCCTTGCCACAGGCGACATACATCTACAGGGAGGTGACGGACAAGTGAATATTGATGTGAAGGCCCGTCCGGAGGCAGGCTCCCGTATAGTCTATAACGCCTCTTCACCGGAGTCGCTTTCGCAACAGGATTTTATCACGTGGCATGACCGTGATAGTCTGAAAGTACGTTATCCGTCCGTCTCCACCTCTTCCGCCCATCCTCATCCGGATGAGGATGAAGCTGAGTCTTTACGCGATTTGTCGTCTGATATCCGTCTGAACCTGATGATTGACGCACAGCCCGATGCCACGCTCCGGGTGGTGATGGATCAGAGTACGGGCGACTACATTGACCTGAATGGTTCGGGCGTGCTCCGTGCGTCTTATTATAATAAGGGTGGGGTTGAGCTCTATGGCAATTACCTTATCGATCATGGTGTCTATAAACTCACGGTGCAGAACATCATCCGCCGTGTGTTTGAGTTCCAGCAGGGCGGAACGATCGCATTCGGAGGCAACCCGATGGATGCCGCGCTCAATCTGAAGGCACTCTATACAGTCAATTCTGTGTCACTCTCCGATCTACAGCTCGGACAGAGCTTTGCTAACAACAATATCCGTGTCGACTGCCTGATGGATATCACCGGCACGCCACAGGCTCCTCGTATAAGCTTCTCTTTGGACATGCCGACGGTGGGGACGGATGCTAAACAGATGATTATGAGCCTGCTTAACTCGGAGGAGGAAATGAATCAGCAAGTGATTTATCTGTTGGCAGTGGGACGTTTCTATCAGTCGACAAATAATTATGTGGCTGCAGAGAACGGATCGCAGTCACAGACCACCTTGGCCATGCAGAGTCTGCTCTCCGGACAGCTGTCCCAGCAGGTGAACAACATCCTTTCTACGGTGATTCATAATAGTAATTGGAATTTCGGCGCCAATATCTCTACAGGTGACGAGGGCTGGAACAATGCGGAGTATGAGGGTCTGCTCAGCGGCCGTCTCCTCAATAACCGCCTACTCATCAATGGCCAGTTTGGTTATCGTGACAAGGCCACATCGGCCAACACCTCATTCATCGGCGATTTTGATATCCGCTATCTCATCTTCCCCAGTGGCAATTTCTCCGTGAGAGTCTATAACCAGACCAATGATCGATATTTTACACGCAACTCTCTTACTACGCAGGGATTAGGTCTTATCTTGAAGAAAGACTTCACCAGTCTGCGGGATTTATTTTCAATAGAGAAGAAGAGAAAGAAAAAATGAGTCCCGCACTGATCCATACTCTTCGCACTTATGCGGCCCGTTATGAGACATCGGCTTTTCTCAAAGACGATCCATCACAGTTCATGCATCAAGTAAGCGGCGACAATAACCGGGAGACGACAGCCTTTGTCGCCTCCTGCTTAAGTTACGGCTCGCGCAAGCAGTTCTTGCCGAAGATACAAAGTATTATTGATGCGGCTGACGGTGATGTGTTTCACTGGGTAAGGGAGGGAGCCTATAGAAGTCTATTTAAGGAAAACGATAAGAATAGTTTTTATCGCCTGTACAATTATCATACAATGGCTGTGTTTTTTGAGGCCGTACAGGAGATCCTTCAGAAACAAGGCAGTTTGAAGGGCTTTGTCCGGGCGATAAGGAGCCGGCAAGCAATTGACGTGCTTGAAGGTCTGAGTGCATATTTTTATTCCCATGGGTTGACGGGGATTGTCCCTCGTCCTTATACTTCGTGTTGTAAGCGACCTTGCATGCTGTTGCGATGGATGGTGCGCTGCGACTCACCTGTCGATCTCGGTCTTTGGAGCGATATCGTCGACAGAGCGTCCCTTTTCATTCCCTTGGATACCCATGTGGCGCAGTCGGCTGTCCGCCTGGGACTTCTCGATCATGCACGCAGCTCTTGGCATACCGTAGAGATATTGACAAAAAAGATGCGCGAAGTCTTCCCGGACGATCCTTCACGGGGCGACTTCGCGCTGTATGGTTTTGATATCGATCAGTAGTTTTTAACCCCAATAAGCCATTAGGTCGTACATGTTTATTTTATGGGCTTATCCGACGTATTTCTATCCTTTTGCCGTCCTCCCCTCCGCCACCTTAGTCTCGACACAGCTTGTCATGCCTTTGGCATGGATGGCAGAAAGTTTGATCGACATAAGTACGTGATCCTTAGGTCTTTAATGACCGATTGGGATTAAAAGTGCAGTTTCACATCCACTCCGCAATGGAAAGGATTACCTTGCTGTCCGAACCAATAGTCAGTACCTGTCGCAGCGCTTTCCACAGCGAAGGTGTTGTATTTCGTATTGGTGAGGTTGCGTCCCCAAAGGTTGACGGAGAGCCATTTGTAGTCGATGCGGGCATGGGCGCCGAGCAGGGCATACATCTTCTGTGACAAGGTGTTGGCTTCGTCCCAGTAGGTTTTGCCCTGGGCAGAGGCATTGACACCGATGGTCAGCGTAAAGTCGGAACTGGTCTTGCTGAGGCCGAAAGTATAGTCGAGGCTGCCGCTGAGCGTGTGCATGGGTACGAACGGAATGTAGTTGTTCTTGTAGCTCACTGCTTTCTTTGTTCCGTTAGTGCTGATGCTGTCGGTATAGTCTGTAAATACAGCATGTGTGAAACCATAACTCAGATTGTAGCTCAGATGATTGTTAAGTCCTTTTCCGTTGATCCCCAGTTCGATGCCACAGCTCTCGCTCTCGCCGGCGTTGACCATCATACGTCCAAAACCATAGTTGCCGGCCATGACGCTGAGCTGCTGATTCTTCACCTGCATGAAAAAGGCGGCAACATCGATGTGCATTCTATTGTTGAAAAGATTCAGATGTGAACCGATTTCGTAGTTCCAGCTCGTTTCCGGCCGGTAAGAGATGGTATTCTCTATGTTCTTATAGTCTTCGGCCGTATGTGTGATCTCCATGTCGCCACGGGCTGATGAATTATTCTGTAGCTCTGTCTGGAGAATGTCGGAGAACATTTGGATGTTATATCCGCCGGCTCTATAGCCTTTGCTGAAAACAGCATATATGTTGCTGTTTTGTTTTCCGAAGCGATAGCTAAGTCCTATTTTAGGCAGCAGTTGGTTGAAATCGTCATGTGCTTTGTTAGCCAGGTGGGAGGATAGATTGACCGTGGCCTGTGCGCCCATGACATTGGCTATAGAGGTCATGGCAGCGGAGGTCTTATAGTCTAAGCTCACATGCTGATAATCGTAACGCAGGCCGATGGTAGCGACAAGCTGGGGAGTGATGTCAAAATTAGATTCATGATAGATACCGAGGTTAGTGGCGGGTGTGTGGAAGAGGCCCGGTACCGTATTGAGATCGACATCCATGCTTACACCTCCCGCACGGTCAATCATTGCCGCAGCCATCTGTCTGGCCGCTTCCATATTGCCGTTTGCGGCCTGCAGGAATTTTTCGGCCATGGAATTGACCATGGCACTGTACATGGCATTCTGGATAGTGTTGCCAAGGAAGGCATCCATGTCTTGTTCGAAATGGACGGGTGTGTCATTGCGTATCCATTGTAAGGTACCGAAAGCACCGATTGTCCAACGCCAGAAACCACCGACGGGTCGGGTGCTCTTGAATGTGAATTCCTGTGTGAGGGCATTCTCCACCTCCCGTTGTTGCATGTACATCCAGCTTTCGGGAAGATAGTCAATGTCCATCAGCAGGTCATCGTTGATATATTGGTAGCTCGTCGTAGAGTTGAACTCGAAACGGTTGCCCTGGTAATTGATGTTGAGGGCGGCGTCGGCCATATGGCGCTTATAATAGTTGCGGTAGTTCGTATTCGGTTCGTCGGTAGTACCGTCATCGTGCATCATGCCGTAGGGAAATCCGTTCTGATCGGTGTACTGGTAATTGGCCAGCAGACTGATATTCCAGTTCCAGGTAGGTTGGTAGACGAGCTTTATGCGTCCGCCGGCTTCCTGATATTTGTCTGCACGGCTTCCATCGTATTGGTTGCGGAAGAAACCGTTGCGTGCGGAGAAGAAACCGCCGAGAGAGAAAGCGAAATGATCGCTTACTTTGTTATAATGTGATACGCTGTAATTCTGGTAGCCATGCGAGCCCCATCCCAGACTTACGTCAGTACCTTGATAGGTCATTGGATTTTTTGTGTAGAGACGCACCACTCCGCCTTCAGTGTTGAGTCCATAGAGCGTTCCTTGTGGACCACGTAGGATATCAGCACGTGACAGGTCGTAGAGATGGAAGTTGTATGCGCTTTTGCTCATCAGTGGCATGCCGTCGACATATATGCCTACGGCAGGGGCATTGACACGCGAGCCAAGGCCGCGTACATAGATAGAAGAGGTGTAACGGCTGCCGTAGTTGGGCATGACAAAGTTGGGTACGTAGGAGGACAGCTCACGCAGATCGCGTGTGCCTAAATTCTGAAGATCAATTGAAGAATACATGGAAGAACTTATAGGCTGCTGGCGCAGGCGATATTGTTCTTTCGACTGACGTACGATCTGTATTTCGTCCAGATCGTACACTCTCGACGTGTCAGAGAGATTCGGCTCCCATGCACCGGCCGGCAGAGCGGCAGCAGTGGCGAGGAGGGTAAACAGGATCTTGTGGTGCATATAAATAAAATGTCAATTTGGGTCCGCATAGTACAGAGTGATGTCCTGATGCAGCTGACGGGCTGCGCTGTCACGGGCGGACGCGGTTAAAGAGGCTGTCGACCTCTAAGGATTTGCAAAGTTACGGCTTTTTGCTTTTCTTCACAATCCTTATTTATGATGAAATTAGCGGGTGAGGAAAAACCTGTCCTGTATACAGCATAGAGGTTGCCGGATATAATAAAAGGTATGGTTGTATATTTGCGATGTAGAGATAAGAGAAGTAAGGCTTCTGTCTGTGGTGGGCGACTCAAATCTTAAGGCATAGATTCGTGTTTGACAATCAGTTCTTTGGCATACAATTTGCTGTAAAAATATCGGAAAAATAAAAAGATAGGAGGACGTGGATTATGGCATTTATTGATTATTATAAGATTCTCGGTGTTCCGCGTGACATTCCCCAGAAGGATGTTCGTGCGGCTTACCGTAAGCGTGCAAAACAATTCCATCCAGATCTTCATCCCGACGATCCGAAAGCTAAAGCCAAATTTCAAGCCTTGAATGAGGCTTATGAGGTGATAAGCGATCCGGAGAAACGTAAGAAGTACGATCAGTATGGTGAGCATTGGAAAGAGGCTGATGCTTTCGGCGGTGCCGGAGGCGGCGGACAGCAGTACCACTGGAATGGCGGCAGCGGGTCGCCTTTTGACGGCTTTGATTTCAGCAGCTTCTCTGGTGGTGGCGGTTTCTCCAGCTTCTTCCAGGATCTTTTTGGCCGAGGTGGAGGACGTAGCCGTCAGTCGGCAGGTTCTGGCTTTGAAGGCTTCGGAGGTTTTGGCGGCCGTCAGAGTTCCGGTCAGATGGAGGCAAAGGTAAGCATCGATCTCTATACGGCATTGCTCGGTGGCGAGGTGATGATTCAGTTGAAGAGTGGTGAACGTATCAAGTTAAAGATCAAGCCGGAGACGCAGAACGGTACGAAGGTGCGTTTGCGTGGTAAGGGTTATGATCGGGGCGACGGTACATTCGGTGATCTGATCATCACTTACAATGTGAAACTACCCACCAATTTGACTGAGCATCAGAAAGATCTGCTCAGACAGATGAGGATGGAGTAAAATTTTGTATGCCCGTTGATGCAAGAAAAAGCATTGGCGGGCATTTACTGTATAGATACGTTTGGGACAATAACAGTGAGGATTTCCTTCGGTGAAGATAAGGAACGACAGATCATACAACGGTTGGGAAGAGGCGATGCCTCAGCCATGGACGATTTGTATGCACTCGCAGCGGATAAGTTGGCGGGTGTTTGTGCCCGTTATATTTCGGCAGAGGCCGACCGCAAGGACATACTTCAGGAGAGCTTTATTAAGATATTTACCCGCATAGGTAGTTTTGACTATCGGGGTCATGGCTCTCTCATGGCCTGGATGACACGTATCGTCGTGAACGAGAGCTTGTTGTGGCTTCGACAGCGGCAGCGCGACTGTTTCGTGCAGACGGTAGCTGATGTCCCGGACGACGTGGCTGATGATCCGCCCGACACGACAGTACTGTCAGAGGATGAGTTGCTCAGTGCCGTACAGGCTCTTCCACCCGGTTATCGGGCAGTATTCAACCTTTATGTCGTGGAGGGGAAGAGCCATCAGGAGATCAGTCGTCTGCTACATATAAAGCCCGACACATCGGCTTCGCAGCTTCATCGCGCCAAGCGGTTGCTGGCAGCAAATATCAATCAACTTATTCGGAAAAAACAATGACTGTGGAAAAGGATTGGACAAGAGACATAAAAGACCGGCTCAGTCGTCATGAGACGACAGCTCCTGTCGGCTTGCTTGATGATGTCAGGCAGGAAATGGCACGTCGTGGTCTGAAGCCCGGTCAGGGTGAGTCTGGTACAGCATGTCTTGTGCCCATGATGGCCTGGCGTCGAGTGGCGGCAGCTGTTGCGGTCGTTGCTGTTGTAGGGGCAGGCTTGTATGTGACAAGACCTTTCAAGGGAGACATAAAAGAGATTGCCCGTGAGAACAGGGAGGCAGCTTCCGGTCGGTTTACCTCCAATCATTCACCATTCACACAGGAGCATGATGCTGGCAGTACGCTCATGGCGATGGGCACATCGACAGCTGTACTGACTTCCTCGGAAGGGCACCGGATGGCTAATGAAGGCGACAGCGGGTTAGGGGTCACTTCTGGAGCAGATAGGATATTGTCTGATACGTTGGTTGCGGAATCCGAATTAAAAAATCGACAGACAGTAGGAACACCAGTGAACGAGTATAAGAAAGAAAGGCAGCGTGCTACAGATGCGTATTCCTTGAAACCTTCCGGATATAGCTATGAGACGGCAAATCATGTACATACGCCAGTTGCTTTCTCTGCTTATTTCTCTGGTGTAGGATCCGCTTCTGCAGCATCTAATGGCTATGCCGTCTCTATGATGAGTTCCAGTGTGAAATGCAATGGCCCGATGGCAGGTGTGACAGATCAGGCGAATTATGTGATGTTGATGTCGACCTCACAGGAGGTGCATGCCCGTCATCGTCAACCGATTAAGGCTGGACTATCCATTCGTGTACCGCTGACGGAACGGTGGAGTGTGACAGCAGGATTAGATTATAGTTATCTATCCTCAGACATAGAAGTGGTGTCGGTGAGTGGAGTAGTGGATTACGATCAGCAACTTCATTACATGGGTGTACCCGTGATGATGAATTACAGTCTCTGGCATTCCCGTATTTTTAATGTCTATCTCTCTGCCGGCGGCGAGATGCAGTATTTAGTGAATGGGAAAGCCAAATGGCATGAAAACAGTCGTTCTGCGGAAAAGGCAGAGCAGAGCAATGACTTGTCCGATCATAGACCGCAATGGTCGGTAGGGGCTATGGCCGGCGGCGAAATCAGGATCGTTAAGGGACTCAGTGTCTATGCCGAGCCTGGTCTGAGTTATTATTTTGACAATGGCAGCTCTATTAGAAATATTTATAAGGACAAGCCGCTCAATTTCAGTCTGAATTTGGGTATGCGGTGGACTGTGGGCGACTAGTCCTCTTTCTCTTTATTTCAGGAATCCTTGCCGGCGTAGTGCGTGAAGCATGCTTTCGCTCATGGCGAGGTTATCCTTTTCGGTGTAACGTAGGTCGGTGAACACTTGAGCAAGTGTCTGTTTGTGGTTGATCTCCACAAAGTGCTTGTTTTCGGGCAGTGCCTCTTTCTCTGCATAGATATCATCGATGGCGGTAGCGTCATAGTCGTGATAGGTCTCGCTATGGACGATGCCTCGGAGAGGCAGGCGGTCGGAGCATGCCGGATCCTCATCGGGCCAGCCCAGAGTGATCGTCGCTACTGGGAAGACGAGGCGGGGCAGCTGGAGAAGATCGATAATCTGTTCGGGCTGATACACCGTCGTGCCAAGGAAGCAGGTGCCAAGGCCTTCCTCTTCTGCAAGGTTGCAGAAGGTCTGTGTATATAATAAGGTATCGGTGATGGCGTTGATGAACGAAAGGAAATTGTCGTATCCGGGGGTGGCCTGTCGCTGTTCTGCCCATACTGTTGTGCGATGGAAGTCTGCACAGAAGGTGAGTACCACAGGAGCACTTGTCACCATGGGCTGGTTGAAATGAGCGGGTGCGAGTTTGCGTTTCATCTCTTCGCTGCGCGTTACGACAACGCTGTAGAGTTGTAGATTACCCATTGTCGGCGTATGCTCTGCGAGGTTAAGCAAGTGGTTGAGCAGAGCGTCGCTAACGTCTTGATTTGTATACTTTCTGATAGTTTTGCGTGTACTGATGTTGTTCATTTTGGAAAACTTTGTGTGTTTGCAAAGATAGAAAAATATGCTTAGAAAGAAAACTTTTTAAGAGTTTTTGTCCCCGAAAGTTTTCTGTTTTTATGATTTGTTTCGTAATTTTGCACTCGCGCAAAGGAGGAAGTGCAATTAGAAGAAACATAATTTTATAAATCATACATTTTAATTCTTATGGGTGATTTAAAGACCTATTCTTTCGAGGAGGCTTTTGAGGCTTCCTTGAAATATTTTGCAGGAGATGAGCTGGCTGCGCGCGTATGGGTAAATAAGTATGCGTTGAAAGACAGTTTCGGCAACATCTTCGAGAAGTCGCCGGCGGATATGCACTGGCGCATTGCCAATGAAATCGCACGCATTGAGCAGAAGTATAAAAATCCCTTGTCGGCGCAGCAGGTGTTCGAGCTTCTCGATCACTTCCGCTATATCGTGCCAGCCGGCAGCCCGATGACAGGTATCGGCAACCATTATCAGGTGGCATCGTTGAGCAATTGTTTTGTGATCGGTTTGGAGGGCGACGCAGATTCTTATGGAGCCATTATGAAACTGGACGAGGAGCAGGTGCAGCTGATGAAGCGCCGTGGCGGTGTGGGACATGATCTCAGCCAGCTGCGTCCGAAAGGCAGTCCTGTGAACAACTCGGCATTGACCTCTACCGGTGTCGTTCCTTTTATGGAGCGTTACAGCAACTCGACCCGCGAGGTGGCCCAGGATGGCCGTCGTGGCGCGTTGATGTTGTCGATATCTATCAAGCATCCTGATTCAGAGGCATTTATTGATGCGAAGATGACGGAAGGAAAGGTGACGGGAGCTAATGTCAGTGTGAGGATTGATGATGCGTTCATGAAGGCCGCCATTGAAGATAAGCCTTATATCCAGCAGTTCCCCGTCGATTCAGCAGAGCCGAAGGTGACGAAGGAAGTGTCACCGCGAAAACTTTGGGAAAAGATCGTGCACAATGCATGGAAGAGTGCCGAGCCAGGTGTGCTGTTCTGGGATACCATTCTTCGTGAGAGTATTCCTGACTGCTATGCAGACAAAGGCTTCCGTACAGTGTCGACCAACCCTTGTGGCGAGATTCCTCTCTGTCCTTACGATAGCTGCCGTCTGTTGTCGATCAATCTCTATAGCTATGTAGAGAATCCCTTCACCCCTGAGGCAAGATTCAATTTTGACCTTTTCAAGAAGCACGTACAGCTGGCACAACGTATCATGGATGATATCGTTGATCTGGAAATGGAGAAGATCGATCTCATCCTCGAGAAGGTACAGAGTGATCCTCAGGCCGACGATGTGAAGCTGACCGAGCGTCATCTTTGGGAGAAGATCAAGTACAAGAGTGGACTGGGTCGTCGTACTGGCGTAGGCATCACGGCGGAAGGCGATATGCTGGCAGCCATGGGTCTGCGCTATGGCACCCAGGAGGCTACCGACTTCGCCGTTGAGGTGCAGAAGACGCTTTGCCTGAATGCTTACCGGTCGTCGGTGACGATGGCCCAGGAGCGCGGAGCGTTTGAGATTTATGATGCGGAGAAGGAAAAGAACAATCCTTTCATACTTCGTATTAAGGATGCTGATCCTGCCCTTTATGAGGATATGGTGAAGTACGGACGTCGTAACATTGCCTGTCTTACGATCGCTCCTACAGGAACGACTTCGCTGATGACACAGACGACGAGTGGCATTGAGCCAGTGTTCATGCCCGTATATAAGCGTCGCCGTAAGGTGAACCCCAATGATACCGATGTACATGTCGATTACGTTGATGAGGTAGGTGACTCTTTTGAGGAGTATATCGTCTATCACAAAAAGTTCATCGAGTGGATGAAGATCAACCATATCGATACAGACAAGAAATATACGCAGGAAGAAATCGATCAGCTTGTGGCGAAGTCGCCTTACTATAAGGCAACGGCCAATGATGTGGACTGGCTGATGAAGGTGCGTATGCAGGGTGCCATCCAGAAGTGGGTGGACCATAGCATCTCCGTGACGGTCAATCTGCCGAACAGTGTCGACGAGGCGCTTGTGAACAAGCTTTATGTAGAGGCCTGGCGTTCAGGCTGCAAGGGTTGTACGATCTATCGTGACGGCAGCCGTTCGGGCGTGATGATCTCTGTGTCGAAGAAAGACAAGAAGAAGGACAATAAGGCCGATCTGAAGGCGCAGGTGGAGCGTGAGCGTTTGCTCAATCGCCCGAAGGTGACGGAGGTGCGTCCGAAGGAGCTGGAGTGCGATGTCGTCCGTTTCCAGAACAATAAGGAAAAATGGGTGGCCTTTGTAGGATTGCTCGACGGTTATCCTTATGAGATCTTTACCGGTCTGCAGGATGACGAGGAAGGTATCGTTCTGCCGAAGACGGTTACAAAGGGTAAGATTATCAAGCAGACCAATGAGGATGGAACACACCGTTATGACTTCCAGTTTGAGAACAAACGCGGTTATAAGACCACGGTGGAAGGTCTGTCGGAGAAGTTCAATCCTGAATATTGGAACTACGCGAAACTGATCTCCGGCGTGCTCCGCTATCGAATGCCTATCGATCATGTGATCAAACTCGTCGGCTCGCTTCAGCTGAAGGATGAGAGCATCAACACCTGGAAGAATGGTGTGGAGCGTGCGTTGAAGAAATATATCACTGATGGAACAAAGGCTCAAGGACAGAAATGTCCTGCCTGTGGTCAGGAAACGCTCGTTTATCAGGAGGGCTGCCTCATTTGTACTAACTGTGGTGCCAGCCGTTGCGGATGATCATCCACAAAAAATCTAACATAAAAAGAAGGAGGACATCATCATGTGAGTCCTCCTTTAATTTTTTCTTGTTATGAAGATTACCAATAGTTTTATTCTTCTTAGAGGTCTCCGGTTTCATGCCTATCATGGTGTGCTGGAACAGGAACGGACGGTAGGCAATGACTATGAGGTGTCTCTGCGCATTCATGTCAATGTGACGGATGCAGTGGAGAATGACACCGTAGACCGTACTGTAAACTATGCGCAGGTGTATCAACTCGTTGCTGAGATTATGCGTGAACCCCGACGTCTTGTCGAGGCTGTGGCAGGAGAGATCGCCCGTCGGGTACTTTATGAGTGGCCCGATGTAGACGATGTAGATGTAACGGTGGTAAAGCTCAATCCCCCTATGGGAGCAGACTGTGAGGGGGCTGGTGTAGAGATACACGTAGCGCGCGACTAGTATATTCGAGTATGGGGTTATTCCTACTCTGTCATCAGAACGCAAGGCATTATATAGGCTTGTCTGATGTCTGTCGTCCTTTTGTCGGTAGCCAGACCGTTATTTTGTCTCGACGTAGTTGTAACACCCTCGACAAAGATGAAAACCAGACGGTCTGACAACAGTATGAGATCTTTCGGATTTCTACTGGTCAATCTGCTCTTATAGAATAAGGACTGATCTGTATGATATGAAAAATCCCCGGATAAGCATTGCTGATGCAGCTTGCTTATCCGGGGATTATTTGTCTGAGCTCGTTTAGAGCTGTTCGTGATTACTCCTCAACGGGCTTGAAGTCATCTTTGCCTACTCCACAGAGGGGGCAAGTCCAATCTTCGGGAATATCCTCAAATGCGGTTCCGGGCTCAATGCCGTTATCGGGATCACCTACCTCAGGGTCGTAGATGTAACCACAAACTTCACATACGTACTTTTTCATAATGTTATAATTTTAGATGGTTAAAAATATAATTGTTGTCTAAAGATAAATTTTCTTGATGATGTAAGCCGTTTCGTATCATTGCCGTGTCTTGATGGTCAATACCTTTGAGAGTCCATTATCCGTATCAGTAACCTTCACGTATATCTTTCCGGCCTGCTTTCCAGCCTGTACCGTGACGACGAGTTTGCCGCTGAAGAGATGCATCTGTGGTTCGGTAAAGACCTCAAGTGATGTGGCGTCGCCATTGCAGATACCGCGGAAGGTGCCGGAGCCGCTGACCTCTACCTTTATATTATCGGTAGCAGTAGGGAGCAGGGTGCCTTTTGCATCGGCAAGGCTCACCGTGATGTAGCTTAGATCCTGGCCGTCAGCACGGAGTACGGTCTTGTCGGCATCCAGGCGTATGCTCTTGGCCTTGCCGGCTGTACGTTGGCTGGCCTCCATTGCTTTCTTGCCGTTGGTGTCGTATGCAACGACTCGGATGATGCCCGGCTCATATTTCACGTCCGGCCACATCAGCCGGTAGCGTTTGGCACGTCCCTCAGCCTCGGCGGGAATAGCGGGATGGGCAGTAGTCGTGGGGTTGATGGCCTCAGCGTTTGTCTTCCTTATGCGCCCTTGTGACTTGCCGTTGACGAAGAGCTCTGCTTCAGGATAGTCGGTATAGACAAAGACGGGAGTGGTCTGTCCTTCACGTCCCGGCCATGTCCAATGGGGCAGGATGTGCAGGGTGTGCTCTTTCGTGTTCCATACCGAGCGGTAGAGGTAGTAGCGGTCCTTAGGCAGGCCGGCAAGATCGCAAATGCCGAAGTAGCTGCTGCGACTCGGCCAGTAGCCATTGTAAGGTGTCGGTTCACCGAGATAGTCGAATCCTGTCCAGACAAACTGGCCGATGGTGTATTTCTCATCTTCCATCGCCATAAAGTCTTCCTCGGGCAGGTTGCTCCACGAACACCAATGCGTGTCGTAGCTGGTACACTGCCCGTCGTTATGATTTGCGTCGGAGCTATGGTGTTCTACGCCGTTGCGTGTGTCGGGAATGTCGACCTGATCGGAAGTGGAGACAGGTCCCCAGGTCATTGGGAAATGGTAGATGCCACGGCTGCTGACAGTTGAGGCCGTCTCGCTGCCGAGCAGAAAGCGCTGGGGCAGCTGTGACAGGTTGCGGGCGTATTTATAGACACGGTAGTTGAAGCCGGGAATGTCCATCACTTGGGCGAAGCCGGACCTCAGTGCGTCTTCAGCCCTGTCGATGCCTTGTGTGACAGGACGTGTAGGATCGAGTTGATGACAGAGATCCTGGAGATGCATGGAAAGACGTTTCCCCTCCTCGCTCCACTGTTCGGGTATCTCGTTGCCGATCGACCACATGACGATGGAGGGGTGGTTGCGGTTGGCAACGATGAGATTATGAATATCCTTATCGGCCCATTGGTCGAAGAAGCGGGAATATCCGTTCTTGCATTTAGGATAGCGCCACATGTCGAAACTCTCGGCCATCACCATCATACCCATGGAGTCGCAGACTTCCATCTGCAGTTGGGACGGCATATTATGGGACGTACGGATGGCGTCAGCGCCCATCTCTTTCATTATTCGGATCTGGCGTTCGATGGCGGCACGGTTGACGGCAGCACCTAACGGCCCCAGGTCATGGTGCAGACAGACGCCCTTGAGCTTACGGCTGACACCGTTGAGCCTGAATCCATGGATAGAGTCTACGCTCACAGTACGGATGCCGGTCTTCACCGTCGACTCATCGACAAGTGTCTCGAATGGTTGTTGGCCGTTGAGACCACGACGGTAGAGCTGGACTTTCACTCGATAGAGCGAGGGTGTTTCCGGTGACCAGAGCAGTGGCTTGTTGATCGTAAACTTGGCATGGATATGTCCGGGGTGTTGGAGAAATTCCTTGGAAAGGAGAGTAGAGTCTGCCGTACCATCGGGACTGCAGATGATCGCCCGCCAGTAAAGCTGATCGGTAGGGCCACATACTTGTCCGTCGATGGTCACAACAGCTTTGGCGGAATCGGCGGCAATGGTCCGTATGGCCGTTTGCCAAGGATCGATGTAGCTTTCTGCTGTAGTGACCAGTTGTACAGGCCGGTAAATGCCGGCTCCGGGATACCATCGCGAACTCTCTTCCACATTCTGCAGGTGGACATCTATGCGGTTTTCACCAACTTTTAAATAAGGTGTCACATCAAGGCGGAAGGCATTGTAGCCGTATGCCCAGTAACCGGCGGGATGTCCGTTGACCGTGATGCGGGGCTCCGACATTGCTCCATCGAAGCAAAGCATGGCATGCTGAGGAACCGTGCTTAGATGGACAGTGGTAGTGTACCAACCTTCTCCGATCCATGGCAGGGCACCCGAACGTCCGGAATGTTCCGAGGCTTCTGTCTCACCATCCTGTACTACAGCCACATGTTGCAGATCCCATTTTTTGTCGAAGGGGCCACTGATAGCCCAGTCGTGTGGCACGCTCACGGCCTGCCAGTTAATACTGTCGCGTGAGAATTGCCAATACGACAAGTTTAAAGTCGCCTTGGGAACAGCCTGGCCGAAAGCCAGATTGCTGAACGCGAGAAAGGATATGATAGTGGCGGGAATTCGCATGTGCTTCTTGTACTAAGAATTTCTTATATGCAAAAATAATATATGTGCAAAGATAATACAAAAAGCGGAAAGTTCAAGGATTAAGACTGAAATTTTTTCAAAGAATGAGAAGGCCCAAAATCATTCCTACGAATCACGGTATAGCAATTTTGGTACAGGTGTTTCTATTCCAGTCTTTGTAAAGATAGGCGTGTATATTCCTCTCAGATAGTATTGATGTCGACATATCCATGTGTGACGGCATAGATGGTAAGGGCAGATACCGTTTTAATTCCCAGTTTTTGTACTATATTCTTACGGTGGGAGATGACGGTGGTAAGGGAGATATGCAGTTGGTCTGCAATTTCCTTGTTGATCTTGCCTTGGGCCAGGAGGGCGAGTACCTCGATCTCACGGTTGGAAAGAATCTGCTTTTTGGAGGGATGATCAAGAACCTCTGCCGGCAGATTTTTACCATGAGCGTGGCCGTGCTGTTCCAAAACAAGGATTTGCCGGATGAGCTCCTGCTCCGGTACATTGATGCACAGCGACCGGAAACCGGAGAGCTGATGAGCCGGATCATTCTGCGTGGTCAGTACGATGGTTTTGTGTACGAACGGTGAGAAGTCATCGCGGTGGGCAATGACGATGCTCGAGGCAACGAAGTAGTGGTAATATTGTTCAGGGTCGTGGGCCTGCAGCTCGTCGAAAGAGAGAAAGTCGTCGACGACGGCAAAGGGCATCACTTGTGCCAATAGCTGTTTCATGCCCAGCATGGCAAGGGTGTTTGGGTCAATAACGGCAATCTTCGGGTGCATCATTTTATAGTTTTACGGACGAGATATCTACCAGATTGTTGACGATAGCGTAGATCGTCAGGCCGGCCGGTGAATGGATTTGGAGCTTGTGAGCAATATTGCGGCGGTGAGTGATGACCGTGTTGACAGAGATGAAGAGGTGGTCGGCAATCTCTTTGTTGGTCATACCTTGGACGAGGGAGACGATGACCTCTTTTTCACGGTCGGAAAGCTTTTCTTGTTGTTCTCCGGCCTTATTGATCATGCTGGAAATTTTCTGCGATACATTTTTCTTACGTGTCTTTTCTTCGATGTATCGTACGGCAGGTGCGAAGATTTGGTCTTCCACCTTGGCATGCTGGCCCAGCCATGTCTCGCAGTTATAGATATTGTAGAGGGTGGCACCCAGTTGGTTGGACCGGTGGCTGTCAGCTGGTAAGTACTTGATGATGATGTTCTTCAGTTCCCGCAACTTGGAGTCAATCTGCTGGTGATGCTTGGAGAAGGTATCAAAATTGTAGGTGCCGATGGGGCTTCCTTCGAGGAGAGAAGTGACATACGGGAAAACGGCCTTCTCCTCATAGCGCATGTGCCGGCTGATGCTGTGGGCATAGTCGTCGAAAAATTTGAGGATAAGACATGCGAGCCGGTCATTGGTGTCGAGTGCTTTTGTCAGTCCGTTACGGATGGCAGGCAGCAGAAATCCAAGATAATATTGATGACTGGCTTTTAGGTAATGAAGCAGGGTGGGCAGGGAGAGACGGTCGACATGATCCCTCTCAATATATCCGTTGATCGTAAAGTTGACCACAGCAAGGAAAGTATAGGTGTCGACGTGCTGTTCCTCACATACTTCCTGTACGGTCTTGTCGCCAAATCCCAGGCTAAGACCGAAGCTGCCTAAGCTTTGGAGAATATTATAGTTATCGCGGATGATATTGATGAGCTTGTCGCTTTGCTCGTACATTTTCTGCGTCTTCATATGAATGTCTTATTCTTCCAATCTGTGATCTCTATTTATTGTCATTCTTCACGCAGACTACACCCGTCATGGCATCGTTCATATAAAAAGTCTGACGGATCGTATCCTTGTCCAGGGTATAGACCACGCTGACATAGCGCAGCTTTGTGGTCGGAGCAACATAATTGACGCTCGGTTGAAAATGGCTTGCGGTAAATTGGCGCATTTGTCTGACGGTAGCCGGAGTGACACGCTCTGTGGAGTCGACTTCGCTGAATGATTGAATATCGTATTCTGTATGGGCGAGCGACTGGTCGAGGAAGGTTCTGACGGTCTGCTTCGCTTTACTGTTGCCACAGGAGGACAATACAGCGGCGGTCAGTATGCCGGCTAAAACGGGTATGAACCTTCTGCGCCCGTTAGAGCGCAGAAGGTTGGAGGGGATAAGTTTCATTGCTTATTCGCTTAAGTTCTTGAGGATGGCGAGCAGGTGATCCCAAACCATCTGTACGGTGGGGATCAGCAGGCTCTCATCCGGTGTGTGGACATGACGGAGTGTGGGACCGAATGACACCATGTCCAGATGAGGATATTTCTCGGAGAACAGACCGCACTCCAAGCCGGCATGGATACCTTTCACGACAGGATCCTTACCGAAAAGGTTGCGGTAAGCTTTCACGGCCACGTCAACCAGTTTCGAGTTCGGATTCATCTTCCATGCGGGGTAGCCGTCGGTCTGCTCTACATCGGCACCGGCGAGCTGGAACACCGCCTTGATGGTGCTGCTCTCGTTCTCAAGGTTGCTCATGACGTTAGAGCGCTGGCTTGATACGATCACGACCTTGTTCTCCTCGCTTTGTACGCTTGCCATGTTGCTGGAAGTCTCTACCATCCATGCGAGGGCTTCGTCCTGGCACATGGCGAAGACACCATTGTCGGCAGCCTGCAGGGCACGGATCAGGTTACGGCTCGTAGCCTCGGGCATGACAGGTTGTGCCTCAGTGCTAACAAGACTCCACTGCATATTCACATCGCTTACATGGAACTCGTCTTCTACCTGTTTGGTGAAAACGTTCCAGTCGGCTTTTACCTCTTCTTTCTTATCGGCAGGCACGCAGAAGATAGCCTTACCGTCGCGGGGGATGGCATTGTGCATGCGGCCGCTGTTCCACTGGGCCAGACGAAGCGGCATCTTCTCCTGCTCTTTATAGAGGAAGCGGGCCATCACCTTGATGCCGTTGGCACGTTTCTTTTCAATGTCATCGCCGGAATGGCCACCCTTGAATCCCTTCAAGGAAGCCTCCATGAAGAAGTAGCCCTGGGGAGCCTGCTCGCGTTGGAAAGTGAAGGTTGCGGTCGTGTTGATGCCACCGGCACAGCTGACGAAGATCTGGCCCTCATCCTCAGAGTCGAGGTTGATGAGATATTGGGCTGTCATGAAACCGCTCTTCATGCCGAAAGCGCCTGTCAGGCCGGTCTCCTCATCGCGGGTGAAGACGCACTCGATGGGACCGTGCTCAATGTCGTCGCTGTCGAGTACGGCGAGCTCCATGGCTACGCCGATACCGTCGTCAGCGCCAAGCGTCGTGCCTTTGGCGTGCATCCAGTCGCCCTCTACATAGGTCTGGATGGGGTCTGTCGTGAAGTCGAAGTCCACGTCGACGAGCTTGTCGCATACCATGTCCATGTGGCTCTGAAGAGCAACGGTGGGATAATTCTCATATCCTTTGGTAGCAGGTTTCTTGATCAACACATTGCCGGTTTCGTCAACCTTATATTCTAAACCTTTTGCTTCTGCGAATTTTTTAAGATAATCGATCATCTTTTCCTCGTGCTTGGAAGGACGGGGGATCTGATTGATCTTTGCGAATTGCTCGAAAACCCGAGCTGGTTTTAATTCTGCCATAGTATTTTTATGTTGATTTTGTTTGTTATTTCAATATTTTTGTTCTACCTTTGCAACGTTCTAAACTGGCTGTTATAGCTGTTTTCAACATCCATTCCGTGCTAGGCACGGGCAAAGTTACGAAAAATGATACAGACTCTCCTTTTAAGCGCGTTAATAATTGCTATTGCGGTAGCATTATTGAGTATTAAAGTGCTCTTGAAAAAGGGCGGTAGCTTCACTTCTCAGCATATCCACGACAGCAAGGCTATGCAGGAGCGGGGCATCCATTGCGCCCTCGATCAGGATAGGGAGGCACGGAGCGCAGGACGGGCCATGTAACAGGGAATCAAAAACGAAAATACAATATTGAAATGACAAGAAAAAGTGCAATTCGCAATCTGGCAGTCATTGCCATGATTGCAGCAAGCCTTACCGCCTGCAACAAGAGCCAGCCTCAGGTTGACCAGAAGTCGGACAATACGGAGAAGCAGTCCACAGACAATCGCCTGGCTTATATTGAGGTGGACTCTATTATGACGCAGTATCAGTTCTGCAAGGAATATACGAAGATTCTGGAGCAGAAAGGTAACAACATTCAGAAGACCCTTGCCAGCAAGCAGCAGGCCCTCCAGGCAGCCGCTGCCAACTTCCAGCAGAAGGTGCAGGCTAATGCTTACACCCGTGAGCAGGCTGAGCAGATCCAGGCCGGCCTGCAGAAGCAGAGCAATGACTTGCAGGCTCTCAATCAGCGTCTGAGTACGGAATTCCAGAATGAGACCAACCAGTATAACAAGGCGCTTCACGATTCTCTGCAGCATTATCTGGCCGTATATAATAAGGATAAGAAATATGGTATGATCTTTGCAAAGCAGGGTGACAATGTGCTCTATGCCAGCAAGGCTTACGATATCACGGCAGAGGTGGTTGCCGGTCTGAATAAGGCTTATAAGAGTAAGGTGAAGACTGCTGGTGCTGATAAGAAAGCAACGAAATAAGGAACATTCTCTTAAGAAGGTCAACAATAGGCCGTGGGTAGAAAACGAGATCAAATGTGTTTTCATCCCACGGCTTTTTTCTTGTCCATAGGTCGTTTCCGTTATCGGAAGGGAATGCTTGAAGGATGGTCCTTCTATGTATATAAAGGGACAGAAAGATAATTCTAAAAAAAATGCTGAAATATTTGGTGGTTACCGAAAATAAGTGTACCTTTGCACTCGCTTAAAGAAAGTACGGCTCCGTAGCTCAACTGAATAGAGCACTTGACTACGGATCAAGAGGTTCCGGGTTTGAATCCCAGCGGAGTCACTTTCGTATCATAGGCACAGGGATTTATGGTTTGGCTCCGTAGCTCAACTGAATAGAGCACTTGACTACGGATCAAGAGGTTCCGGGTTTGAATCCCAGCGGAGTCACGAAGAAAGGTAGAGCTTACAAGCTTTACCTTTCTTTCGTTTTATAGGCCTTGGAATCATTCATGCGTTCAATCGGCTCACCCGATAATCCTAGGGAAGTTACGCATATAGCTTAGTAAGTCTGAAAAGGAGTGGGAATATCATCCTGAGCGAATACGTTTCTTTTCAATCCCGGTATGTTCCAAAGAGCACTTCCGCTTTTTGACTCTGACTTTTTGCTCATTTGTCTGCGGGTGCCCCGATATGAGAGGGGGTATGAGCGTTTGTCATTGAGGGCTGGCGGCTATGTACTTGAAGTCTCGTGCCGTTGGCAAAAACTGTTTCATCGCCTTGAGATGAATTAAGGTAAGCTGGCATACATACGGAAAGCGTCGGCAGCATTTATAGATGCGGTTGGCCAGATAGGTGGAAGTAGTCCTTTTATAAGGTTCATTTTTGACAGTGTAGAAGTATGCTGGTGCTTAATTACTTGTAAATTAAGCCTTTCCGTCCTGTTTTTTTAGCGGACGACGCAAAAAAGACGGAATAAATTTCTCTATGACGTGAAAAAATCGTATATTTGCAGGCCGATTGAAGGTAAAGAGTAAAATATAATAATACAAAACAAAAATCAAACCAGATAGTTTGTCATGACGAAAGCAGAAATCATCAGTCAGATTACCGATCAGACCGGCTTGCAGCGTAAAGAGGTAGCTGTGGTCGTAGAAAGCTTCATGGAATGTGTAAAGCGTTCGATGCTCGATAAGAAAGAGAATGTATACCTTCGTGGTTTCGGCACGTTCTACATCAAGCATTGTGCAGCCAAGACGGCTCGTGATATCGGCAAGAATGTTTCTGTCAAGATCAAGGCGCACGATGTTCCTGGATTCAAGCCTTCTAAGGCCTTCTCTGGAGCGATGTCCGGTAATGACTTCGTAGAGGAATAATAACATTATTATAATAACATCATTTTTTAAACATTAAAGCTATGCCAAACGGTAAGAAAAAGAAGGGCCACAAGATGGCTACGCATAAGCGTAAGAAGAGATTACGTAAGAACAGACATAAGAGCAAGTAAGCCCAAGTGTTGTTCGGCTTAAAGGGGCGTGCCTCTCGAGGCGTGCCCCTTTAAATTTAATGAATGAAGAGAAATATGACAAGTGAAGTAGTAATCGACGTCAAACCGAAGGAGATTTCCATCGCGCTACTTGAAGATAAACGGCTTGTGGAATATCAGACCGAGATGCGATCGGAAAATTTCTCTGTCGGCAACATCTACATTGCGAAAGTAAAGAAGCTCATGCCGGGCCTCAATGCTTGTTTTGTTGATGTAGGGTATGAGCGCGACGCTTTCTTGCATTTTCTTGACCTCGGCAATCAATTCAACTCTTATGCCAAGTACCTCAAACAGGTGCAAAGCGACCGGAAGAAGCTGATGCCTTTTGACAAGGCATCCCGTCTTCCTGACTTGAAGAAAGACAGCAGCATACAGCAGACCCTGACAGTTGGCCAGGAGGTTCTGGTGCAGATTGTCAAAGAGCCGATTTCTACAAAGGGACCACGACTGACCTGTGAACTTAGTTTTGCAGGCCGGTATCTCGTGTTGATACCTTTTGGTGATAAGGTGAATGTTTCTTCCAAGATAAAGAGCGCTGAAGAGAGAGCCCGACTCAAACAACTCATCCACAGCATCAAGCCTAAGAATTGCGGTATCATTGTACGCACCGTGGCGGAAGGAAAACGGGTGGCAGAACTCGACGCGGAACTGAAGATCCTTTATAAGCGTTGGATGGATGCCATCATGAAAGTGCAGAAGACCCAGCACAGACCACAGCTCGTATATGAGGAGACCAGAAGAGCCGTTGCCATGTTGCGCGACCTTTTCAATCCCAGCTACGAGAATATTTATGTGAACGACGAAGAGGTCTTCGAGCAGGTAAAGAGCTATGTGGGGCTTATTGCTCCAGATAAGGTATCGATCGTTAAACAGTACACGGGCAAAGTGCCGATCTTTGACAATTTCAATGTGACGAAACAGATTAAGTCGAGTTTCGGAAAGACGGTGAATTATGCCCATGGCGCATATCTTATTATTGAGCACACGGAGGCTATGCATGTAGTGGATGTGAATAGCGGTAACCGTTCAAAGAATGAAAAGGGGCAGGAGGGAACAGCTCTCGAGACCAATCTCGGTGCGGCTGACGAACTGGCCCGGCAGCTCAGACTGCGTGATATGGGAGGAATCATCGTAGTCGATTTCATTGATATGAAGCTGGCAGAGGACCGGCAAATGCTCTACGAACGCATGTGTAAGAATATGCAGAAAGATAGAGCTCGTCACAATATCCTGCCACTGAGTAAGTTCGGACTGATGCAGATCACCCGTCAACGTGTGCGTCCTGCCATGGATGTTAATGTTGAGGAAGCTTGCCCTACTTGTAACGGTACTGGTAAGATAAAGTCGAGCATTCTTTTCACCGATATGCTCGAGGGAAAGATCGACAAGCTTGTCAACAAGATTGGCGTCAAGAAATTCTACCTCCATGTGCATCCTTATGTGGCTGCCTATATCAATCAAGGCTTCATGAGTATGAAGCGGCAGTGGCAGCTCAAATATGGATTTGGAGTGAGGGTCATCGCTTCGCAGAAACTGGCTTTCCTGCAGTATGAGTTCTATGATACTAAGGGACAGTTTATTGACATGAAAGAAGAGATCGAGACCAAGTAGAATGTACAAAGGCTATTAAAAAAGCGGACAGCTGAACATTTTGTGTCAGTTGGCCGCTTTTTTGTTTATGGTGGGAATAGTCCCGGGATTTGATGCCCGGGACATCCTTTTTAGCTGGGAAGAACCTTGAACCTTATTCTGAAGGCATGTCTCTCGGCATCCCAATTAGTGCCGAGAAGGACAAATCGTCCGATTTGTGCGGTGGAGCGCACATGCTTGCCGATGCAGGGACAGATGTCGAAGTCGCCGATGCGTACCAGTCGGATGAGCTCGGAGGCATCGCTGGGCAGCCGGTCGATCTTCACTCCTTCAGGAATATGATTGCGGTCTACCATCTGATAGGTGACAGGCAGGTCGGCTTCGATGAGGCGGTTCATCTCCTCCTCAATGGCACGCACTTCCTGATGGGTAGGCTCACTATTGAGGATATAGGTGATTTTGCTCTTTTTGCGCTCTACATGCGCATTGCGTGAGCGTTCGCAGCCATAGCGGCGTGCCATGACCTGATTGAGCAGGTGCTCGGCTGTATGGGCAGGTGCGAACTCGTCCTTGTTGTGCGGGTTGAGCACAGGCATGGAACCTTGGATGCCGATGATGAATTTCACAATACGGACACCATTGGCAGGAACACGGAGGGATACAGCCTTGTCACGATGGAGATCGAGCAGGAGACTCTCGCTTGTCAGCAGGTCGATGCCGATCACTTCAGCTTCGTTCATTTTCAGATAATCGAAGGCATGAGCAGGGATCATGATGTTCATGTCCGCCTCCTGGTCAGCAAAGTTGCAGGCGATAAGCAGCACTTCATCGCCCCACTTGCGAAGGAATGTGAAGGCCTTACGCGGATCGAAGTGCTCGCTCTGAGGATTGACATACATCAGATCGAAGAATTCTCCTTCGCCGACAGCTCGTTCCAGATGAGCGATATTGAGTATTTGCCGGTATTGTTGTTGTATATGCTTCTCTTCTGGTGTCATCTCTCCGCCGAAATAGGCACGACGGATGGTATCGACGCCCCAATAGTCGAAGATGGTCGTACGACCGTCTTTCCCGGAGAAGCCTTCGGCATCCATGCCTCGTTCGCCAAGCTCCTGTCCGGCATAGACCATCACAGGGTTTCTCTGCATCAGCGCGCAGACAGCAAGGGCAGGAATGGCTTTTTGGGCATTGCCACAGAAGAAGTCGGAGGCAATACGTTGTTCATCATGATTTTCCAGAAAATAGAGCATGTGAGGCAGGATGTCGATCTCACACTGCCAGTAGTAGGTGATCGAACTGGCCGGTCGCCGGTTGCAGATCACATCGCGGAGGCAGTCGTAGAGCCCCACCTTATCGTAGAGATAGTCGAAGCCCGCATTGATGTATGTGTGGTATTTGTCCGTCTGATATACCTCACCAATGAAGTCGACTTCCGGACGGCGTGCTTTCACCTTGCCGATGGCATAAGTCCAGAACTCTGGGGGTACCATCTCAGCCATGTCGCAACGGAAGGCATCAATGCCTTTTGACGCCCAGAAAAGCAGTATCTCCGTCATCTTCTTCCATGTGTCAGGAATGGGATCGAAGTGGTAGCTGCGGCCACCATAGTCACAATAGTTGATGCCGTAGTTGAGTTTCACGGTCTCATACCAGTCGTTTGGTCCCGGACAATTGTCGAAGCGGTCATTGCCTGTACATTTTGCGGGATCTTCCACGTAGGGCTCTTCCCCTTCTTTGGGTTGGACAGGGCTTTTGAAGGCCGCTCCCGGACAATAGTAGAAGTTGTTTTGTGTGGAGAAGTGGAGCCGGCGGTCATCATCTTGTCCTAGGTCGCGGATGCCCACTGGGTGTGCGATCGACTTGTATTCACGTGCCACATGATTGGGAACAAAGTCCATCACCACCTTCAGTCCCTCGTGATGGGTACGTTCCACGAGCATCAGCCATTCGGTCATACGGTATTCCACATGATCAGCCAGATCAGGGTCGACATCATAATAGTCGGTGATGGCATAGGGTGATCCGGCTTTTCCCTTCACGACTGAAGGGTGCTGGCGGGGAATGCCAAAGCGGGTATAGTCTGTCGTTGTGGCATGACGAAGCACGCCAGTGTACCATACATGGGTGAAACCCATCTGGCGGATGGTCTGGAGATGAGCGGCATCAAAGTCGCTGAACTTTCCAACACCGTTCTCTTCTATCGTCCCATTGGCTTTGTGTGTCGTGTGACGGTTACCGAAGAGGCGAGGAAGGACTTGATAGATGATAATTTTGTCCATTTAGTTGCCGAATTAATATCGGATGTATTCATAGTAGAGACGGTCTTACACCGGTTGCTCTATATAGGTTGTTGGAAGCCTTCTCTGGTCTTTATGTTAGAGTAGGCTTTTAGGAAAGTAAGGGGCGGACTTATAAAGAGCCCGCCCTTACGATTTGTTGCTTAAAAGAGTTATGCGATGCCGTGGGCATTCATGGTCTTATCGATGCGGCCGATCATTCCCTGCAGAGCCTTGCCGGGACCACACTCGATGAACTCGTCAGCGCCGTCAGCAATCATGTTGCGTACGCAGTCGGTCCAGCGTACCGAAGATGTCAGCTGAGCGATGAGGTTCTGCTTGATCTCCTCAGGATCGGTATGGGGCTTACCGTCTACGTTCTGGTAAACGGGGCATTTGGGAGCAGAGAAGGAGGTCTTCTCGATGGCAGCCTGCAGCTCTTCCTTGGCGGGCTGCATGAGGGGAGAGTGGAATGCACCACCCACCTTCAGGGGCAGGGCACGCTTGGCACCGGCAGCCTTCAGCTTCTCACAAGCCTTGTTGATGGCGTCTGTGTCACCCGAGATAACGAGCTGACCGGGGCAGTTGTAGTTGGCGGGGATAACGACACCGCCTTCTGCGCTCACCTCCTTGCAGATCTCCTCGATCTTCTCATCGGGGAGAGCGATGATGGCAGCCATTGTGCCGGGATTAGCCTCGCAGGCTTTCTGCATGGCGTTGGCACGTGCGGCCACCAGCTTCAGACCGTCCTCGAAAGAGAGTGCTCCTGCAGCAACAAGGGCAGAGAACTCTCCGAGAGAGTGGCCGGCAGTCATATCGGGCTTGAACTCATCGCCCAGGCAGAGGGCACTGATCACACTGTGAAGGAATACGGCGGGCTGTGTCACCTTAGTCTCCTTGAGCTGCTCGTCAGTACCGGCAAACATGATGTCGGTGATCTTGAAGCCGAGCACCTCGTCAGCCTTATCGAAAAGCTCCTTGGCTAATGCGTTGTTGTCGTAGAGATCTTTGCCCATACCCACAAACTGTGAGCCCTGGCCAGGAAATACAAATGCTTTCATTCTATTATTCTGTTTTTTAATGTTGATTGTCGTATATATAAAAAGGTATGTTTGTATTTGACGCAAAGTTACTGAATTTTTTGCAGATTAAGGATTAAAAGGACATAAATCATAGATAAAAGGTAAAAGAGTTGTGGTATTAGGGATTGGTCCTAACTTAAATTAGTTTTTAGAGGTTCAAAGAATTTTGTGCTATTGATGGGCTGGCCGTTCAAGAAAATGTGAGAGACGCTCGGCAAGCTAATAAATGTTTGCGGTCCATGGCTCATCTGGGTTTAAGAAGAAGAATACGGCTCACCCGATAACCCTAGGGGAATTGTGGACTCACCCAAGAAATATGGAAGATCGTTTAGCCCGGGCCCGAAAAGACATCCTATCCTTGCAAGACCGAACGACAAGTCTGGAATGACACTGAAGCCGTGCACATCCGCACAGCT
>ERZ857521.493-NODE-493-length-59624-cov-20.254025_pt1 | contig 59624 bp, 44 predicted proteins | sample MGYA00519701_ERZ857521 | MGnify/ENA primary metagenome ERZ857521 (study PRJEB31778, sample SAMEA3449346) | human gut metagenome | biome: human gut; feature: human-associated habitat; material: faeces | place: United Kingdom | collected 2010/2012 ...
TTAGATCACGTTGAAGCTGTGCGGATGTGCACGGCTTCAGCGTCATCCCAGACTTGTCGTCCGGTCTTGCAAGGATACGATGTCTTTTTCGGGCCCAAGCTAAACAATCCCCTATATTCATCGGGTGAGCCCAAGCCACCGGCAATACTGGAGCTTGCCATACCTACAGCAGAATCGTACTATCAAAAAGAAATAGGAAAAGCCGTTACCGGATGGTAACAACAGACCAACAAAATGGTTGGAATTGCATCTACAGTATCATTTTCCCCCAACCAGTCATTTATTTTATCGGGTTGCCTTATGTTATCTGTTCTCTTGCCGTGCGTCCCGCCCGTCACTTTGTCCAAATATAGCCCAGTATACCCTTGACAAAGAAGGCAGACGAGACGCTCGGCAAGAGTACGAAATCCTTCGAATCTCTAATGACAATGGAGAGGCACCATCGCCGACACACAGACGACAGGGTAAATGATACTGTCCTTTACAATTTTCTATAAGACTTGCCGCCGACAACAAGACCCTATCACTGCTTGGCCCGCAGCTTCTGATAGCGTGCCTGATTGCGGTACTTATAGCTGTAGCCAAAGGCGTGCTTAAGCAGTTTGCGCCAGTTGTACCACCACCAGAACATCAGCCGGTCGGCGAAAGGAGGATGCGGCAACGTGTAGAGAGACCGCGGTATGCGCACATAGTAAAGGTCGGCGACGGTCTCGAAAGCCGAGAACGTTGTATGCGGCTTCTGATAGAGCCATATCTCCGAATAGAAACGGTTGCCGCCAATGGTCTCCGGGGTAAGGGCAGGTAATGTAGCCGCATATTCCGATCTGATCCAAAAGAAGTTGCCAGAGAACATTGTATAAGAGCGCGGAGGCCATTGATAACAGCCATAGCAATCGTATCCGTCGGCAAGGGCATTGACAGCCACATGCCAACGGGTGAAAATAAAATACTCCAGCATCTCCCTCCAGGCCACAATCTTGGCACGGAACCGCAGGAAACGACGGTCGCGGCTCTCAAACGTCTGATAAGAGATGCCTTTTGTATGGAAATAATAGATGTAGGCCTCGCCTTTCATCCCCAACTCCCTCACCTGCCTCAGGGCCGGATACTCATAAGCCTTCGGATCGTTGCTGACAGCAACGATCTCCACCTGAGGCTCAGGAAGAATACGCCGCAGACGTTCCTCATCATCGGCACGAAAGGTGATCATGCTCACATAGAGCCGTTGCGTGACAGCCAGCAACCCACTACCGCGCAGTGTCGCCACCTGATCGGCCACCACACCTTCCCATCCCGTGTCACAATACACATGGTAGACGCCATACACCGGCCGCGTCAACACGGGACAATGGTCATAAGCCGAGAGATCCTTCCGGTCGTAGATATGAAAGAGCTTTGTCATGATGTCATTCCTTAAATGATGCGATCAGTCGTCGGAACATCTCCTCCAAAGGTATGCGGGCCTGCCAGGAGAGTGCCTTCAGCTTTTCCGTCGACAGATTCAATAAGGTGGGCTCGCTGTAACCCATCCCCTCCTTCAGCTCCACGACCACCTGTGAGCCGTGTCCGAAACGACGGCAGAGCAGCGCAGCCATGTCGGCGATAGAGATATACGAGCCATCTGCCGCCACATTATAAGCCTCTCCATCAGTACCTCTAAGAGCGATCGTCAGCATAGCGGCGATGGCATCGGTGGTGTAACAGTACGAACGGCTCAGCGTGCCGGTAGTATGAAGCACGATATCCGTGCCATCGACAATATGACGGGTGAAATCGGCAAACACCCTACTGTCATCCTTCTGCACACCTGCTCCGAAGGTCTGGGCCAGCCGTGCCACACGGGCATGTGTGCCATACTCCGCTGCATAACAATGACAAAGCGTCTCCGCAGCCCGCTTGGCCATCGGATAGCTCGAGCGTGTGGCCATCGGATCGAGATAGCCCTGAGCCGTCTCGGAGAGAGGAGCCGACACATCGTGCACCGCTCCATACACTTCAAGACTCGAAGCCAGCACCATCGTCGCTCCCGTAGCCTGTGCATAGCGGAGCACTGCCTCCGTACCGGAGATGACTGTACGGATCGTCTCCACAGGACGATCGACGAAAAAGCGGCTCGTTGTCGGTGCGGCGAAATGCAGGATCAGCATACGCGGCTGTGGCTGTACTGCCGCCTCCCCTGTCGCTGAAGCGAGCAGACCGGAGGCATCGCCCCCGGCAAAGTCATAGACAAGATAGCTGAGGGCGGCCGTCTCCTCTCCCAGCATAGCCTTAGCCTTACTGAGATTGCGCACGACGGCGACAATCTTCAGATCCAGCTCATATTTCTCGCGAAGTGCCAACAGGCAACGTACCGTCAGACTGCCAAGCAGTCCGGTGGCACCCGTGACCATGACAGTTCGTCCCTGTAACTCATTGTAGAGCGGGAAGGAACCGGCAAACTCACGCAGATCGGCTTCTAATGTAGTCATCTTTATATTCCGAATATTTGTTGGTCCTCATGCACCTTCACCATGGCGCGGAGGACAAAAAAGTCTGTAGGTGTGGTGATCTTGATATTCTCCATCGGTCCGATGATTGTACCGAGCTTATGACCATAATGGCTCATCATCGTACAGGAATCGATGAAGTCGTGCCGGCCTTCCTTGAGGGCCTGGCGATGGGCTGTAAGAATATCATCAAGACGGAACGTCTGTGGAGCACGTGCTATGAGCGATGCGGCACGGGAGGGGATCTCCAGCGATCCGTCCTCCTGCTTGACAATGAAGGTCTCCGTGGCCGGCACGCAGGTAATACACGATCCACAAGCCTCCACCTTATTAATATTGTCCGTGATCGTCTCTCCTGTGATCAAGGGGCGCACGCCATCGTGGATCAGCACATTGACCGACGATGTGTCATTGCTGCCTGCCGGACGTTCCCTCACCCAACGCTCGGCCGCACAAAGGCCGTTGTAGATGGAGTCCTGTCCGGTAGCTCCACCGGGCACGACGGCCACGACCTTATTGATCTCGAACTTGCGGAGCTGTTTCTCAAGAAAGGGTATCCACGGCTCGATGCAGCTGACGACAATCGCATCTACACGGGGATGATTGTCGAAGAGTTCAAGGGTATAGATAATGATAGGCTTGCCGTTCAGCTCCAGAAACTGTTTGGGGCGCGACTTGGTGTGCATGCGCAGACCGGAGCCGCCGGCAAAGATCACAGCAATGTTCATAATTGTGGATTTAGAGAAATTCTACTGTCATTTCGTGTCTGTCGCGCTTGTCCTTCGGCGGCAGTTTCATATAATCGCCATAAGCAATGCGGCAGAGGCGGTCGGGATCGGCAGGTCCCTCGAAGGTATGACCCTCGAAAACGATGGGCCGGTGAGGCACCATGGCCTCGCGCGGATTCTGTTCATAGAACCAGGCTCCGTAAGAGTGCATGCAGTTGTCACGGCGACCGAAGCAACGGCCCGTGAAGCGGAATACCGGTATGAGGGTATAGTGGAGCAGATTGTACGACCACTGTGCCAGATGCGGATGACGCCCGGCAAAGCGCATGCTGATATTTACAGAGAGCTTCGCCGCCAGCCGTTGCAGCCACGGCATCATATAGCCTTCGTAAGGGAAGATGTCGATATGCAGGCCATCATATTTCAGAGCCTTGGCAGCCCACCAGTCACCGGAGCCGGCAGGATAATGGGTCACCTCACGTGAATGGAGATCGCGCAGCTGCGCCCACTCCTTATAATAGCCGGGATCAGAGCTGTTGTCCTGTAAGACATAGGACGGATGGGGATGGGCGCGCAGATACTGGCAAAGCCGCTTGAAATCCTTATAGTCGCAGACAAAGTCGATGTCGTCATCCCAAGGGATGAATCCACCATGACGAAGTGCTCCAAGCACATTGCCTCCATCCAGACGCAGGGGAATACCTGCATCACGAGCCTGCTGCTGCAGCCATACGGCCATCTCCAACAGACGTAACTGTGCCTGCCGCAAAGGTGAGCCGTCGGGGTTGTACTCCCGACGCAGATCTTCATCTGTCTCTCCGGTATTATATGTCATCTTTCTTATTGTTTAGCTTATATTTGATATGTCTGCCTGCTACATCATCACACTCGTATCACATGTCTTTATGGTCTCTGTCCTTGACAGATATCCTACTCCCAAGCTACAGCAGCCTTTCTATTCTGTACCTTTCAGAGCCTTGCGGAGGATCGTCTCCGCCACAGCGGCACACTGCTTCTCGTTGTACATCGTCTCTGCCAACCGATGGCCATTGCGGCCGAAGGCAGCAGCCTCATCAGGATGTGCGGAAAGGTAGGTAATGGCTTTGCTCCAGCCACTGACATCGCCCACATCAACGACAAGGCCCATCCGTTCCTTCCCAATATCCATAGGCATCTGTCTGTTGACCGTACACACCACGGGAACACCAAGAGCCATCGCCTCGACGACAGTGGTCAGGCCTGTGGTGTAGTTAGTAGGCAGACAACAGATCACGGCACCCTGCGACTGCCATACCTTCAAGGCCGTGGAGCGTATCACATCACCTTGCACAAAATGTACATGTACATTGGCACTGGGCCGCAGCTGCTCGAAAAGCCGTTCATAGTTGATGCCAAGGCTCTCACGACAGATGTAGATATCGAGTTCCTCCTGCGGACAAACTGCCAAAGCCTTCACAAGGGTCGGCATGTCGCGCCGCTCCTTACCCGTAGAGACAAAGCCATGACGCTGTCCTACCGGGTTCTCAGTCCGCAGACGGTCGTACCATTCCAGATCAGCCCCCCAAGGCACCACATGCATGTGGCCCACCGGTGCCTTGACAGACTGGAGTGATACGTCGACCAGACTTTGTGAAAAGAAGCACAACTCATCGAAGCCTTTATAGAACAGACGGGCCACCAGCTCACGCAATGGCTGCTTCGCCTTGACGATGGGCTGATGATGCCAACAGACAATGGGGCGTGGGAAAAGCCGCAGCGCACGCAGAAAGACAATAAGCTCCAGACCACGGAACGTGGTGGCATAGACAATGTCGTACTCCTTGCGCCGCCGCCACAATGCCTTCAGCGTATCAAGGGCGATGCGCCAACGCTGTGCACGATAAACGGGGTGATGATAAATGACATGATGACCCTTCCGCTCCAACGTACAGGCGCCATAGAGCAGATGGGAAGGCAACAGACCCTGTTGCCAACGGTCGTGCACCGTCTTAGCATCGATCGTATGATAATAGTAGATGCGCACGTTTAGAATGATGGATGATCAGTGCAAAAGTAATCCTTTTTCTTTGATTTACCATCTTTTCATGCTAAATTTGCACGCACAAGGAAACAAATTCATGAGTACACTAAAAGAGAAAACCGCATCCGGACTGCTTTGGTCGGCACTGAACAGCGGACTGATGCAACTGCTCAACGCTGTCATCGGTATCTTCCTGGCACGCCTCCTACTGCCTGCCGACTACGGCCTTGTCGGCATGCTGACCATCTTCTCCGCCATCGCCACGACGCTGCAGGAGAGCGGTTTCACCTCCGCACTTACCAATCTCGAACATCCCACCGACCGCGACTATAACTCCGTGTTCTGGTTTTCCGTACTCATGGGTCTCGGACTGTACATCCTCCTCTTTCTCGCCGCTCCCTGGATAGCCGCCTTCTACCGTCAGCCAGAACTGGTGCAGCTCTCCCGGATCGACTTTCTCTGCATCCTCACATCGGCCATCGGCGTCGTGCCACATGCCTACCTCTACAAGAATATGATCATCAAGCAGACCACCCTGCTGCGCACCGGCGTGCTCTTGCTCTCCGGTACCGTAGGCGTGACGATGGCATTTCAAGGGTGGGCTTATTGGAGCCTTGTAGGCCAACAACTCTGCTACACCGGCCTGCTGAGCATCGGTAAGTTTGCCCTGGTGCCCTGGCGACCTTCGATCAAGATCGACTTCGGGCCGGTAAAAAAGATGTTCGGCTTCAGCAGTAAGATTCTGGTCACCAATATTATCGCTCAGATAAGTCAGAATATTCTCACTGTGGTCTTCGGACGACTCTTCCCCGTAGGTACTGTAGGCAACTTCACACAAGCATGGAAATGGAACAACATGGCCTCCTCCACCGTCGTGGGTATGTTCAGTAATGTAGCCCAGCCGGTGTTCGCCACCCTCCAGCACGACGAACAGGAACGGCAGCTACAGGTGCTGCGCAAGATGATCCGTTTTGCCGCCTTTCTGGCTTTCCCCCTGCTACTGGGACTTGCTCTGGTAGCCCATGAATTCATCATCCTGCTCATCTCCGACAAGTGGGCCGACTCGGCCGTGCTCTTGCAGATACTCTGTATCAGCGGTGCCTTCCTGGCGCTCTACACTCCTTTGCAGAACTTCATCATCGCACACAGACAATCAGGAAACTACCTATGGGGCAATGTGTGTCAGATTGTAATCCAACTGGCTATCGTACTCCTTCTCTCACGCTACGGCATCATCACCATGGTGACCTGCTATAGCCTTTTCCTTGCCGTGTACACCTTTGTATGGTATGCGCTGACCACGAAGCTCCTGCCCTACCGCCTTTCCTACTTCCTAAAAGACACGCTGCCTTTCCTAGGTGCCATGATCATTGCCATGGGTGGGGCATGGGGACTATGCCGACTGCTATCACTCAACGGCGAATCCACCGGAGCACTGCTACTCCGCTTCGGACTGAAAGGAGTCGTCACGGCCATCATCTACTTTGTTCTCCTTAAATGTGCCGGAGCTCACATTCTGGATGAATGCCTACACTATCTGCACCATAAAGGCAGGGCATAAGAAAGCACCATCATAGAAAACGATTGGGAGTTAATATGAAACAGCGGATCTACGCTTAATAATGATTAAAAACTTCAGTACTTGACGCAAGACAGGTATACAAAAAGTATTTAATCAACAGAAAACATCAATCCCAAATAACAGAAAGATTATGAACATGCGAAAATTATTGCTTAGAAGTATTGCAGTAATGGTATCTGCTTTTGCGCTGACCTCTTGCGACAGCGACGATACCTACTATTATTATGTCCCCTATCAGGCCAACGCCATCGTCACTGTGAAGACCGCCGAGAACGGCGACTGGTATATGCAGCTGGACGACAGCACAACGCTCTATGCCACCAATATCCATCAGGCACCATACAACAAGGAAGTGAGAGCTCTGGTGAGCTGCTATGAGACAGGCGGAGACGCCAACGGATATTCGAAAGCCGTTTTCGTCAACCAGATAGACAGCTTCCTTACCAAGCCGGCTGTCACCTGTCCCACCGGTGACATAGACAAGATCTACGGCAACGACCCGATAGAGATCGTGAAAAGCTGGATGACTGTGGCCGAAGACGGCTACCTGACGCTTAGGGTGCGCACCTTGTGGGGAGCCAACGGAAAGCCACACTACATCAACTTGCTGACGGGCCTGAATCCCGACAATCCTTATGAAGTAGAACTACGCCAGAACGCCTATGGGGACACACAGGGACATTGGGGCGATGCACTCGTAGCATTCAAACTGAACAACCTGCCCCTCTCAGGCAAGACTACCATCACGGTGAAATATCAGTCGTTCAGCGGCGAGAAGAAAGTTGACTTCACGTTTAACCGCGGCAGCATCGCTTCCGAAAGTGCGGCGACTGAGCCTGCCCCGTATTCAGAAAGACTCAAGTAGCCACTTGCACGTAGAGCATTGCCTATCTACCCACATCCCTACAGAGTCATTCCCGCTTTCTTCCGGAAAGCTTGTGCATGCCAGGACATCGTCGTTGTGCGGTAACGTGTGCATTAGATGGCTAAGTACCTGTGAAAAATGGGGCAGAGTGCGTGGATAATGACTTGATCATTTTGCTTTTCCATAGAAAAATTGATTATTTTGCTTTCAATTCTATGGAAAAGCAAAATTCATAAAATAACGTCGTACATCTAATTTGTGTGCAGCATTATTTGTTTTTCCTTAACCGATTGATCTTCAATAGATTAATAAAGCAAAAGTTTCCATAGGATGACGCAAATGTGATTTTTACTAACTTTGCGTCATGTTTGTACGTAAAAAAGCAATCAATCAGATGCTATCTTTGTAGTTGTCGTGGACAAAAACTGAGGTAGGTTCAAACAGATACAGAACTTTGGAACTGTGTTCTCTTCGGAGGAGACTGACGCATCGTATGCAAAGGCATGCAACAGGAATATCACTATGGCGACCAGTCTTCCATTTCACGGAAAAACGTATGAGGCACATGTTTGCATCTGCTTCGTCGTTCTCAAGACCTATAAAGAACAGAAACGCCTACTGAGAAGATTCAACATAACCATGAGCACTAACAGATCTTGAAAATAGCCGAGACCTTTATTACATATGCCAAATGGTTCTACAATGAGGCAAACTTTGTTCTTGACTGATGAGCAACGATATCGGTAAAGCCACTTTTTGATGCCATAATTTTTAGGGTGACTCATCGCCAAAGTCAGAAACATTTTTCTACTTTTATCGGACAGCCGTCATATTTTATCTGCCTGCCTAGGTCCTGTCCTATTCTATCATCTGTATCACTATACCATGCTATAAGCGGTCGGGCACAGTAATCATGGCAGTACGGACATATTCCGAGCTCTTCTGACTATTGCTCCGGAAAATATTCCGGACCGCCTGAATATACAGCCTGCTTCAGCAGATTTCAATCATTTTCCTGCAGCCGTTCCCATATATCGAGAAACTTGTTATGATCCACTTTGTGATCGTAGCTCACCTTAATACCTGTATCTGTGAGCAAATCATAAGCTTGCTGAGACATATATTCTGCCCATACTTCCACTACACCACCTTTTTTCATCATCTGGGCGGCAGAGCGTCCCACAGCTTTCACAGCCAGCTTAGCGCCAAGGAGCAACTCCGGCTGTTCCTGCATGATATTATACAAATGGCGTACGCCTCGCCCTTCAAAGGTAGTGATGTTTCCCTCATGAAGCACTACAAGCTGACAATTCTCTTCCTGCAACGTATTTATAAGTTCTTGCATCATGGCTTTTAGTTTTTAATAAGGACGAACCAACCTCTTCACAAGGCGTCCCTGTGCGCTGCCATCCATGGCAGCCGGTTGTCGACCGTCCGGGTGTATAACGGGAATGCCCGTACAATCATAAACTATCTATGGGCAAATATAGTAATTCTATCTGATACGTGTGTCAAAGAAATCGAAAAAATATATAAAAAGCCATCGCGGCCGCCTGCTTGCCTCTGCAGCAGACGACCGCGATGAAAGAATTTACGTAAACCTAACTATCTTGATTACCAAAATAATAGATTTTCACTCTCTATCCTCTTTCCCATCAGCCATCTAAAACATCCGCGGGTAATAGGAGAAAGAGATTTGAGGACTATTGTCTATAGACAACAAAGGAGTTGGCCGGAACAGTGACGGTGAGCACAGACCCCTGGGCCTGTACCTTCGACTCTATAGGCACCACTGTCATGGGATGTTCCAAAGAATTGGTAGCCTTCAGATCATCACTGTGAAGCGTTAAAGCAGTAAACTCCCCAAGTTTCTTAGCGCCCTGAAACGAAATGCTGAGCTGCTGCGGACGGTCACTGACATTAGCCACCTTAACGATATATCCATCCTTCGTCTTGTCATAGACCGCACTGGCATACAGTGAATTATGGCCTTCTACAGGCTTACCGTCCTCTGTAAGCTGCAGCACGTGAGTACCCTTGTTGGTACTGTAGAGCATCTGCACATACCAGTTCACCGAGCGCACGCTCTTAAGATTGTCAAACCAGATAAGGTCGGGACGCCACTGCCATCCTTCCACATGAGCGAAGAGAGGCGCATAGGTAGCCTGATAAACAACATCGGCATTGCGCTCCAGTCCTGTCATGAAGGCAGCCTCGCAGAGAGCAGCCTCGAAATTATTCTTTGCCACCGTGGGCTGATCGTCCACACCCTTCACATGGCAAGCGTACTCACCGGCAAACACCTTCGGACCTGTACGGGGATAATCATCGTAACGGCCGGCCTGAGAAAGGAACCATTTAGGATCCATATAGTAATGCTCATCCACCAGATCGGTACCGAGACGACGCATCTCTTTCCAGCCATAGTCGAAATTATCACCCGAAGCTGACGGACCGGAAGAGCCACAGATCTTGATATCGGGATACTTAGCGCGGATCTGACGGATAAACTTCTCCAAACGCTCGGGATAAAGCTTGCCCCACTGCTCATTACCGATACCGATCTCCTTAAGATGGAAAGGAGCGGGATGACCCATACGGGCACGCAGGCTGCCCCAGGTGGTAGTCGTGTCACCATTGGCAAACTCGATGAGATCAAGCGCATCATCGATATACGGCTGCAGGTCGTCAACAGCCACATGGGCATTGGGATCATCATCCTTATTCTGGAACTGGCAAGACAGACCTACGCTCAGCACAGGCAGAGGAGTGGCCCCGATCTTCTCGGAAAGAAGGAAGAACTCATAGAAGCCCAGACCATAACTCTGATAATAGTTGGGGAAAAGACGGTAAGGGAACGTGTCGCGCCACCGATTCTCATTGAGAGGACGGTTCTCCGCCGGACCGACCGTATTCTTCCACTGGTAACGGGTAGTGAGATTCGTTCCCTCGACAATACATCCGCCGGGAAAACGGAATACACCAGGATGAAGATCTTCAAGATCTTTCACAAGATCGGCACGCAGGCCATGCCAGTTGTCGGCAGGCATCAACGAGATATGGTCGAGATCGACAGCCTCATCTCCCTCAAGGAATACGCGCATGAATCCTTTGTCCACAGTCACCTTCGAAGTGAGCGTAGCCGTGTATTTCCGCCAGCGGTTAGCTTTCACACTGATCGTCTGTGCATCGATAATGTTATTGTCAGGACCGATAATCTCTACGCGGATCTTGGCTTCCTTGCCATTGAGCAGATGCAGACGTCCCCATACGGAGAAATCATACTTCATGCCCTTCTTCAATCCCATGCCGAAATATCCACGGTTCTCCAGTCCGGTGCGTTTCTCTGCATGCCCGGCACTCTCAAGCACAACATAATGGGGACAACGGGGGAAGGCCGGGTCTTTCTCGCCCACTGCGACATTACCGAATGTCGACCAACCCATGAGGTTCTGAGGATATTCAAACGAACGGTTCTCTACCAACTCGGCATAGAGACCACCGTCAGCTCCGAAATTGATATCCTCGAAAAAGATACCATACATCGTTGGTTGGATGGCCGCACCGGGATGGGTGTTGACCGTCAGCTGACGGATGGAAGCGGCGGGTGATGACGGGCGGGAAGCCGATGCAACGGCTGGCATGGCCAGCAAGGCAAGGGCCAATAGGCCACGTGCAGGTGTGAGAAGTGATTTTTTCATATACTTTTGTTTGGGTTTGTTTTTAGATTTGCCGTCTGTGAATGATACAGACTGATAGAATTAGTACCCGTAAGAAGCAGGAAAATCCTGACTTACGGGTACAAAAGTATATAATTTCTTTCTATTTAGGGAGGTCAAAACGCTCAAAGTGGTGGAATTTTATACTGTTCTCCATACGAGAGCGTCATTCTGCCGTAAAAGTGACGATACTTCTTCCGGGTATCTCCACATTTTTACCTGTGCGTACAGTGCCCACCGGCGTGATGTGCTCGTCATTGTTGTCAGAGGTGCGGTACATCTTCCATCGTTTCACATCCTGCCCTTTCTGCATGGCTCCTTTCAGGATCAGCTTCATATTCTTCGCTTCCTGCGCATAGTTGATAGCCACAACAACCAACTGTCCACCGGCATTACGATAGGCCGAGACCATCAATCCGGTAGGATCGGTTGCCGCATCACAATAATTAAGGTGCCTATCGCCCGTCTGGCGCAACCGTTCGGCCGCAACAATATTGAGTCGCACGGCTCCAGGACGTACAAAACGGCTGTAATTGCCGAGAGCCCAGAGCAGTTTGCTGCTACGTACTGCTCCTTCGCTTCCGTCATCGCCTCCGTACTCGCGGAGCAGCCCGTCTTTATAATCAGCACCGGCAGCACGCCACCACTGCCACGACCGGGCATTGGCATAAACCAGATCATAATGGATCATACGGGCCACATAAAATTAAATCTTCTTATGAGATTCTCATTCATCTCCAAACATATGGTACATACTTATGACCTACTCGCATTTTTTATATACGACAAGCGCCCAAAACAGCTTTGTTGTCATTAAATACGTTACAAAAATACGTATTATTTTAATTAATTTCCTCTTAAAATAGATTATTCTCATCAATCTATAAGAGTAATGATTTGTTGATCCTCATTTCATATGGATTTTTACTTATCCCACTTTAAAATATATACCTCATATGCCAATATGGCATTATACCATCAAGATATGTTTCCGGAAAGGAAAAACTGTTTTTTCTGCATTTTTCTCCACGAAAATGCGTAAGTTTGCAACAACGACAAACATGACTATAAAATGAAAATATTCTGCATCGGCATGAATTATGCCGCACACAATCAGGAGCTCCACGGCACGCTTGAGAAGACCGATGAGCCTGTGATCTTTCTCAAGCCCGACTCTGCGCTGCTACGCCAAGGCAAGCCTTTCTTCATTCCCGACCACTTAGGACGTATCGAATATGAGACCGAGGTGGTGGTACGCATCTGCAAGCTCGGAAAGTCAGTACCCGTACGCTTTGCCCCGCGCTACTATGACGCCGTAACCCTGGGCATCGACTTCACTGCCCGCGAACTGCAACACAAGCTCGCTGCCAACGGACAGCCCTGGGATCTTGCCAAGGGATTCGACGGCGCAGCCTGCATCGGAGAATGGGTGGACAAGACCCTGCTGCCCGACATCCAGCGCCTGAGATTCCATCTCGACATCAATGGCACCACTGTTCAGGAAGGTTCGACAGCCGACATGCTGCGCACAGTGGATGAGATCATCTCCTATGTGTCGCAATACTACACGCTCAAGACCGGAGACCTTCTCTTCACAGGCACACCGGCCGGTGTCGGACCCGTACATATCAACGATCACCTCGTCGGTACGCTTGAGGAAAGGAAAGTGCTCGATTTCCTGTGCAAATAGCAACAGAGCAGAAGCCATCATACTGCCGACAAATACAGCACGCTCCTTCTGCTCTCATTCCCTTACCGGCACCGCATACACTTCCTCTTCAGACAAGTGGCATGGCCAAGACGGCACCACTCCGGAGCATCAGTCTGCCGAAGACTATGGAATATAAAGAAAAATGATCTATTTTTTATTGGTCTTCCCTTATCCGGGACAACGATCTAAACGATCTGTCAGAAAGCATTGCACCTCCGTCCAACAAAACAAACAAGGCAGAAGCCCACAACAGCAATTCGGCTTCTATATGCCTGAAAAAAGCGATATAGCTTCAAAGGCCTTTGGTTGATGTTCTTAGGCCTCGATTATATATTCCTTCAACGCAGGCAAAAATCCGCTTAGATACAGGGGTTGATACCATCCGCCGGCAGGTACATTCACCTGCCGGCCCATACAATAAAGGCAGAAAAAAAACGTTATTTCACCGATATATCATTTTTCTCTGACAGAAGATAACAAAAGGATTTCCAATACCTTGACTATAAGATTTTTTCGACATCTCTCCCTACTCGCCGTCCTCCTCACGGCCTCTGTTACAGCCGGAGCGCAACGGTTTGTTAATCTCACCAGCGATCAGGTGAGGGTAGACACGGTGCTGCCCCATTTTTCCTGTTCCATCCCCCTTTCCGGCCAATATGCCGACTCCACTTATACCTGTTCGATACTCTATCCCGAATTTATCGACATGACCTCACAGGATATCCGCAACTACAGGTCGGTGATGGACCGCGACGGCAGTTCCACCCTGTCTTTGGAAGACCGGACTCCTGCTCTGCCTGTTCTCCGGCAGACCATCGCCGTGGAGCGCAAACGGGGAGCTCTGGAGATACAGATGTGCCCCATTGTCTATCGGGATGGCAAATACCAACTGTTGGTGAGTTTCATGCTGCGCGTGGACGCTGCCGCCAAACCACTACTTGGCTCTGCCACACGGCAACAGGCTCCGGCCAGGACACAAAAGGCCACCTCAGGTGTCACAGCCACCGACAGATATGCAGCCCATTCCGTCCTGGCCAATGGCCGTTGGGCTAAGATCCGCGTGCCGGCCACAGGAATCTATCAACTCACCGACGCACTCATCCGCCGTGCAGGATTCACCGATCTCAGTCGCATCAAGATCTACGGCTACGGTGGCAACCTGCAGAACGAGACACTCACGGCAGAAGATCTCATCGCAGAAGACGACCTGAAAGAAGTAGCTACCTGTAAGGCGGGTGACAAACGGCTGTTCTATGCCAAAGGACCCGTCAGCTGGGAGAGCAACACGGCTACCCGACGTACGCGCAATCCCTATTCCAATTATGGATATTATTTCCTCACAGAGTCGGACGCAGAACCGCTGAGCGTCGACTCCGCAACTTTCGTCAGCTCGTTCTATCCCTCGGCCGACGACTATCACTCCCTCTACGAACAGGACGGCTACTCATGGTATCAGGGTGGCCGCAACCTCTTCGATCCGGAAACGACGGCTGCAGGCAGCACCCGCAAGATCGTGCTTACCAACCCGGCCCTGTCAGACAACGCTGCCGACAGAGGAGGCACGCTCTCTGTCTGCGTGGCGGCAGCCACGGCAAGCCGGGTGAGCGTCAGCCTCAACGGCACCACCCTCGGTGAGCTCTCCATCACGCTCAGCTCCTACGACGCAGGCAACCAAGCCATCGGCACATGGAACGTGGACCAGCTATTGCCTTCCGATACCGTATCCATCACCTGCACAAGCGGCGGACCCATCCGCCTCGACTATACGTCCATGGCATGGAAGACACCCAAAGCCACACCACGCCTGTCGGCCATCACAGCCACACCGGAATATGTCTATAACATCACACCTCAAGACCATCATGCCGATCCCGCAGCCGACATGGTGATCATTATCCCCACCTCACAAAAATACAGAGACCAGGCCGAACGGCTGGCAGCCTTCCACGAGAGCCACGATGCGATGCGTGTCAACATCGTACCGGCTGACGAGCTTTACAACGAATTCTCCAGCGGCACACCCGATGCCAATGCCTACCGCCGCTACCTGAAGATGCTCTACGACCGTGCCACGACCGAAGCCGACATGCCACGCTACCTCCTGCTCATGGGCGACTGTATGTGGGATAACCGCATGCTCACTCCGGCCTGCAGCAATCTGAGCGCAGACGACTATCTGCTCTGCTACGAGAGCGAGAACTCCTTCAATGATGTCTACTGCTATGTCGACGACGGCTTCTTCGCACTCCTCGACGATGGAGAAGGCGGCAATCCCCTGTCGGCCGACAAGCTCGACGTAGCTGTCGGGCGCCTGCCGGTCACCACAGCCAATGAGGCGAAAAACATGGTCGACAAAATCATCCGCTATGCCGCGAACAACGAGGCAGGAGACTGGCAGAACACAATTATGTTCATGGGCGACGACGGCAACTCCAACATCCACATGCGTGATGTCAATGCGGTGGCCGATGACATAGCAGCCCGCTATCCCGGCTTTCTCATCAAGAAAGTGATGTGGGATGCCTACAACGAGGAGACTTCCTCCACCGGTAACCGCTATCCCGAGGTGAGCGCACTCATCAAAGCACAGCAACAGGCCGGCGCGCTCATCATGGACTACGGCGGCCACGGCATTGAATATCAGATCTCTCATGAACGTGTGCTGGAGCTCAACGACTTCAAGACCTTCACCAACACCCATCTGCCACTGTGGATCACCGCTTCCTGCGACATCATGCCGTTTGACGGTACCAAGGAGACCATCGGCGAACAGGCTGTCCTCAACGCACAGGGAGGAGCCATCGCCTTCTTCGGTACCGCACGCACCGTGATCACCACCTACAACAAAGAAATCAACCATGCGTTCCTGAACTATGTGCTCAGCCTGCAGAACGGGAAGCCGACTACCATCGGAGAGGCACAACGGCTGGCCAAGAACCAGATGATCACCGACCGGCTCGACCTCACCTGCAACAAACTGCAGTATGCCCTTCTCGGCGATCCTGCACTCGCACTTCCCCTGCCCACACTCACTGCCGTCGTCGACTCGATCAATGGCGAAGAAGTGGCAGCATCCGCACTGCCGACCATGAAGGCCGGGCAGCGCGTACGCATCAGCGGACATATCGAGAACGCGCCCCACTTCACCGGACTCGTGAGCATCACCGTGCGCGATTCGCGCGAGCTCATCACCTGCAAGATGAACAACAGTGCCGAGACCGACACGCCTTTCACCTTCTATGACCGGCAGAAGACGCTTTTCCAGTCGACCGACAGCATACGTGACGGACGGTTTGACTTCCAGTTCACCGTGCCTATCGACATCAACTATTCGGACGAAAGCGGACTCATCAACCTCTATGCCGTGGGCTACAATCCTTCCTCTGCCACCTCCTCTGACAATGCACAGCCGAATGAGTCCACCCTTAGTATCGCCCACGGAGCTGAAGACCGGTTCCTCGTCGGCGGAACGGACATCGAAGGCAATGACTCCACAGGGCCGAAGATCTTCTGCTACCTCAACACACCCGAATTCCAAGACGGAGGAACAGTGAATGCGACACCTTTCTTTGTAGCCAAGATCAGCGACTCCGACGGCATCAACGTGACCGGCAATGGCATCGGCCACGATCTGCAGCTCATCATTGACAACGATGCGGAGACGACGTATACCCTCAACGACAATTTCTCCTACGATTTCGGGTCATTCACCGAAGGTACCACCTACTACAGCATCCCGACCCTCGAGCCCGGCGACCATACCCTCCTTTTCCGCGCCTGGGACGTACTCAACAATCCCTCTACAGCCACCCTGCGCTTCCGTGTCAAGGCCGGTCTGCAACCCACGCTCTATGACATTAATGCCATAGACAACCCCGCCACGACTTCGACGACCTTCATCGTCAGCCATGACTTCCAAGGCTCTGCCACCGATATCACCATCGAAGTATTTGACACCACGGGACGACTGCTCTGGCATCACGTCTGCCACGACACGACACCTGTAGGACCTTACACTTACAGCTGGAACCTTACCCAAGACGACGGTCATCAGCTCGACACCGGCGTCTACCTCTACCGTGTCCGCATCTCATGCAGTGGGGGCGACGGCAGCTCTAAAACCAAGAAACTCATCGTCATACGATGACCAGGCGGCTAAAAGCGCACTCAAGCCGGCAGGCAAGAGGATGACAAGACCGGCAAGCCGGCCAATATGCAATAATTCCACAGAAAGCTCCGTTATACTAATACGAATAATATCCTTCAGAATGAATAAGATCCTCCCCACTGCCCTGCTGCTCTTCGCCACCCTTCAGGCAAGCGCTCAGGACAAGAACGAAATGTTCAACCCCGTCAACACTTCAGTGACCTCGCAGAGCATTGCCCCCGATGCCCGTGCCGCCGGCATGGGCGATGTAGGAGCAGCCACTGACCCTGATGTGACAGCACAATATTGGAACCCCGCGAAATACCCTTTCTGCATCTCCAGATCGGCCGTATCACTCAACTACACTCCTTGGCTGCGTCAGCTAGTCAGCGACATGGACCTGGCCTATCTCGTAGGCTATTATCGTATCGGTGACTACAGCGCCGTCTCTGCCTCACTCCGCTATTTCTCCCTCGGCGAGGTGCAACTGTCGAGCAACATAGCCGGTGACGATGATTATGCCAACACCATCAATCCTTATGAAATGTCGTTCGATGTGGCCTACTCACTGATGCTGAGCGAGAAGTTCTCCATCGCTGCCGCCGTGCGCTGGATCTATTCCGACATTACCTATAACTACACGGACGAGACCGCACCCGCATCGGCCTTCGGTGCCGACCTGGCCCTCTACTATCAGAACTACCTCAATCTCGGACAGCGTGAATGCCAGCTCGGACTGGGAATGAACATCTCGAACATCGGTTCGAAAATCACTTTCGGAGGCAGCGACGACGGCCTGTTCATCCCCACCAACCTGCGTCTGGGTGCTTCGCTGATGATCCCCATCGACGAATATAACCGCATCACCTTTGCCGCTGACGCCAACAAGCTCCTCGTGCCCACTTTCCCCCAACAACGCGATGGCGAGTCGACCGAAGACTATGAGCAACGCATACAGAAGGAATACTACGATGTGTCTTCCATCTCCGGTATCTTCAAGAGTTTCGGCGATGCCCCCGGCGGATTCAAGGAGGAGCTGCAGGAAATTCAATGGAGCTTAGGCGCTGAATATATCTATAACGACAAGTTCGCTCTCCGTGCGGGCTACCACCATGAGAGCGAGAACAAAGGCAACCGTAAATACTTCACCGTAGGTGCAGGATTCAAGATGAGCGCGTTCCAGCTCGATGCCGGCTATGTCATCGCTACGGCAAAGACCAACCCGCTCGACCAGACACTCCGTCTCTCGCTCACTTTCGACATGGACGGTATCAAAGACTTAATACGCTGATCATCATGACCTATTGTAATTTCCGCGTCGGCATGGGCTACGACGTACACCAGTTGGTGCCCGACCGCGACCTATGGCTCGGCGGCATCAAGATTCCCCATACACTCGGCCTGCTTGGCCACAGTGACGCCGATGTGCTCATACATGCCATCTGTGACGCCCTCCTTGGAGCTGCCGCCATGCGCGACATCGGCTACCATTTTCCCGACACCAGTTCCGAGACACTCAACATGGACTCGAAGATCATCCTACACAAAGTCATAGAATTGCTTGCCCGGAAAGGCTATCACGTGGGCAACATTGACGCCACCGTATGTGCCGAACGCCCGAAGATCAATCCTCACGTCGACGAGATGCGCACCTGCCTCGCGGGAGTCATCAAATGTGATGTAGATCAAATCTCCATCAAGGCGACAACGACAGAAAAGCTCGGATTCACAGGACGTGAGGAAGGTATATCCGCCTATGCCGTAGCATTGATCTACAAAGACTAAATGAAGGTGTCTTATTTCTCTAGCCCTCAGCAAGACTACTGAAGACGATGCCAATAGACTGTATTTTCTGGCTGAAGGCGCTATTCCTCTTAGTGAATAGTGCCTTCAGCCATCATTCTTTCCTACCATATATTTGCTCCCGGTCCATCCTACACCAAATCATTCCCTTGTATTCTTGGAAAGACATGCCTACCAGACACAATCCCACGGATATACAATGCCTGACAGTTGACAAGGTTTCATATCCCATTCCAAAGAAGCCACTAAGTCTCTTCTTGGACACAGAAGTCGTATCTCTTATAATACATGAACTACAATATGTTGAAACAAATGCCATGGACAAGATAACAAGACAATACGTTTTTCCACCATATAGAAAAAAGATGTACAGACCATAATAAGCAAAAACGACTTATGTCAAACAAGACATATAAATAACAATATGCCGGATACTCACGTATGAGTTCCGGCATATTGTTTGTTTAACCCTAATATTTTTTTAGAATGAGAGAAAGCCTCACGGTTTCCTTGTATCCTTATCATCAATCTTATTAATTTACCTATAGGAGAGACAGATGTTACTGTCTTTAACTAAAACCTATGAAAAACTAATAAATTACTACTAACCTAAACAATCTATTAACCTTTGACGTTGCAAATATACGACATCATCCATTTGCATGCAAGAATTCATCTCACGTTTCGTGTAAAATTTAGCCTTTATTTGATCTATATCAAGAATAATTTCGTCTTTTCACGAACTTTTTTGGTCGTTAACACACATATTCCAAGGAAAACAGGGTCAGATATGTAGCGCTTTTCGCTAATAGTTGTTATCTTTGCATCAAGGAAAAAACCAATGATCACATGCGAGTACTGATTATCAATACCAGTGAGCGGACGGGTGGTGCCGCTGTGGCAGCCCAACGGCTCTGCGAAGCCCTCAATAACAACGGGGTGAAAGCAAAAATGATGGTCCGCGACAAGGAAACGGACGACATCACTGTGGTGGGTACGAAAAACGGATGGAGGGCTCAGGCAGGCTTCCTATGGGAGCGATGGTGCGTGTACTGCCATCTCCATTTCTCGCGCAAACATCTTTGGGAAATCGATATTGCCAATGCCGGTACAGACATCACCAAGACACGGGAGTTCCGTGAGGCCGATGTCATCCACCTCTCATGGATCAATCAAGGCATGCTCTCACTGAAGACAATCCGTAAGATCCTGCGCAGCAAAAAAGCCGTCGTATGGACCATGCACGACCTGTGGCCTGCCACGGCAATTTGTCATTATGCACGGGGCTGCGAACGCTTCAAGTCGAGGTGTTCCAACTGCCCGTTGCTGCCCGGCAAAGGCTCAAAGCATGATCTGGCCGCAAAGACATGGCAGCGCAAGGCACGCACCCTCGCGCATTACACGATATCTTTTGTCGGTTGCAGCCGGTGGCTCACCGATCAGGCCAAACAGAGCGCACTGCTACGAGGGCAGCAAGTGACCAGTATTCCTAATCCGATCAATAACCATCTCTACAAACCCGTCGATAAGGCTGACGCACGACGACGCGCCGGACTGCCCTCCGACCGCAAGATCATCCTCTTCGTCTCACAGAAGGTGACCGACCAACGCAAGGGACTCAGCTATTTCAAGGAGGCCCTCGACAAGCTGGCCGAATCCCATCCTGAAGAGAAGGGACAGATAGCTGTCGCCATCCTCGGCGGTCATGCCGAAGAGGTGGGCGAGCTGCCGTTCGAGACCTTCCCTATGGGATATGTCAACGACACCCTGAAGCTCATCCAGATCTATAACGCCGCCGATGTCTATGTCCTCCCTTCCCTGGAAGACAACCTGCCCAACACCATCATGGAGGCGATGGCCTGCGGTGTGCCCTCTGTAGGATTCTACGTAGGCGGCATTCCAGAGATGATCGACCACACAAAGAACGGATATGTGGCCCAGGTGCGCAACGCCAACGACCTGGCCAAAGGCATTTACTGGGTGCTCCGGGAGGCCGATGCCAAAGCCCTCAGAGACAACGCGCTCCACAAAGTGAGCACCATGTATTCGCAGCAAGCCGTCGCCATGAAATATATAGAAGTGTACAATCAGGCTCTTGCCCTCAAACGCTACCACATCTAAGACCGGCCTACACACCGTTCCACCCAATCAACACGCTACATGATCACATTCACGCTCATCACCTGCACATATAATGCCGCTGACGTATTGCAACCGACACTCGACAGCGTGCTCTGCCAGACCTATCCTCACGTGGAGCACCTTTTCATCGACGGTGCGTCAAAAGACCGGACACTCCAGCTGATCAACGACTATAAGACGCTCAGCGATTCCCATCAAAACGGACACGACGTGATCGTCCGCTCCGAGCCCGACCACGGTCTCTACGACGGTATGAATAAAGGCATCAGACAGGCTACGGGCGACTATCTTGTCTTCTTGAACGCCGGCGACCGCCTGCCGGCTCCCGACACACTCACGAAGATCGCAGCGACAGCAGAGAAGGCACTCTGTACGATGACATCCGGCAATAATGCCGGCAACCTGCCCGCCGTCCTATATGGCGACACCGATATCGTCGATGCGGAAGGACACTTTGTCCGGCACCGACGCCTCACCCCTCCCGACCGGCTCACCTACCGTTCTTTCCTCCACGGCATGCTCGTCTGCCATCAGGCATTCTATGCACGTACCGATCTGGCCCAGGCAACTCCCTATAATCTCGACTATCACTACTCCGCTGATGTCGACTGGTGTATCCGCATCATGAAACTGGCGCAGAAGCGGGGACTCCAGTTGGTACGCGTACCCGCTGTGGTAAGCCACTATCTCGAGGGTGGCATGTCGGTGAAGAACCATCGTGCCTCACTGCAGGAGCGCTTTCATGTCATGGCCTCCCACTACGGCTTCCTCCCCACCCTCATGATGCACCTCTGGTTCATCATCCGCGCAGCCGTGAAGAAATAATCATCTTGCACAAGACCCGGACTATCATCCCTGTCTGAAAAAAAGTTATCATGAAGGCAAATATAAAGACTTTATCCCATTCTCTCCGTCTCTTCGCCATCCGTCACGAAGAACGTCCCGTCGCGCTGATCACACTGGTTGTCTTTGCCATTCTCAACATCCTCCAGGTGATGAGCCACTGGCAAGTCTACAACAAGGCGGAGCATGTGGGATTCTATACTCTTTACTCCCGCATATTCCGGCTATCCGGCTACGACGCCTGGTCGTGTGCCCTGCTGAGCGACGGCAGCATCTATTTCGACACGAAGCGTCATCCGCTCTTCCTCACCGTCCTCTATCCACTACGCTGGATAAACGACTGGGTGATGCAGACGTTCCACCTGTCCATCGCCATGCCACTGATGGCCACGGTGCTTACGATACTCGCGGTTTACACAGCCGTGCTTTTCTTCCGCACGCTGCATGACATCCTGCAACTGCCCAAGAGCGACGCCGGCCTGCTGACCCTGCTGCTCTTCGCATTCGGCCACGTGATGCTCCCCTTCGTCTGTCCCGACCATTTTGCCTTCTCTATGTTCCTTCTCGTGCTGACGATCTATCTCTCCGGCAAGGCACTGAAAGCACATCGGTCTCTCGGCAATGTAAAGACCGCCTTGCTACTCTTCTTCACTGCCGGCATATCATTAAGCAACGGAGCCAAGACCGTCCTCGCAGCAGTATATACCTGGGGTAAGAGTAAACAGCGGTCAGTAAAACGCCTTGTAAAGCTCTCCCTCTCGGGCCTCATCGCCCTCATGGTGCTCGGTGCCGTCTATGCCGTGAACTATTACACTCTGGAGAAACCCGACCTTGAAGCACGCCAGCAACGCAACCGCCACATGGAAGAGGTGCAGAGACAGCGTGGCAACACCGCTTTCTTCGAACGGCAAGCCAACAGACAAAAATGGCTGGCCCAACATCAGAACAAGACAGCAGGCAACGGACTCATCACCGGACTTATCGACACATCCACCCCCCGACCGGAAAGTCTGTGGCACAATTTCTTCGGCGAGTCGCTCCAACTGCACAGCGATCATGCCTTCGCCGACATGAACTTCAACCGTCCGCTCTTTGTACACTATCAATATCCCTGGCAATACGCCATTGAAGTCGTGCTCATCCTCCTGCTCGTTGCAGGAATCATCGCCGGCCGACGCCAGCCTCTTATGCAGATGCTCCTTTGCTGGTGGGCCGTCGACTGGATCATCCACATCGTCCTGGGCTTTGCCCTCAACGAGGTCTATATCATGACATCCGGCTGGGCCTTCATCCTCCCCGTCGCCATCGCATGTCTGCTGCAGCGGCTTCAAGGTCGGTGGCTCACCATCTTGCGCTGCGTCGTCACCTTCCTGGCCATCTACCTTCTCTGGTACAACGCCACACTGCTCAGCCGACACCTCATCGCCATGGCCTGACGACAGCCGGACGAACATTCCACATAACCAAACTTATATCCGACAACGACTATGAGCTCCCAATCTGCCATACAAGCATTACAGGAGCAGCAACTGCTGCTCCGTATGGAATATGCCACCGAAAAGCAGGCCTTTGAGAAACAGACCGAGCTGATCGGAATGGAACGAAGGGTGAAACGGGGCGACGCCTGGTTTCCCATACGTGCGGGACGCACTTATTACAACTCTCTCAACCAATATTGCATCGAGATTTTCCGGCAGGAAGACACCGACGTCGAGCACAACTTCGAATATGGCCGTCCGGTAGCTTTCTTCCGTAAAGCCCAATGCACGGAGAGCACACCCGTTGACCCGGATAAAGCCATCCACACAAAGGGTGGTAAAAAGACAAACAACTCACGCCTCCGGCATTTCAACTTCACGGGAACTGTGAGCTACGCTGAACAGGACCGCATGGTAGTGGTCATCCCCGAAGGCCATGCCCTCGACCTGCAGAACTGCGCCGATCCTCTCGGTGTACAACTTTCCTTCGATGAGACCAGCTACCGTACGATGTTCGATGCCCTCGACCGTGTCATCCGTGCGAAAGGCAACCGGCTGGCCTATCTGCGCGACCTTTTCTACACCCCTATTCCCGCCAAGACGTTCGGCTTCGAGCCGATACGTTTTCCCTGGCTTAATTCCTCCCAGGAGAAAGCCGTCAACGAAGTGCTGCGTGCCAAAGACGTGGCCATCGTCCACGGACCTCCCGGAACAGGAAAGACCACTACCCTCGTCGAAGCGATCAACGAGACACTGATGCGTGAGAGCCAAGTGCTCGTCTGCGCCCAAAGCAATATGGCTGTGGACTGGATCTCCGAGCAACTTGTCGACCGTGGCGTCAACGTGCTGCGCATAGGCAATCCTACACGGGTGAACGACAAGATGCTCAACTTCACCTATGAGCGACGCTTCGAAGCCCATCCCGACTATCCCCAGTTATGGGCCATCCGTAAGACTATACGTGAGCTGAGAGGCAAACGTAGCGGAAGCAGTGAGAACAGACATCAAAAAATCGAACGACTGAAAAGCCGTGCCACAGAGCTGGAGCTCCGTATCCAGACGGAGCTCTTCGATCAGGCCCGTGTCATCGCCTGCACCCTCGTCGGATCGGCCAGCCGCATACTGGAAGGACGGCGATTCGCCACCCTCTTTATCGACGAGGCGGCACAGGCCCTTGAAGCGGCATGCTGGATTCCCATGCGGCGTGTCTCACGTGTCATCCTTGCCGGCGACCACTGCCAGCTGCCACCAACGGTCAAGAGCATGGCTGCTCTGAGGGCTGGTCTCGGACGTACCCTCATGGAACGCATTGCGGACAATAAGCCTGAAGTGGTGACACTCCTCGGCATGCAATACCGCATGAACGATGATATCATGCAGTTCTCCTCACGGGAATTCTATCATGGTAAAGTCGTATCCGCTCCACAGGTAGAACACCGTTCCATCCTCGATTTCGACCTGCCCATGCAGTGGATCGACACCGACGAAGAACATACAACGGCAGACATTCCGGATTCCACGAGCGATGCAGAAGACACCAGCCAAGGCACTCCTGCAGCAATCCCTGCCAATTCAACTAACGTTCCTGATACTCAGAAAGTAAACAATGAGCGTGAGAGCCTGAGCTTTCACGAACAGTTCGTCGGCGAGAATTTCGGGCGAGTGAATAAAGGCGAAGCGGAACTGACCTTGAAAACGCTGCAAGATTATATTACAAAGATCAGTAAGCAGCGCATGCTTGACGAGCGCATCGATATCGGTGTGATCTCGCCTTATCGTGCCCAAGTGCAGTATCTGCGGCATTTAGTGAAAAAACGGGAATTCTTCAAGCCCTTCCGTCACCTGATCACCATCGCCACCGTTGACGGATTCCAAGGGCAGGAGCGCGACGTGATCATCATCTCGCTGGTACGTTCTAACGAGAATGGAGAGATTGGCTTCCTTCGTGACTTGCGCCGTATGAACGTCGCCATCACACGTGCCCGCATGAAGCTCATCATTCTCGGCAGCGTCTCCACCCTCACACGGCATCCCTTCTACAAACGGTTGTGGGATTACGTATGTCATCTGAGCCAAGTCCACGGATAACATTCCGTGTGACCTAAAACAATCTTAAAAAAAAGGCGTTTAACTGATAAAAGTCCTAATTTGCATAATAAAAGGTCAAAAAGGATCGCAAAAACACGGCTGTTTACGGATTTCTAAGTAAATTTGCAACCAAAAATCAATAAGTACGCGCGTAATGAATTTAAAACTGCCGGTTATCGCATCCATGGTAATGACCGTTCTTATGCTATCCTCTTGCTTGGGAACGGATGAAAATACCATCGTCTATTATAACGACACCGCTTTGACGAGTTTCTCGCTGGGCACTGTTAAGCTTATCAATCACACCACGGCCAGTGATGGGTCTGACAGCACATACACTACCACTTATACTCCCAGCTCAAACCTGTTCTATATCGATCAGCAACAAGGACTGGTCTATAATCCCGACTCCCTTCCCGTAAATACCAACGTGGAGGCCGTACTCGCTACCATCAATACGAAAAAGAGCGGTGTCGCCGTACTCGAGTTGAAAGACCGGGAAGGCAAAGACTCTCTTGTCTATTATTCCAGCACTGACTCCATCGACTTTTCCAAGCCGGTCAATGTCCGCGTCTACAACTTATCGTGGACTGCCTACCGCACTTATACCATCCGTGTGAATGTACACCAGCAGTCTGGTACAGAGTTCAACTGGGAGAAGACAACCTGTTCCGAGCTGTCTCAGGTGGGCATGCGGCGTATGGTGAGCACAGACCAGGCCACCTATCTCTTCGGTGTGGAGAACGGAGCCACTGTCGGTTTCCGACTCGACAACGACACGTGGACACGCCTCACATCCACAACCGGTCTTACCGCCGACGCTTATAAGAGTATCACCGTTAAAGACAATTATCTTTATATCCTGAACAACGGAAGCGTACTCCGCTCCGCTGACGGATCCACATGGCAGACCGTTGGATCAGCATCACAGCTGACCCAACTTCTCGGGGCCAGCCCTTACAAGTTGTATGCCATGGGCACAGAAGGACTCTACGAGTCGGCCGACAATGGTGCGACATGGAGCCGCGACAACCTTGACGAGAGCACCGACCTGCTGCCGCAGGACAACATCTCCTTCATCTGCAAGCCCTCTCAGGTCAATGCAGACACTTACAAGCTGCTTCTCTTCGGCACACGCGACGGCGTTACCTACACATGGAGCAAGGTGGAAGAGGATGAAAGTGACGCAGAGAGCGCACAGCCCTGGAGCTACTACGATGTGGACAAATACAATTCGCATCAGCTGCCGAAGTGGGACTATGAACAGGTGATCTGGTACGACAACAGTCTCCTGGCTATCGGCGGTGACTTCTGGCAGTGGTATCAGAGCCTCGATGAGGGTCTCGTCTGGGACGGAGAGACAGAGGAGGTCAACTACTACAGCCTGCCGGGCGACTTCCCCAAACAATCCATCCAGTTCACCGTCACCACAGACTCCAACCATTACATCTATATCTCCCGACAAGGCGATGAACGAGTATGGAAAGGACGTCTGGCACGCACGGCCTGGACAGAAGAGCAGACGGTATATACCCGCAGCAAATAAGACACAGGCCAAAGCCTACCACATATAGGCACAAGCCTGTCAGGAAAGCAACTGACGAATGAAGACGAAACATATCCTGCCCCTGCTCTTCCTGTTGCCCGCATTGACAATGAACGCACAGGATGACCCCGAATACCGAATGGAGATCGGAGCGGGGGGTGGTATGACCGGATATCTGGGCGACTTCAACGGATCGCTCACTCACGACCTGCAGCCGAGCGCAGCCATAGTGGCACGGTATAACTTCAATCCCTATATGGGACTAAAACTCGCTTTCACCTACGGAAAGCTGAAAGGGGCGTCAGACGATACCGACACCTACTATCCCGAGTATGCCGACAACCCCTACACCTTCAGTAATCCGCTCTACGATCTGTCACTCACCTATGAGTACAACTTTTGGCCCTATGGTACGGGACGCGACTATCGCGGAGCAAAACGGGTCACCCCTTATGTAGCCGGCGGACTGGGACTGACAGTAGCACAGGGAACGGGAAAGACGGCAACCACGATGAATATTCCCATCGGTCTCGGTGTGAAATATAAAATAGGTACACGCGTCAACCTAGGATTGGAATGGCTCATGCATTTCTCTCTGAGCGACATGCTCGACGGGGTACAGGATCCCTACACCATCCAAAGTAGCGGTCTCTGCAAGAACACCGACTGCTATTCCGCTCTCCAGCTTTCGATCACCTATAGCTTCTCAGCCAAGTGTGTCACCTGCAACAAAGAGTGAGAACGACCCAGAAACGACATCTGCTGTCCACATAACAGACAGGAGCCTCCCACTCCGCCAACCACTTAATAAAAGAAAAGGAATATATGGTAGAACTCGATATGAACCGTATCCCCCAGCACATCGCCATCATCATGGATGGTAACGGGCGATGGGCATCCGAGCGCGGTAAGGAACGCAGCTACGGCCATCAGGCCGGTGTAGACACTGTGCGGCGCATTACATCTGAGTGTACACGCCTAGGTGTGAAATACCTGACGCTCTACACCTTCTCCACAGAGAACTGGAACAGGCCCGCCGACGAGGTGGCAGCACTGATGGGACTCGTACTCAGTTCTTTGGAAGACGAGATCTTCATGAAGAATAACGTGCGCTTCCGTGTCATCGGTGATATCCACCGTCTGCCCGAGGCCGTACAGAAGAAACTGCACGAGACCGAAGAGCACACAGCCGATAACACCGCCATGACAATGGTCGTCGCTCTCAGCTATTCGGCCCGGTGGGAGATCACAGAAGCGATGAAGCGGATCGTCCGGATGGGGCAACAACACCCCGAATACCTGTCGGACGAGGCCATCACCGAGACGCTCATCTCCCAAAATCTGGAGACCAGCTTCATGCCCGATCCCGACCTGCTCATCCGCACAGGCGGAGAGATACGCATCTCCAACTTCCTGCTCTGGCAGTTGGCCTATACCGAGCTCTACTTCTGTGATACCTATTGGCCCGACTTCTCTGAAGAAGATCTCCACAAAGCCATCGCCGACTATCAACACCGTCAGCGACGCTTCGGCAAGACGGAAGCACAGGTTGAAAACGAAAATAAGTAAGCGCTGAGCCTTGAGACGGTGATGTGCCGTCAGACATACCATCGACAACCTCAAAGCACAAAGCTCCAAACAATTAATAAATGCACTATAACAAGACAAAACTTCTCGCCGTCCTCATTGCACTTTCATGCAATACCATTGCTCAGGCCCAGGACAAGATCGTGCATCCCGACGTCAACTACGCCGGCACGCCGCGCGACCTCATCATTGGAGGCTTCAATGTGTCGGGTATTGACGGCTACGAGGACTACATGCTTACCGGCATCTCCGGACTCAGCGTAGGACAGCATGTCACCATGCCGGGTACCGAAATCACTGAAGCCGTGAAGCGCTACTGGCGTCACGGTCTCTTCTCCTCCGTACAGATCTCCGCCGACTCCATCGTCGGTGACAAGGTGTGGTTGCACATTGCCCTCAAGGCACGTCCCCGCGTGTCGCAGATCAACTATATCGGCTTGAAGAAGAGCGAGAAGGAGGATATGGAGAATAAGCTCGGTATCCTCAAAGGTGGACAGATCACCCCCAATATGATCGACCGTGCCAAGATACTGGCCAAGAAATACTTCGAAGACAAAGGCTTCCAGAACGCTGACATCAATATCCAGCAGCGCGATGATGTCAATGGCAAGAATCAGGTGATTCTCGACGTGATCATCGACAAGAAGCAAAAGATCAAGGTGCATCAGATCATCATCGAAGGCAATGAGCACCTCAAGGACAGCCGTATCAAAGGTAGTCTCTTCAGAAAAGGCGCCTTTGCCAAGACGCACGAGGCCGGCAAGCTCTCCACCTTCCTCAAGTCGAAGAAGTTCACACCCGAACGCTGGAAGGAAGACAAGGAAAACTTGTTGAACAAGTACAACGAGCTCGGTTATCGAGATGCCACGATTCTGGAAGACAGTGTATGGAACTACGACGACAAGCACGTTAATATATATATTAAGGTATCAGAAGGACAGAAATATTATATCCGCAACATCGAATGGGTGGGTAATACCGTGTACAACACCGCCCAGCTGCAGAACCTGCTCAACATCAATCCGGGTGATGTCTACAACCAGAAGTTGCTGAACAAGCGACTGCAGGAAGATGAGGATGCCGTGGGCAACCTGTACTACAACAACGGATATGTGTTCTCCTCCATCCAGCCAACCGAGGTGAATATCGACGGCGACTCCATCGACCTGGAAATGCGCGTCATAGAAGGTCCCCAGGCCCATCTGAGCCATGTACGCATCAATGGTAACGACCGCATCTATGAGAACGTCGTACGCCGCGAGCTTCACACAAAGCCGGGCGACCTCTTCTCAAAGGACGCCCTTATGCGTTCGGCCCGAGAAATTGCCTCTATGGGCCATTTCGACCCGGAGAAAGTCAATCCCGACATAAAGCCTAACGGAGAGGACGGAACCGTAGACATCAACTGGAACCTGGAACAGAAATCCAACGACCAGGTGGAATTCTCACTCGGTTGGGGACAGACCGGTATCATCGGACGTGTCGGACTGACCCTCAACAACTTCTCCATGGCCAACCTGTTCCGCAAGAACCGCGAGCACCGTGGCATCATGCCCATCGGTGACGGTGAGAAGCTCTCGATCGGTGTCAACACCAACGGCTCGTACTATCAGAGCTACAACCTGGGCTACTCCACCAACTGGTTTGGAGGCAAACGACCCATCCAGCTCTCCTTCAATGTCTTCTTCTCGAAGCAGACCGACGTATCGAGCAACTATTACAACTCGGCTTGGCAGACTGGCTATTTAAACTATCTCTACGGTTACAATAGCTATACCTACAACAACTACGAGAACTATTACGATCCCAACAAGTACATGCAGCTCGTAGGAGCCAGCATCGGATGGGGCAAGCGTCTGCGCTGGCCTGACGACTACTTCTCACTCAGCATCTCGCTGGCCTATACACGCTATATGCTGAAGAACTGGCAGTACTTCATGATCACGACGGGTAACAGCAACAATATCAACCTCACGCTGGCCATCAACCGTACCTCTACCGACAACCAGCTCTATCCACGCCGCGGTTCGGAGTTCCAGGCCAGTGTCAGCCTCACCCCGCCATGGTCGGCATGGGATGGCAAGGACTATAAGCATCTGGCCACCAACTCCTCGTCACCTACCTATCAGAAGGAAATGCAGGAGAAGTATCAGTGGATTGAGTATCATAAGTGGAAGCTGAAGTTCCGCAGCTTCACCGCACTCACCAGCGCACAGAAGTGCTTCGTGCTGATGACCCGTTTCGAGTTCGGTATCCTCGGCAGCTACAACAAGTATAAGAAGTCGCCTTTCGAATACTACTATATGGGTGGTGACGGCATGAGCGGTTACTCATCCTACTATGGTGAAGAGACGATAGGTCTGCGCGGTTACGAGAACGGATCGCTCACTCCTTACCGCGCCGAGGGCTATGCTTACGACCGCATGACACTGGAGCTCCGCTACCCGTTCATGCTGGGCAACACCACCATCTATGGTCTGACCTTCGTCGAGGCCGGTAACGCCTGGCAGAATACCCGCGACTTCAACCCGTTCGACATGAAACGTTCGGCCGGTGTCGGTGTGCGCATCTATCTGCCTATGGTCGGACTGATGGGTATCGACTGGGCCTATGGTTTCGACAAGGTATGGGGCTCGAAAGGTGGCAGCCAGTTCCACTTCATACTGGGTCAAGAGTTCTAAAATATCTAAACGGTGTAACTATCCCCCGATGCTCTGCGTCAAAGGATAGTAACACCACAGAAAGAAAGGACAGAATATTATGAATATCTATCGCAATCGGTTCATCCGCCGCAGCCTGTCGGCTGCAGTTCTGGCATTGAGTCTGACGGCCATTGCTCCCCAGCAGGCCCGCGCACAGAAGTTCGCACTCATCGACATGGAATATGTGATGAAGAACATCCCTGCCTACGAGCGTGCCAACGAGCAGCTCAACCAGGTGTCAAAGAAGTGGCAGGCCGAGGTAGAGGCTCTCAACACCGAGGCTACCACAATGTATAAGAACTATCAGAATGAGCTGGTATTCCTCTCTGCCGAGCAGAAGAAGCAGAAGCAGGAACAGATCATGCAGAAAGAGAAGGAAGCCTCTGACCTAAAAAAGAAATACTTCGGTCCTGAAGGCGAGCTTTTCAAGAAGCGTGAGGCATTGATGACACCTATCCAGGATGAGGTATATAATGCCGTGAAAGAGATCTCCGATCTCCGCGGCTACTCGCTTGTCCTCGACCGTGCCAGCGACACCGCCATTATCTTCGGAAGTCCAAAGATCGACATCTCCAATGAGGTGCTCGCCAAATTAGGCTATGCCAAATAGTCCTAATCTCTCATACAGCCTGTCATCAAACTGATGCCGAAACACGCAGACGACGTGATGACAGACTGATCAATAAGGAACTTATCCAAGATATCCTTTCCGGCTCAGCCGGATTATGAAGATAATTAATTAATCAAAACAATAAAAAACAAATGAAGAAGTTAGTTTTATTCTTGATGCTGATGGCTCCTCTGGCCACCTTCGCACAGAAGTTCGGCAAGGTGAACACCCAGACCATCATGCAGGCACTCCCTGAGATTGCCAAGATCAACGGTGAGCTCCAGGCTCAGTCGAAGCAGTATGAGAACGATCTGAAGAGCATGCAGGATGAGTTGCAGCGCAAGAGCGATGCCTACGACAAGGGCAAAGCTACCATGAACGCTACTGCACAGAAGACCGCAGAGGAAGAGCTTCAGACACTCTATCAGAAGATCCAGCAGGCTTATCAGGACAACCAGCAGGCCCTGCAGAAGGCACAGCAGGAGAAGATGCAGCCCGTCATTCAGAAGATACGCAACGCCATCGACGCTGTAGGTAAGGCCGGTGGTTATACCTTCATTCTGGAAGAGGGAACCGCCATCTATACCGGCACAACTGTTGAGGATGTCACCGCTAAGGTACAGGCCGAGATCGCCAAGGCTAAGTAATCAACATGAGACATTACATCCTTACATTACTCCTGCTCTTGGGCTCACTGACCGTGAGCGCCCAGGAGGCAGCTACAACGGCGGCCCCTCCACAGGCCGCCGTCTTGTCCTTTGGCTACTTCAGTTATAAGGCTGTCATGGAACAGATGCCCGAGTATGCCACCGCACAGCGCACACTCAGCACCTTGCGTGCAAAATACGATGCCGAGATGAAGCGCGTAGAGGACGAGTTCAACATGAAGTATGAACAGTTCCTCGAAGGACAACACGACTTTGCCCCTTCAATACTCCAGAAGCGGCAGGCCGAGCTGCAGGATCTCATGCAGAAGAACCAGGCATTTAAAAAGCAGACAGAGCAACTGCTCCGGCAAGCCGAAGACGACACCTACGCACCTCTGCACCGGAAAATCCAACAGGCTGTACAGCTCGTGGGACAGTCGCATCAGTATGCTTTCATCCTCAACACCGACGATAACGCCGCGCCTTACATCAACCCTTCTATGGGCGTCAATGTGTCGCAGGCCATCCTGCAAGCCATACAATAAGATTATGAACAAAGCCCTTCCTCAATCCCCCGGACCTATAGGTATCTTCGACAGCGGATACGGCGGGCTGACGATCCTGCACGGCATCCGACAGCTGCTGCCCCAGTATGACTATCTCTATCTGGGCGATAACGCACGTGCCCCCTACGGCTCGCGCTCTTTCGAAGTGGTCTATCAGTTCACGCGCCAGGCTGTACTGAAGCTCTTTGAGATGGGCTGCCATCTCGTCATCCTTGGCTGCAACACCGCCTCTGCCAAGGCGCTGCGCTCCATCCAGCAACGCGACCTCCCCTCACTCGATCCCCAACGGCGCGTCCTCGGAGTCATCCGCCCCACTGCAGAGATCATCGGACAGCTCACGCGCAACAACCATGTAGGACTGCTCGCTACCGAAGGTACGGTACGCTCTCACAGCTACGATATGGAGATCGCCAAGCTGTGGCCGCAAATACGTGTCACAGGACAGGCATGCCCGTTCTGGGTGCCGCTCGTCGAATACAACGAGGCCGACTCTCCCGGTGCCGACTACTTCGTCAAGAAGCGCATCGACCAGCTCATGCAGAAAGACCCCGACATTGATACCATCATTCTCGGCTGCACGCACTTTCCCCTGCTCATGCCAAAGATCGTGAAATACACACGGCCTGGCGTGCGTATCGTTCCTCAAGGTGAATATGTTGCCTCTAGCCTCCAGAACTATCTGGAGCGTCATCCGCAAATGACAAGCAATATCACCACCGGTGGTACCTGTCAATACTACACCACCGAAAACCCCGACAAATTCAAAGAGAGTGCTGCCATCTTCCTCCACGAAAACGTGAACGTATGGCATATCGACCTGGGCTAACGACAAGCACAGACCTTCCAGTCTACCGTCTGTAGACACAGGTTCGCAACCAACACCTCAAGCAATCTGGCAAGAGCCCTATTTATTCATAAAATCCCATTACAAACACATGCAAGAGACAAGACAAAACCGTATAGCACGCCTGCTCCAAAAGGAGCTGGCCGATATCTTCCAGCGTCAGACACAGCAGATGCACGGTGTGCTCGTCAGCGTCACCGCCGCACGCGTGTCTCCCGACCTGAGTATCTGCACGGCTCATCTGAGCATCTTCCCATCCGAACGGGCCGACGAGCTGCTGAAAAACATTCAGGCCAATGAGAAGAGTATCCGCTATGAGCTGGGACGGCGTGTGCACAATCAGCTCCGCATCATTCCCGAGCTCCGCTTCTTCATTGATGACTCGCTCGACTACATTGAGCATATCGATGAGCTGTTGAAAAAATAAGAGAGTTGAAGCCGATATTGATAATGAACAACTTTCCTTTTTTCGTAGCCCGTCACTATCTCTTTTCCCGCAAGAAAACTCATGCGATCAATGTCATCTCCATCATCTCCGTCATTGGAGTGGCTGTGGCAACGATGGCACTTGTTATCGTACTGAGTGTCTTCAACGGCTTCCAGGATCTCATGGCAAGCTTCTTCACCAACTTTGATCCCCAGCTGAAGGTGGTACCGACCGAAGGCAAGACACGTCCTGCCGACGATCCCATCCTTACAGAGATCAGGAAGCTGCCACAGGTAGATGTGGCCACTGAGACGCTTGAAGACCAGGCACTTGCCGTCTACAACGGCAACCAGGCAATGGTGATGGTCAAAGGTGTGGACGACAACTTTGCCGAGCTCACCCACATCACAGACATTGTCTATGGCGAAGGAACCTTCGACCTGCATACGGCCAACCTTGAGATCGGCACACCCGGCATACGACTGGCACAGGCCCTCGGGCTGGGCACACGCTGGCAGAACTATCTGCACATCTACGCACCCGCACGCAACGGACAGCTCGACCTCTCTGACCCTACAAGCGGCTTCGTTGAAGACTCGCTCTTCTCCTCCGGACTGGTGTTTAACGTCAAGCAGAGCAAATACGACAAGAACTATATTCTCACCTCCATCGGCTTTGCCCGCAATCTATTCGGACAGCAAGGCATGCTCTCTGCCCTTGAAATACGCCTCAAGGCAGGCAGCAACCTTGAGGCAGTGAAAAAAGAAATGCAGAAAATCGCCGGCACGAAATATAAGGTGCTCGACCGCTATGAACAGCAGGCCGGTACGTATAAGATCATCAAAGTGGAGAAGTTCATGGCCTATCTCTTCCTCACGTTTATCCTCATCGTAGCCTGCTTCAACATCGTTGGCTCCCTCTCGATGCTCATCATCGACAAAAAAGACGATGCGCAGACCCTGAGCAGCCTCGGAGCCACCAACCACCAGATACGCCAGATCTTCCTTTTCGAAGGACGCATGATCTCCGTTATCGGTGCTGTCTTAGGCATCGCATTGGGACTGTTGCTGTGCGGACTCCAGCAGGCTTTCGGATTCGTCCGCATGGGAGGCAGTGACGGCACGTTCGTCGTCAACGCTTATCCCGTGAGCGTCCATTACGTCGATGTATTCTTCATCTTTGTCACAGTGATCGTCGTCGGCTGGCTCGCCGTATGGTATCCGGTACGCGCACTGAGCAAGCGCCTGCTCGACCATAAACAATAAACAAAAAAGATAAACATCAAAAGGAGCTGTGTCGTAACAAGCGATACAGCTCCTTTCGTTTTTATTGTTAAAGCCCTATCATATTAGCATCTCAAAGAATCTTGTGCTATCATCGGGCAGTCCGTCCGCACCTGTCTATACCAAAAGCATAGCTTGCCATACGTCGAGCAAAAATACCGACAAGAGGATGAAGAATATCGGACAAGCCAACAGAATAAATGTCTGAGATCTTATGACCGGGGGAGTAGACCAATATTTTATATCATTCAGATTTTCTCGGACACACATCGCATTATCCCTATTGTTGCGCATTGTCCTTTATGGAATGAGAAAATGCCATCTTTTCCCACAGATCTTTTATCTACGGCCGACACGGAAAAGAAGTCTTTCCATATCAAAAAGATAAGGAAGGATTCACAAACCGGGAAAGACATCGAAAGAGACTATGGCTCCTCAACCCGTTCGGACAATTCCCAAACGAAAAGAACAGCCTCATCTTCCCCCACAGTCTTATTTTTTCCGGATAATCGTCAGCCCGTCGCGTATCGGCAACAGCACCTTCTCCACACGCGGGTCGCAAGCCACATGATCGTTGAAGCGCCGGATGCCCTGTGTCTGTTGGTCGTGATCGTAGGCAGGATCGGTCACGTGACCATCCCAAAGAGTATTATCGGCCAACAGGATACCACCATGATTGATCAGTGGCAGAAGTGTCTCGTAAGTTTCCACATACGTGCGCTTGTCACCGTCGACAAACGCCATATCAAACATAATGCCAAGTTTTGGTGCCTCAACCATCGCATCACCGATGCGGAAGTCGATATATCCGGCCACCGGAGAATGCTCGATCCAAGGCCGTGTGAAGTCCTCCATCTCATCGTTGATCTCAAAGGTATACAACATTCTGGAAGGACAAGACAGCCTGCCGGTATCTGGACCAGTGGTCATACTACCATTGTCGCGGTCGAGCTCCGCCAGTCCCTCGGCCATGCTCAAGGCTGAGTAGCCCGAGAACGTGCCCACCTCTAGGACCGTACGGGGACGAAGCATCATCACCAGCATCTTCAGAAGCCGCCCCTGCAGATGCCCCGAAGCCATGCGTCCATGGATGGTGTGAATGTTTGTGGCGCGCCACAGACGGTAAAGATAGTCACCCTCCTGATCGGTATGATCGAGGATGTATTGTTCTAGACGGTCATTCATGGGCAAGCAATCCTTCTATTGCCAGACGATAGCTGTCCAGCCCAAAGCCGGCAATGACGCCGATGCAGGCCGGAGCGATCATACTATGATGACGGAATTCCTCACGCTGACCCACATTGCTGATGTGCACCTCTACGACAGGACAGTGCAGCGATCGGATGCAATCCTGCAAAGCAATGCTCGTATGCGTATAGGCTCCGGCATTGAGCACAATACCGTCGTAGGAGAAACCGACCTCCTGCATCTTGTCGATCAGAAAACCTTCGACATTACTCTGATAATAATCCAGCTGCACATCAGGATAGCGTGCCCGCAGAACGGGCAGATAGCTCTCCATGGAAGCGTTGCCATAGATACCCGGCTCACGCACGCCCAACAGGTTAAGGTTCGGGCCGTTGATGATCATGATCTTCTTCGTCATCTGAAATAAATTTGAATGTATGTATGCAAAAGTAAGAAAAAGATTGGTTATATTTGCATACAAAGACGAAAAATGAACGACAAGAATTCCCTCACTGATATTGTGCGCCGCTATCTCAGATACCTGAAGCTGGAGCGCAACTATTCTTCCAATACATTGGATGCTTACAAGCACGATCTCGACTATCTGCTCCGCTTTCTGTCCGACCGTGGGCTAGCACCTCTTGACGTCAAACTGGAAGACCTGCAGCAGTTCGCCGCGTCGCTCCATGAGCAAGGACTGACCGCTAAATCACAAGCCCGTATACTCTCCGGCATCCGGTCGTTCTACCGCTACCTCCTCCTCGACGGCTATCTCGAGGTCGACCCTACCGAGCTGCTCGAATCGCCCCATCTGCCTAAGCATCTGCCTGAATATCTGACGACGGAGGAGGTCGACCGTCTGGAAGCCGCCATCGATCTGTCAACCCGCGAGGGCCACCGCAACCGTGCCATCATCGAGGTGCTCTTCTCCTGCGGACTGCGTGTGTCCGAACTGACACACCTCAAGATGAGCGGCCTCTATCTGCAAGAGCACTTCATCCGCGTGACGGGCAAGGGACGCAAGGAACGGCTGGTACCCATCTCTGACAAGGCTATACGCGAGCTCACCTTCTGGTTTGACGACCGCAATAAGATGAATATCAAGCCGGGCGAAGAAGACTATGTATTTCTCAACAACCGCGGGCATCACCTCACACGCACAATGATCCTCATCATGGTGAAACGGCTCGGCGAGACAGCGGGAATAGAGAAGACCATCTCCCCCCATACCCTGCGTCACAGCTTCGCCACCGCACTGCTTAAAGGAGGTGCCAGTCTGCGTGTCATCCAGGAACTGCTCGGACATGCCGGGATCGGAACGACAGAGATCTACACCCATCTCGACAATGAGTCGCTCCGCCAGACAGTACTTCTCCATCATCCCCGCAACATGAAATAGAAAAAGCCTGCAACACCGAAGCATTGCAGGCCCTTTTATTTCTATAAACTTTCTCTTACATTATTTGTTCAGATCGGCGTCAAACTCGGCACCGGCCACAAACTTCACTGTATTCTTAGCTGCGATGGTGATCTTCTCTCCGGTACGGGGATTCACACCCTGACGAGCCTCGCGCGTCTTCACAGAGAAAGAACCGAAACCGATGAGCTGTACCTTATCTCCTGCAACAAGGGCATCCTTGACTGCTACCATAACGGCATCAACAGACTTCTTGGCATCAGCTATCGACAGGCCTGCAGTCTCAGCGACCTTCTTCACTAAATCGTTCTTGTTCATAATATTATGGTTTAATTGATTAAATGGATTTTTTCATATAAACTTGGAAACAAATATAAACCATAACTTTTATACTTCAAAAAAAAAAACGATAAAATTCTTCTGAAGGGCAAAAAATGCCGTAAAAGCCTTTAAAAAGAAGACAATGACAGAGTTTTTTAGTAAATTTGCAGCGTTTACACGTTTAACGAGCAAGGTATTTCATTATGTTTCGAATGACCCCCATCACCAAGAATTTGCTCATCTGCAACATCTTGGCTTTTCTCGCCATGTTGGTATGCCGCGAAGTGCTGAATATTGACTTGAACGATCTGTTCGGCCTTCATTTTTTCATGGCCTCCAACTTCCATATCTATCAGCTCTTCACCTACATGTTCATGCATGCCGGCTGGGAACATATCATTATGAATATGTTCATGCTCTGGATGTTCGGTTGTGTCGTGGAGAGCACATTCGGCCCGAAACGTTTCCTTTTTTATTACATTGTCTGCGGCATCGGCGCCGGTCTGATGCAGGAGCTGGCACAGTTCTTCTACGTCTACTTCACCTTCAATGCCCAACAACCCCTCTCCATTGGCGAGGCTTTCGAGGTGATGCGGCAATTCAGTGTCCAACTCGACGGACTGACGACAGTAGGCGCTTCCGGCGCCATCTATTCCCTCCTGCTGGCCTTCGGCATGATGTTCCCCAATGAGAAGATGTTCATCATCCCCATCCCTATCCCCATCAAGGCCAAGTGGATGGTCATCGGCTCGATTGCCATCGAGCTATTCTCCGCTTTAGGCGCGCCGGGCGACAACGTTGCCCATCTGGCCCATCTTGGTGGCATGATCTTCGGATGGCTGCTCATCCGCTACTGGCGGCGCCATCCCTATCAGAACGGCTACGGTATCTTCAATGCCGAAAGGATATTCTCATCCATGAAAGGCAAGTGGGAAGCCCGTCAACACAACCGAAATAGCAAGCGACCGGAAAGCAGAGACAGCAATCCTGACTGGGACTACAACGCACGCCAGCAGGCCACACAAGAAGAAATCGACCGCATACTTGACAAGATCCGACGCAGCGGTTACGATAGTCTGACGAAAGAAGAGAAACAAAAGCTCTTCGATCAAAGTAGAGAATAACAATGTTTACAAAGTTCAAGACTTTTACCCTCAATGTGATAGCAGGTGCCAATATAGGTGTGATCCTGCTGATGCTTCTCATAGGTTTTAGCGGACACGTCGACCCTACACGCCATTCTGCAATAGCGACCGTGGGCCTTTCCTTTCCTCTGCCCCTGTTCCTCAATTTCGCTTTTCTGGTGTTCTGGTGTATCGTCCGGTTACGCTATGCCCTCATTCCCATCATCGGATTTTTGGTGGGCTTCGTACCCGTCCGCACTTATTTTCCCCTTAATGCTCCCTTCTCACCTCCGGATGACGCCATCAAGGTGATCAGCTACAATGTCGAGAGTTTCGGAGCCTCAGCACTGGCCGGCGACACGACCCACCGCGACATCAACCCCATTGTCGAGTATCTACGCGACTCCCATGCTGACATCATCTGCCTGCAGGAGGCCGTGCCACACAGCACCATCGCCGACAGCGTGCTCAAGAAAATCTATCCCTACACCAGCTTTAAGCAGCGCACCGACAAGGGGTCAGATCTGTTGGCTGTCTATTCCCAATATCCCATCCGCCGTACGGAACAGATCAACTACCCGTCAGAGCACAACATCAGCTTCGCCTATGAACTTGACGTGAAAGGCCACAAAGTGCTGCTGGTCAACAACCATCTGGAAAGCAACCGCCTCGTCGGAGAAGACCGCGACCAATTCAACAACATGATCAAGGGACAAACCGACTATAAGGATGTGAAGGACGACTCACGCCATCTGCTCTCCAAACTTGCTGCAGCAGGCAAGATCCGTGCCACACAAGTCGACGCTGTCGTACGGTATATATCCTCACATCGGGGAGGCAAATCTGTGATCTGTGTGGGCGATTTCAACGAACAGCCTATCTCCTATTCCCACATCCGTTTTGCCGACCGGCTGACCGACTGCTACGTCGCTTCAGGTAACGGCCCAGGCTGGAGCTATAATAAGAGCCACATGTATGTCCGCATCGACAACATCTTCTGCTCCGACGACCTCCATCCCTACCGTTGCCACGTAGACCGCTCGATCCGTACCTCTGACCACTACCCCATCGTCTGCTGGCTCAGTTGGAAATAATACCAAAAAACGGACATTTTTTTAAGAAATACTGCTTTTTTCTTCATTTAATAAGGAGAAATTTTCCCACTTACATAAAAAATGCTAACTTTGCATGGCTTATTGTATCATTTTTAATGGTGAAATAATCAATAAAAACAATAATAACAACAAATGCAGAACAAAGGAATAGTTATTGTAACCGCCGTATTACTGACGCTTGCAAGCATTTTCTATTTGTCTTTCTCTGTGGCTACGCGCTATTATGACGCGCAAGCTGCAAAGATTCAAGACCCGATTGCCCAGCAGGACTACAAGGACTCTGTGAAGTATCTGGGCATCTACAACTATCAGAAGTGTCTGGAGACCCAGATCGGACTGGGTCTGGACCTGAAGGGTGGTATGAACGTGATCCTTGAGATCTCTGTTCCTGACGTAGTAGAGACCCTCGCCGACCACAAGCAGGACCCCGCCTTCGTGAAGTCCATGACTGAGGCCCGTCGTGAGCAGGAAGCTACTCAGGGCGACTTTATCGACCTCTTCGTCAAGGCTTATCACAAGAACGCTCCCGGACACCGTCTGGCAGAGATCTTCGCCACACAGCAGCTCCGGGGCAAGGTGTCACCCACATCGTCCGACCAGGAGGTAGAGAAGACCCTCCGCTCCGAGGTACAGTCGGCCATCGACAACTCATTCAATGTAGTGCGCACCCGTATCGACCAGTTCGGCGTCGTGCAGCCCAACATCCAGAAACTCGAAGGCCAGCAGGGACGTATCATGGTGGAGATGCCGGGCATCAAGGAGCCTGAGCGTATGCGTAAGCTCCTGCAGGGATCAGCCAACCTGGAGTTCTGGGAGACCTACAACGCCGAGGAAGCAGCTCCTTACCTCCAGCAGCTCGACCAGCAGCTTGCCAATCACGGCACGGAGGCTAAGACCGACACGGCCAACGCGCAGAAGGTTGACAGCACAAAGGCTACTGCTGCTAAGCCCAAGGTGACACAGGCCAAGCCTAAGTTCCAGCTGAAGAAAGACGACAAGCAGGCCGACGTGAAGACGACGCCCGACGCACAGCTCGCCCAGGCCAAGAAGCTCCACCCGCTGCTCGCCATGCTGCAGCTCACAGGTGGCCAGAGCCTCAGCGTGGTCGGCTATGCCAGCGTCCGCGATACTGCAGCCATCAATAAGCTGCTCCACAGCGAGACTGCCAAGCAGGTCATTCCTTCCGATATGAAGCTGCTTTGGGGTGCTACCGCAGAGCGCAACCTGAACGTTAAGAACATCTTCGCACTCCATGCCCTGAAGGTGACGACCCCCAACGGCCGTGCTCCGCTGGAGGGTGACGTGGTGACCGATGCCAGCGACCAGTACAACCAGATGACTGGTCAGCCTGAGGTGTCCATGAGCATGAACTCTGAGGGTGCCCGCCGTTGGGCCGAGCTGACCAAGGCCAACATAGGCAAGGCTATCGCCATTGTCCTCGACGGAGTGGTTTACTCTGCTCCTCGTGTTAACGGTGAGATCGATGGCGGTCAGTCATCTATCACCGGTAACTTCACCGTTGAGGAGACCAAGGACTTGGCCAACACGCTGAAATCAGGACGTATGCCTGCTCCCGCACATATCGTACAGGAGGAAATTGTCGGTCCTACCCTCGGTGCACAGTCTATCCAGCAGGGTATCATCTCCTTCATCATTGCCTTCGTTCTGTTGATCATCTACATGGTGGCCATGTATAACTTCATCCCCGGTATGCTGGTCAACCTCGCTCTCGTAGTGAACGTATTCTTCACTCTCGGTATCCTGACGTCCTTCCAGGCGGCTCTGACGATGAGCGGTATCGCCGGTATGGTGCTCTCGCTGGGTACGGCCGTCGACGCCAACGTGCTGATCTATGAGCGCATCAAGGAGGAGCTTCGCTCCGGCAAGGGCATGAAACAGGCCGTCAGCGCCGGTTACAGCAATGCCTTCTCTGCCATCTTCGACAGTAACCTGACCTCATTGATCACAGGTGTCATCCTGCTGCTCTTCGGTACAGGTCCTATCCGCGGCTTCGCCACGACCTGGATCATCGGTATCTGCTGCTCGTTCTTCACCGCAGTGTTCCTTACCCGTCTGGTTTACGACTATAAGCTCAACCATGACAAGTGGATGCACCTGAAGTTCTGGACGGGCATCTCCGAGCACATGATGCAGAATACGCACTATCACTTCATGGCTGCCTTCAAGAAGAGCTTTACGGTGGCTGCCATCGCCATCGTTGTGTTCGTCATCAGCTTCGGTGTGCGTGGCCTGGCTCAGAGTATTGACTTCACTGGTGGCCGCAACTACGTAGTACAGTTCGAGCAGTCGACAGCACCTGAGCAGGTGCGCCCCGTGCTCGACAAGATCTTCCCCAACTCTACGACAAGCGCCATCTCTCTGGGTACCGACAACCGTACGATACGTATCTCAACCAACTATAAGATTGAGTCCAACTCGCCTACCATCGACGATCAGGTAGAGACGATGCTCTTCAAGGGTCTGAAAGACGCCAACCTGGTAACCCAGAAGGATGTCAAGATCTTCAAGAATCCTGATGTGCGTGCCGGCGGTTCCATCATCAGTTCTTCAAAGGTAGGACCTTCTGTAGCCAAGGACGTGACACGTGGTGCCATCCTTTCTGTGATCATCGCACTCGCTGCCATCTTCCTCTACATCCTCATCCGCTTCCGCAACGTAGCCTTCTCTGTAGGTTCTACTATTGCCCTGGCCTTCGATGCCTTGACCGTAATCGGTCTGTTCTCTCTGCTGCAGGGCCTGCTGCCCTTCTCACTGGAGGTTGACCAGACGTTCATCGGTGCCGTGCTGACAGTGATCGGTTACTCTATTAATGATAAGGTGGTGGTATTCGACCGTATCCGTGAGAACCTCCGCCTCCATCCGAAGGAGGATATCCAGACTATCTTCAACAACTCCATCAACCAGACACTGACACGTACCATCAACACCTCTGCGTCTACGCTGATCGTGCTGCTGTGCATCCTCTTCCTCGGAGGTAAGTCAATCCAACCGTTCGCCTTCGCCATGACGATTGGTGTAGTATTCGGTACTCTCAGCTCTATCTTCCTTGCATCACCCATCGCTTATCTCGTGATGGGCCACAAGATCAGAAACGCGCAAGAGCAGATCTCTCTCGAGGCAAACAATGCATAATGAAATAAACAAGGATGAATAATCCCTAAACACCATAAGAGCCGCAGATCCATTTTGAGACCTGCGGTTTTTTTATTCATTGTCTGCAAGTGCACAAGCATCCACTCCCCATTTACGATCCTCCCTTCCCCTATTATGCTTGATAGATCCAAGCCAGGAAAGCCGACCTCCCTCTTCCATTCATCCTTATGCCTCCTGATAGAAGCGGAAACGAAAATATCATAAGACAGATCCTTCAATATGGAAGACACCAGTCAGAAAACATTCCATGCATCCAGCGACGGCCTTTCCGTCCATCAACCATAAAATGGCAACAGACCGACCCTAATTCCTCTTCACGCATGATCAAGACTATTTCTACCAGCAAACATCTACCAAACCAGATATTCTTTCCTACACTTTCCCCTTCTCTGTCAAAAAATGTTGTTTTGACATGCAAATGTTTTGAATCTCCTTTTTTTTAGCTAATTTTGTATGTATATTGTCTAATAATCTACGGAGCAATCACCCTGCTGATTTTTCACGGCAATTTCAAGAAAGCCACTACCACTTACATACAATCAAGATATCAGTACTACAACGCACCAAATGCACCATCCCTGTTGTATCCATGCGTTACCCATGAGACATCTAACACTCTAAAAATATCAAAATGAAGAAACAACTATTAGCAGCCTCCCTTCTCGCCCTTGCTGTAGGCATGCAGGCGCAGAGCCAGGCATCCAAGGGTTCAGGCGCAGAGCCCATGCCCACTTGGACAGAATGGCACGACCTGCAGGTGAACGAGGTAAACCGCTACCCCGTGACCAACACGGTGCTCCCCTATGAGAGCGAACAGCGTGCGCTCAGCTTTAACTTCGAACAGTCGAAGAATTTCCTGTCTCTCGACGGACAGTGGAAGTTCAATTGGGTGGCCAACGCCAACGAGCGTCCTACCGACTTCTATAAGACCGACTATGACGACTCCAAATGGAACACCATTGCCATGCCCGGCAACTGGGAACTCAATGGCTACGGTGATCCGGAATATGTCAACATCGGACTGGCCTGGCGCTATCAGCTCGACCATAAAAACATCCTCCGAGTACCCGAGAAAGACAATCATGTGGGAACTTACCGCCGCATTGTCGATATTCCTGCCGACTGGAACGGCCGACAGATTATCGCCCGTTTCGGAAGTGTCACCTCCTGTATGTACCTCTTCGTCAATGGCCATTATGTAGGTTACACGGAAGACTCGAAGATCGCCGCCGAATTTGACATCACCAAGTATATACATTCCGGCAAGAACCTTATTGCCTTCCAGGTGTTCCGTTGGTGCGACGGCTCGATGGATGAGGATCAGGACTTCTGGCGCCTCAGCGGCGTGGCCCGCCACAGCTTCCTCTATAGCAAGAATGCGACGACCAGCGTAAGCGACATGCGCATCACGCCCGACCTGATCAACAACTATGAGGACGGAACACTCAACATCAATGTCGACGTGAAAGGCTCACCCGTCATCGACTTCCGTCTCTACAATGCCAACGGACAACTCGTAGGAAAGACCAGCGGCAACTTCCGACGTATAAGCAACGGCACGGCACGCTTCACCGTACGCAACGTGAAGAGCTGGTCGGCAGAGGATCCTTATCTCTATACCCTCGTGGCTGTGGTCAAGAATCAGCGGGGCGACACCTGCGAGGCCATGTCACAGCATGTGGGATTCCGCAAGGTGGAGATCAGGAACAAGCAGCTTCTCGTCAACGGGCAGCCCGTACTCATCAAGGGTGCCAACCGTCACGAGATGGATCCCGATGGCGGATACAACGTATCCGTGGCACGTATGATCCAGGATATTCAGATCATGAAACGTCTCAACATCAATGCCGTACGTACCTGCCACTATAGTGACGACCCCGTATGGTATGACCTCTGCGACCAGTATGGCCTTTATGTCACCGCCGAGGCCAACCAGGAAGGCCACGTCTTCGGATATGACGATAATTCGGAAGCCAAGAAGCCTATCTTCGCAAAGCAGATCCTGCAACGCAACCAGCACAATGTGTCTGCCCTCTTCAATCATCCTTCCATCATCGTATGGAGCATGGGTAACGAGACCGCTGACGGTCCCAACTTCACGGCAGCACGCAAATGGATAGAGCAGTACGATCCCTCACGTCCCATCCACTATGAGCGCGCAGGAAAAGGTCCCAACACCGACATCTACGCCGAGATGTACACCTATCCTCAAGGATGCGAGGCTTATGCCAAGGACACCACCAACACCAAGCCGATGATCCTCTGCGAGTACAACCATGCCATGGGTAACTCGTGCGGCGGACTGAAGGCTTACTGGGATCTCTTCCGCAAGTATCCTATCCTGCAGGGAGGATACACATGGGACTTCGTAGACCAGGCCCTCCACCGCACGCCGAAATACAATCCCAACCTTACGCTCGACCAGCTCAACGACATTGCCGCTAAGTACGAGCCGGGCACAGGTGGCATGACACCGCTCTATACCTACGGCGGCGACTACAACAAGACCGACGCCTCAGACAACAACTTCAACTGCAATGGTCTCATCGGTCCTGACCGCCAGCTCAACCCACATGCCAACGAACTGAAGTATCAGTATCAGAACATCTGGGCCGAGCCTGTCGATCTGCAGAACGGAAAGATCTCCGTCTACAATGAGTATTTCTTCCGCGACCTGAGCAACTACCGTCTCTGCTGGCAGCTCCTGCAGGATGGCAAACAGGTACAGCAGGGTACTGTGGACGACCTCGATGTGGCTCCGCATAAGACAGCCACTGTCACCCTGCCTTACACCCTTCCTGCCGAAGGTGAGATCCTCCTCAACATCGCCTTCCAGCTGAAAGAGGCTGAGCCGTTGCTGAAGGCAGGCACCACACTCGCCACACGCCAGCTGACCGTGCGTCCCAACACCAACATCAGCGACAGCACGCAGCTCTTCGTCGCTTCAACAGCCAAGTCAAAGCTGAAAGTGATCAACAAGAAAAAGAACCCCGAAATCCAGATCACTGCAAACAATGGACTGGACATTGCCTTCGACCGCACGACAGGTACGATGACACGCTATAATGTAGTCGGTGTAAGCTATCTTGGCGAGGGTGGTACACTGAAGCCCAACTTCTGGCGTGCCCCGACCGACAATGACATGGGTGCCTCCCTACAGAAGAAATTCAAAGCCTGGCGCAACCCGACGATGACCCTTACCTCCCTCTCTGCCGAGACCATCGAGCAGCAGAAGGTGAAGGTAGCCGTCGTAAAAGCCGACTATGACATGCCCGATGTACAGGCCAAGCTCACACTGACTTACTACATCAATGCAGAAGGAACCATCAAGGTGGACGAGAAACTTCAGACCACTCCCGACGCAAAGGTATCCGACCTCTTCCGTGTCGGTCTCGTCATGCAACTGCCTTACTCGATGGACAAGAGCAATTTCTATGGCCGTGGACCTGTAGAGAACTATGCCGACCGCTATCTCTCTGAGAATATCGGCATTTACTCGCAGACTGCCGACCAGCAGTTCTATCCCTACGTCCGTCCGCAGGAGACAGGTCTGAAGAGCCAGATACGCTGGTGGAAGCAGACCGACAGCGAAGGCAACGGACTGCAGATCACCCGCGAGGTACAACTGAAGCCCACAGACCGCATGTATCGCCAGCAGAACGAGGCTGTGGCTCCCGCCAACCTCTTCTATGCCTCTGCCCTCCACTATAACATTGAGGATCTGAGCGAAGGCGACGAAAAGGCACAGCGCCACTCTCCCGAGGTACCACGTTCCAAGTACACGGTACTCTCGATCGATGGTGCTCACATGGGACTGGGTTGTATCGACTCTTGGGGCGCACTGCCACTGCAGCAATACCGTCTGCCCTATGGCGACTACAACTTCCGCTTTGTGATTACACCTGTGAAAAAATAAGCCTTAATCTATATGCCTTAAGCCCCGGTCGTCCCAACGATGACCGGGGCTTTTCATTGTATTACTTCTTTATAGCAAACCATTCTCCATCAGTCATACCCATCCCAGACCCGCTCCCTAGAACCATGCGGCAAGGGGGTCGCACTAAAGACAACAGATAGAAACTTTCTGGTTCCTGCTACGAAATATAGAAACAAAACCACGGAAAAAGAAAGGAGAAACGGTAATAGGCCTATCTTGTTAAAAAATTAAGGGTTAAAATTTTGCTGATTGCGGGAAATCCGTTACCTTTGCAACAAATATTCATATTGGACCATGGTGTAATGGTAACACTACAGGTTTTGGTTCTGTCATTCCCGGTTCGAATCCGAGTGGTCCAACTATGTATATTGAAAAGGTCGGTGAGCATATTCTGCTTACCGACCTTTTTCGTTTAGTGCCTAACAACTCATTTGTTACAGACAGGCCTTAGTCCGTCAGCAGGCGTTCTTATCTTCCCATGATACGAACGCCTACCTCCTAGACGCATTGAGGTGCTACTCTCTTATTTCACTTCCCATATATCGTTTGTCTCGAGAAGTTCTGCAAAGGTATGATAGGGTTTTGTTGCCTTCACTTCCTCAATCTGCTCATTCACGGCATCGTTGTACGTCGGTGCCTCCACATCGCGGATCACGCCGAGGGCAACGGGAAAGCCATGCTCATTGTCCATCATGGCCAACTTGAGTTGCAGCGTGTCGTCCTGGCAATGAGCGTCATGAACAAGCACATCATCGAGCGTGTATCCGTCCTTGCCGATCTCGACCACCTTCAACGAGAAACCGTCCTGTACAAGACCATATTCATCATTGGGACCAAACGTCAGCTTCTTGCCATGCTCCACATAGATGGCGTGCTCTTTCCGTCCGTCACGTGTATAGACTGGTGCATAGGCACCATCGTTGAAGATCACACAATTCTGCAGGATCTCGCAGAGAGCCGCACCGTGATGATGATAGGCCGACTTGAGGATTGATATCGTATGCGAGCTGTCATTGGCCACCGCACGGGCGAAAAACGTACCACGCGCACCAAAGCAGAGCTCTGCAGGGCAGAACGGTTCCTCCACCGATCCGTAGGGAGTTGACTTGGAGATGGTGCCCTTGGGCGACGTAGGCGAATACTGCCCCTTCGTCAGCCCGTAGATACGATTGTTGAGGAGGATCATGTTCAGATCGATGTTGCGACGCATGGCATGGATGAAATGATTGCCGCCGATAGCCAGTCCGTCACCGTCACCACTGATCTGCCAGATGGTAAGAGCCGGATTGACCACCTTCACTCCCGTTGCCACGGCAGCAGCCCGTCCGTGGATGGTCTGCATGGCATAGGTATCTACATAATAAGGCAGACGGCTCGAACAGCCGATACCTGAGATGACACAGGTGTCATAGGTCGGCACACCCAATTCGGCCATTGCCTTCTTCAATGAAGCGAGGAAGAAATGGTCGCCGCAGCCCGGACACCAGCGGGCCAACTTGCGTTTATCTGTTTTCTGTGTTGTTTCCATAAGCTACAGCACGACTTTAGTATCAAATGTCAAACCGGCAAACTCCGCATCGTTAGCATCAAGCAGACTGGTGAAACTCCTCACCAACTCTTCCACGACAAAGGGTTGTCCTTTCACCTGATTGTATTGGTAAGGTGCGAACCCATTGATGCGGACACGCAGGAAGGCGGCAAGCTGTCCGAGATTCTGCTCGGCCACGACCACCTTCTTATAACTCAATAGTACCTCCGCTGTGTTTTTAGGCAACGGATTGATATATTTGAACTGTGCCAGAGCCACCTTGTGTCCCTGTTTCCGCAGCTCTTCCATGGCAGAATAAAGATGTCCGTACGTGCTTCCGAAGCCGACTATGAGCAGGTCAGCATCCTCGGCATCGCCTTGCACCTGCAAGTCGGGAACCGGGATACGTGCAATCTTCTCAAAGCGCAGACGATCCATCTTCGAATGGTTCTCCGGATCGGTGGATATCTTTCCCGTATCGCTGTCTTTCTCCAGTCCACCGAGGATATGCTCATAGCCTTCCTGACCGGGGATGGCCCACCAACGGACGAGCGTGCTGGGATCGCGCCGGTAGGGCGTGTAATGGAACTTCTGGTCCACGGTGACATAATGGGGATGGATCGGTGGCATCTTCTTCAGGTCGGGCAACCGCCACGCACCCGATCCGTTGGCTATGAATGCATCGGTGAGAAGCACCACGGGTGTGAGATGCTCGAGTGCGATCTTCGCCGCCATATACGCGGCATCGAAACAGTCGACAGGCGATGTCGCGGCGATGACCGGCATCGGACTCTCACCATTGCGCCCATAGAGTGCCTGCAGCAAGTCGGTCTGCTCGCCCTTTGTAGGCATTCCCGTTGACGGACCACCACGCTGCACATCGATGACGACAAGCGGCAACTCATCAATGACCGCCAGGTTCATCGCCTCACTCTTCAGACAGATACCGGGACCTGATGTAGAGGTGGCTGCCAGCGCACCTGCAAAGGACGCACCGATGGCACTCGCACAAGCGGCGATCTCGTCTTCTGCCTGCACGGTGATGACACCGAGTGACTTATGCTTGGACAACTCATGAAGAATGTCCGTAGCCGGCGTGATGGGATACGACCCCAGATAGAGCTTCAGGCCCGCCTTCTCGGCAGCGGCGATGAGACCATAGGCCGTCGCCTTATTGCCTGTCACATCCATATACCGGCCGGGGATCTTGTGACGGCTCTCCACACGGTAAGTGTTCGGTACGCTGGCCTGCACATTGTCACAATAGTCATAGCCGGCTTCGACGACCTTGACATTGGCCTCTGCGATGGCCGGCTTCTTGGCAAACTTCTCACGGAGGAAATTAAAGACCAGGTTGAGATCGCGATGGAACAGATAACATACAATGCCGAGGGCGAACATATTGCGGCATTTCAGCACCGTCTTCATGTTCAGGTCGGTATCCTTCAGACACTCCTTCACCATCTGTGTGATGGGTGCCGCGACAACATTGTCGGGATTTACACCCACCTCAGCGAGATAATCACGTGTCTTGAACTCTGCCTTCTGCAGGTCGATGGGCTGGAAGGCATCAGTGTCGATGATGATCGTCGCTCCCGGTTTGGCATAGGGGTACTGTGTCTTCAACGCAGCAGCATTCATCGCTACCAGCACATCGCATTTGTCACCGGGCGTGTAGACCCGTCCTTCGCTAATATGCACCTGGAAATCGCTCACACCTGTCAAAGAGCCTTGGGGAGCACGGATGTCTGCGGGATAATCAGGGAAAGTGGAGATGCCATTGCCGACGATAGCCGACACGGTGGAAAAGATGTTGCCGGCCAACTGCATGCCGTCACCGGAGTCGCCAGAGAAACGTACGACGACATCCTTCAATTCTTGTATCTCTATGTCTTTTGTATCCATAGACTTAGGTTTAATAGTGATTTTGTTTCTATGGGCAAATATAGTAAACGTTACGCAAAGGGCAAAAAAATAAGGGAGAAATAATATTCTCCCTTATTCTTATTTATGGTTTATCCTATTTCTTCCTTCCGAAATCAGCAGGGATGTCCCCCCACTTACGTGTGTCCCACTGTATGATGGGAGTATTGAAGGCATGGGTCTTGAGCCAGTTCTCCGCACGGGCGATGATCTCATAGAGATGGGCGGTCTTCTCACTGTGCTCAAGATTCGTCTTACACTGCTTTTTCCTCACCCAGAGGATGGCATTATAGGAGTCGCTATAGATCACCTTGTCTTGGATGCCCCGCTGCCACATCAGCGCCAGGGCATGGACGATGGCAAGAAACTCACCTATATTATTAGTACCAAAGACCGGTCCGAAGTGGAAGATGCGCTCGCCTGTCGCCAAGTCGACCCCCTGGTACTCCATCTTTCCCGGATTGCCGGAGCAGCCGGCATCTACAGCCCAGGCATTGGCTTTCACCTCGGGAGGCAACGGCAGCACTGTGTCATGACGATAATCTGGCGGATTGACTATATCTTTCATACATAACGTAGAATAACTGGAATATACTTATGGCAACGGCTGGCCGCACCCGTCCGTAGATCTTGAATCTCCGGACTGTCTGCTCATTGACCGCTGTCTGTACAAACGACAACAGTGGCTGGTGTCAGAAGCCCTTTCAGTCTGCTGCACACCAGCCACTGCCGATCAATCTATCTCTTTCTTAATGAAATTACATTCTCTCAGGCACTTCGATGCCGAGGAGGCTCATACCGTTCTTAATCACCTGGCCTACCGCACGGGCAAGGACGACACGCTTGATCTTTTCCTCGTCGGTGTCGGCATTCAGGATCGAATAGTCGTGGTAGAACTGGTTGAAGAGCTTTGTCAGCTCATAGCAATAGTTGGCGATACCTGCAGGGTTGTAGTTCTGACCGGCATCGGCTACAGCCGCACCAAACTCGCTCATCTTCTGCACCAGCTCCGTCTCCTTCTCGTTCAGGGCGATGTCCGTAGAGAGAGCGTCAGGCAGGGTCAGGCCGGCATCCTGCGCCTTGCGCATGATCGAACGGATACGGGCATAGGTGTACTGGATGAAAGGACCCGTATTGCCGTTGAAGTCGATCGACTCAGCAGGATTGAACATCATATTCTTACGGGCATCCACCTTGAGAATGAAATATTTCAATGCACCAAGGCCTACGATATGGGCAATCTCGCGACGCTCCTCCTCTGTCATGTCTTTGCCCTTGCCGGCCTCCATCGTCATCTTCAGAGCATCGTCCTCCATCTGTGCGATAAGGTCGTCGGCATCGACCACCGTTCCCTCACGGCTCTTCATCTTTCCGTTGGGCAGCTCTACCATTCCGTAAGAGAAATGTACGAGATCCTTACCCCACTTGAAGCCCAGACGGTCAAGCAGGATAGAAAGCACCTGGAAGTGATAGTTCTGCTCGTTGCCTACGACATAGATCATCTTGTCGATGGGGAAGTCGTTGAAACGCATCTCGGCCGTACCGATATCCTGCGTCATATACACACTCGTACCGTCGGCACGGAGCAGCAGCTTCTGATCGAGGCCCTCATCTGTGAGGTCGGCCCACACTGATCCGTCTTCCTTGCGGAAGAAGAGTCCTTTCTCCAGTCCTTCTTCCACCTTGCGTTTTCCCTCAAGGTAGGTGTTGCTCTCATAATAGATCTTATCGAAGCTCACGCCGAGCGCCTTATAGGTCTCATCAAAACCGGCATACACCCACGCGTTCATCTTGGTCCACAGAGCGCGTACCTCAGGGTCGCCCTGCTCCCACTTCACGAGCATCTGGTGTGCCTCCTTGATCAAAGGAGCCTCCTGCTTGGCCTTCTCCTCAGCCTCTTCCTCCTTCATGCCCTCAGCCTTGTACTGCTCGGCGAGTGCCTTGCACTCCTCGCGGTAGTGCTTATCGAAAGCCACATAGAAATCGCCGATGAGGTGGTCGCCCTTCTTTCCTGTCGATTCAGGTGTGGCACCATTACCCCATTTCAGCCAGGCAAGCATCGACTTGCAGATATGTATGCCTCGGTCGTTGACAATATTTGTCTTCACCACACGGTTGCCGTTGGCCTCCATGATCTTTGAAAGCGACCAGCCGAGAAGGTTGTTGCGCACGTGGCCAAGATGAAGCGGCTTGTTCGTATTGGGCGAAGAATATTCGATCATCACCAGCGGAGCGTCCTCACCGGCCTTCTTGAATCCGTAGTGCTCATCACTATGGATGTCATTGAGCAGGGCGACCCACGCCTGGGGAGCGATGACAAGATTGAGGAAGCCTTTCACTACATTGAACGAAGCCACGGCCTCACACTGCTGCTGCAACTTCTCACCGATCTCCTGTGCCGTCTCCTCCGGCCGCTTGTGGGAAAGCTTGGTGAAGGGAAATACAACGAGCGTGAGGTGGCCCTCAAAGCCCGCACGTGTTTTCTGCAGTTGCACCATCTTCTCGGACACGTCCTGTCCGTACAGCTCCCTCGTCACCTGGAGGGCGGCCTGATTGATCGTCTGTTCGATATTCATATTGTTTATTTACTATCTTTTAGTTTCTTGCAAAGTTACGAAAAAGATAGCACATAGGCGGCAAGGCAAGAAATAAAAATACATAAGTTGCAACAAGTTACGGTTATATTGCGTAATTTTGCATACAAATACAATAAATAACTTATGAATACAGGTAAGATCACCCAAAAGTTTTTGTACCGCACAGTACACGATTATTTTATCATCACCGTTGCGATGCTCCTCGGTATACTCGGCCTGCAGCTATTTCTCCTTCCCCATCAGATCACAATGGGTGGCACGATAGGTATCGCCACCGTCATCTATTGGGGCACAGGCATCCCTCTCCAGGATATTTATTTCGCCATCAATGCCACCCTGCTCCTGATGGCCCTGAAGGTGTTGGGCTGGCGATTCTGTGTGAAGACCATCTTCGCCGTTATCATCTTCACCTTCGCCACAAGCCTGCTGGAGCCTATCCTCTCCAATATTCACTTACTGACCGACCAGAAGTTCATGGCGCTCATCGTAGGAGCAGTATTCATGGGTACGAGTGTCGGACTGGGACTCAGCGTGGGAGGCTCGACGGGAGGCTCCGACCTGGTGGCCGCCATGGTGCACAAATACCGTGACATGTCGCTCGGACACATCATCCTCTTTTGCGATCTTGCAGTGATCACATCATCGTATCTCGTATTGCGCGACTGGAACAAAGTGCTCTACAGCTACGTACTGCTCTTCGTCATCAGCTTTGTTGTCGACCATATCGTCAATACATTCCATCAAAGCGTACAATTCTTCATCATCTCCGACAAATTCGAACAGATCGGCGAGGCGATCAACACGCTTATCCCCCGTGGCTGCTCCACACTGAATGGCAACGGCTTCTACTCGAAAAAGGATATCCACGTGATCTACTGCATCGCAAAGAAAAACGAATCGAGCCTCATCTTCGAACTGATCGAAGAGATCGATCCCGATGCTTTCGTAGCCCAAAGCTCCGTTATCGGCGTCTACGGTCAAGGCTTCGACCGGATCAAGCGCTCAAGACGCGCAAAGGCCCTCTATAAGGAGAAGTCACGGCAACTGGAGGCATGACGGTCTCACTCTCGCGCCATCTTCTTTTTTAGATGAGCGTACAGCCAGAAGAAAGCAGGGAAGAGGAAGAGGTCGGCCATCACCCAGGCCACAGGGTCGCCAGAGCAAACGCCCAGCCAACCGAAGGCCGGCACCAGCCACAGGCTCACGCCGATACGTGCTATCATCTCCATCACACCGCTGAGCATGCTCAGATTGGAATATCCCAGTCCCTGGATGGAATAGCGGAAGATCGTGAGGAAGCCAAGAGGGACATAGAACAGGCACGCTATGCGCATGAGCTGTGACGCATTGCTCACCACTTCCATCTCGCCCTTGTTGACAAAGAGTAGCATCATCGTGTCGGCAAAGGGAAGAATCACGGCCGTAGAGAAGAGCGTGAAGATAAACATGATCATTACTGCCGACTTCACTCCCTGCTTTACACGCATCATATTGCGGGCGCCCAGATTCTGTCCGCAATAGGTGGCCATGGCGACGCCGGTATTCTCATACACGCTCGTAAAAAGATATTTGATACGCATGGCAGCCGTAAATGAAGCCACATAAACCGTTCCCAACGCATTATTGGCACTTTGCAGCATCATGCTGCCTATACCCGTAATGGAGAACTGTAATCCCATTGGAATACCATTATTCAGCAGGATGGAGATGCGCTTATTGTCCAGTTCACGTTCCTCACCCTTGGGAATGAGCAGCTGCATGTGTTTCAGGATATACCACACGCACAGACTGGCGGCAAACAACTGCGCCAGCAATGTAGCCAGGCCGGCACCTTCCACTCCCATCCCTATGAACATGATGAGTACGACGTCGAGCAAGATATTGACCAGCGCCGAGGCGATGAGGAAATAGAACGGTTGCTTCGAATCGCCCAGCGCACGGATGAAACCCGACAGAAGGTTGTAAGTGATCGTAAAGGGAATGGCAAGGAACTGCAGGAAGAGGAAGATCCATGCACCGTCAAATATGTTCTGCGGCGTATTGATCAACTGAAGAATCTTCGTACAGAGCATCGCGCTTACTACCGTGATGACAATCGCCATCCAGAAAGCTATACGTACCGCATTGGCCACATAGCAGCGCATCTTCCTGAAGTCTTTCGCACCGAAGGCCTGCGCCACGGGAATGGCAAAACCAGCACAAGAGCCATTGCAGAAGCCCATGATGATAAACATCACAGACGTGGATGCACCCACGGCAGCCAGACCATTAACGCCTACCCAGCGGCCGACAATCACAGCGTCGATCACTTGATACATCTGCTGCAGGATGTAACCTAAGATGATAGGTATTGCAAACTTAAGGATTCCACGTGACGGCGAGCCCACCGTCATATCATTGATCTGAGCCATTGTTCTTTATGATATTTGTTAACATGTTATCCTTTTAGTAATATCATCAATTGTCTTATCCTCCGATCCGTTTCTTGATCTCTTGGATCTTGTTTTGGCGTTCAATGTTAAACTCACCGACCTTGTTAGCCTGTACATACATAAACAGTTTCAGAGCCTTCTCATAGAGCAACGAAGAGAGTGCCCGCCCCTTATAGCCGCCTTCGGCATAGAGCAGGTTGGCCAGCATGTCGAGACGCTCGAGACGCTCCGTCTCCGACCATTGATCATCTGCGTACTGAAGGGTCTCCTCAAACGACAGATTGCGTAGATCCTCATAAGGACCCACGTACTGACGATAGAGATCGTGCAACGCATGGTCACGTTTCCGCTCGTCTTCTTTCTTCTCCAGGAAGGCCGTCAAGGCCTTCGCAAATTCTTCGATCACACGAAGGAAATAATCACGTTGTAACATAAGCCGTTTTCTATTTATGGCCAGCATGAGCTTTCCTACTAGCCTGTTTGTCTATAAAGGCAAAAAGCGATACGATCACTCGCACCGCTTCTCGCAGAATTAATGTTATACGATGGCTAGAAATTTACTGACCACCGCCTGATTAAAAAAATCAAGAACATAATTCTAATTTTACCTTAAAAATCTATCAAACTACTAACCTAATGAAACTTTATAAGTAAATCTTCTCACGAAGACAATTGCAAAGTTAGCGCATTTCATTATCTCATCCAAATATTTTAATATTTATTCACCAACAATCCTAATGAAAAATTAATTTTATTTGTATATTGTTTAAGTTTTGTCTATATAAGAAAACAAATCCATCACTGTACGGCAACGTCAGGTTGTCTTTCCTAAATCACTCATCGGATAAACGTGCTTACCTTTTGTCTGAAATACATTGCTTTTATAAAAAAAATTAAGCAGAATGCTACATCTTTAATACTAAGGAAGATTACTTGCTTACCATTTGTATTTTCAAGGACCCTTTAATGGAAAATTAGGAGCTTGACTTTCTTTTTGGAATTCAACAGGAAAAACACGCCAAGGTCTTTCCGCTTTCTGCGGTACCCCATCCTCTCTCCACCATAAACTACCTCGCATTTCCCTTTATCTTCCTGATGAATGGACCTAAGGCCGTGATTCGGCTTATACCCAAAAAGATAATAAGGCCTTTAAAGGGCCAAAAGCTTACTTCAAGAGGCAAATCAATTAAGTTCCTTCAATACAGACAAGAATTCGCCCAAATACTGAAGGTCTCGTTTTTAAAAGTAAGGGAGGCTGTAGCCTTGAAAGACTGCTAGTTAGCAGTTCGACTGATCCTAGCATATTGGTTGCTTGGAGGATTCTCGATCGTGACAAGAATCTTTCTTCCTTCTGACTCCAATCATACGATATTGGAAACAACTGCCCATCAAAGGCCAAAAAGAAGACACACTCCATTGTATATGGCAGGATTCCACTTATTTTCAGGCAGACATCGGCACTCCAGATGTCCCGATATACAAAAGATGAAAAATTCACATAACGTCGGTTACCCTTATATGGGCTTTTACTTCCCCATGCGCTCATGAGGTAGCTTGGATTTTGTAGAGAGACATCTGGAAACCACGGCCCGGAAATATGACCGGATCATGGAGACACAGCTCATAGCCGTGTCATTATGCCGCATAGCCTGAAAATAAAGGCCCCTTCGGCCTACTCTGCTTACACGCAGGATAGGCCGTAACAGGGCTCTTTATCAAAGTAAATTACCTAACTAAAAAAACATCCTTATTTCCGAGAATTGTTATCATCAGGAATGGTCAGTTTTGTCGGTTGGTTGCTTTAGGTGTCTACTATATAAGCTCTTTCATTATAATCCTTGTTGTCAATAACCGGATCTGAAAGACTATCAGTGGGCACCATAGGTAATGCCTCATCCGATAGTCAGTCACATGAAACTATCCCGTTACCATTTGACTTGCCGGTAAGTGGCTTTATGTATCCGGAGGGAACGCATCACTGCGCCCTTTCCGGCATATCATATATTTTAATGATTGACTTTATTCTTCAGTTCCTCAGGTAGTACAGGCATTGCACCACTTTGTGTGCACACGAATGCTGATACCTTTACGGCCAGAGCATGTGCATCCTTAACAGACATACCACTCAAGATAGACGCACAGAAAGTGCCCGTGAAAGAATCGCCTGCACCAACAGTGTCCACTACGTCTACGAGAGGAGTCTCTTGGAACGATACAGAGCCGGGAGTAAACACATAGCTGCCGTTAACACCGCAGGTCAGTACGAGCATATCGAGATTGTACTTGCCAAGAATCAGCCAGCACTTATTCTCCATGTCAAGACCGGGATAACCGAACAGACGACCGATCACAACAAGTTCCTCATCGTTGATCTTAAGGACATTGCAACGCTTAATCGACTCGCTGATCACCTCCTTCGTGTAAAAGTTCTGACGAAGGTTGATATCAAAGATCTTCAGACAGTCCTTAGGTGCTGTGTCGAGAAATTTGTTGATGGTATCGCGGGACACCACATTACGCTGGGCAAGCGAGCCCCAGCACACTGCACGGCAGTTGTGAGCCAGATCCTCAAGTTCGGGGGAGAAAGGAATATTGTCCCATGCCACGTTCTCACGGATATCGTAAGTGGGGATACCATTGTCATCGAGGGTCACCTGCACGGTGCCGGTGGGATAAGACACACGCGGCATCATATATTTAAGACCTTTGGCCTCTAAAGAAGCAATCGTCTCATCGCCCAGACGATCATTGCCTACTGCACTTACAGCGATCGTATCGAAGCCGAACTGACCTACATGGTAAGCGAAGTTGGCGGGAGCGCCACCGAGTTTTTTTCCATCGGGAAGGCAATCCCAAAGAGCCTCGCCGAGTCCTACTATAATTTGTTTCATGTTTCTATATTAAAATTAGATTTGCGGAACTATTTTTTGCATTAAAGGGTTACTTAGTGTGCATTCTCGGGATGTAGGTAAAGAGATAGAGCACGCCTACAGCCATGACGAGCACGGCTCCGATCTGTCCGGCTGCATCCGACGCGAATCCCA
>ERZ857521.494-NODE-494-length-59550-cov-47.588369_pt1 | contig 59550 bp, 47 predicted proteins | sample MGYA00519701_ERZ857521 | MGnify/ENA primary metagenome ERZ857521 (study PRJEB31778, sample SAMEA3449346) | human gut metagenome | biome: human gut; feature: human-associated habitat; material: faeces | place: United Kingdom | collected 2010/2012 ...
TTTTCGCGATTGAGTTGGTCGCGCTTTCATGCTCCTTCCGCGTGCAGCTTTTTGGCGCTTCGCCTAAGCCCTTGTTTGCCCCCAACTTTCCGTGAAGAACCTCTTTTTATGCTGATGATTGATTATTCCCCGCATTCTCCCCCGCTGCCCTCGCAGACATGCTCCATGCCCTGCCGCAGCAGTGTCGCCACATGGTCATCCGCCAGCGAATAGAACACGGTCTTGCCGTCGCGCCGCGCCTTAATCAGCCGAGCCTGTTTCAGCACACGCAATTGGTGCGATACGGCGGATTGTGTCATGCCCAGCAGCTTCGCGAGGTCGCACACGCACACCTCCGCCGTCAGCAGCACGAACAGGATGCGCACGCGCGTCCCGTCGCCGAACACCTTGAACAAATCTGCCAGCCGCAGCAGCGTTTCCTCCTGCGGCAGCTCGTGCTGCACTTTTTCCACCACTTTCTCGTGCACACACAGGAAACCGCAGCCCTCTACCTCCAGCTTCTCTTCTGCCTCCGCCACGCATTCCGCCTCCTTGCCTAAATCGCTTTCATTATAGCATGGTTGGCGGAAAAACGCAAATGGTCAGGCGAAAAAAACATGCTGTTTCATTCATATGTTGTGTTTTCTATGCAAATATGCGCATCATTCCTGAAGTTCCAGCGTAAACCCTTTTTCCGCATCCGGATGGCAAGCATCCCACTTTTCTCCCATATTGCGAATCGGTACAAACGTCAGCCGCGTGATGTCCGTCTCCGCCGGGTAGAAGTCGAAGCCGACAGTCAGCTGTTCGGGCGTATCCACGCCGTACGCGCCGTTCGTGACCTGCTGGAAATTCGCGTAGGCGTCGTAACCGGCTTCTGTCTGCCCGTTGACATACACGCGCCAAGCGTTCGGCAGGTTCGTCATTTGGCGGATTTCGTCCTCGGTGTACGCCGCTGAAAATTCATAGTGCATGGTGATGTTCGCGCGCATGAAGGACAAGTTCACATTGTCAATCACGAGGTCGTAGTCCCCCATGCCGATGCGCTTGCCGACCAGCTCCGGATGCGCGTAATCATCCGCAAAATCCGTTGTGAACTGCACGATGATTGTGTCCGCGCGCCGGAATCCGCCGCAGGAAAGCAGCTGTTCCGTCCGGCTGCCCGAAAGCGGCTCGGTAATGGTTCCATCCGCCAGCATCGCCGCCTCCGCCGCATACTGATACTCCACCAGACTGCCATACGTCACAGTGATGATGTGCTTCCGCCAGTTGTTCTGCACATAGGCTTCGAGTGTGTCCGCTCCGCCCGCCAAAAGCTCCTGATACTGCGCGTCCGGCAGATATTCCACTTTCCACACGGGCTGAAGCAGCTCGAACGTCATCGTCCACGCAATCGGCACGCCTTCCGGCGGCGACTGCATATCATCATCCCAGAGCACACCGTCGAACCCAAATGGCGAGTCACTCCAGCTGTCCGTTCCATCCGGCAGGAACATGCCGCTCATGAAATCGCCGCCCCCGCAGCCCTCAATTTCCAGTGTGTACGCCCGCCCTTCGCATTCTGCCGTGACTTCCATGTCCATGAAAACCTGCTTGCCCGCCTTGGGCTGCACGTTCATGGCAACATCGACCGTCGTGCCGTCAAACACAAGGTCATTGACGGACAGCGTGAGCAAATCGCCGTCGTAGGCTTCGTTCAGCGCGACCAAATGTGACATGTATTCCGGCGTCAGCCCCGACGGCGGCGGGTAGTCCGTCACGCTCGCCAGTTTTGCCGCCGCTACGCCGACCGCCGTGAGCATCATCAGCATGAGAGCAAGCGTGACAATCGTCCGCATTCTCCGGCTCATCCGGACGGGATTGCGCGTTTCCACTCGGTGATGCGTCAGCGAATGCTCAAAGGCGGCGCGGGTTGCGTCCGGCATGGTTCCGTAGGCGGATTGCAGCTTCTCCCGCAGTTCCCGCTCGGTCATTGCACGTTTGCCCCCTCTCCCTCCGGGGCGTCCAGCTCCACGCGCAGCTTTTTCCGCGCCTGATGCAGCCGGAATTTCACCGTGCCCACCGGAACGCCCAGTGCCTGCGCGGTTTCAGCCACCGTCAGCCCGTCCAGATAGTACAGCACGACCGGCAGGCGCAGCGTATCGGGCAGATTGTCCAGCATCAGGCGGAAGTCCGCGTCTTCCGGCGGCGCAGGGATTTCCGGCACGTCGTCAGTGGACATAACGGGCTTGCTCTTCCGGCGGATGTCCTTGCACACGTTGATGCAGATACGCACCGCCCATGTGCCGAAATATTCCTCCCTGCGCAGCGTCGACTGCTTCTCCCACGCCCGCAGCGCCGTCTCCTGCATCGCATCCCGGCGGTCATACTCCTCGCGCAGCATAGCGCAGGTCACATGGTAGAGTGTTCCCTCAACCGCGCGCATCTTTTCGATCCATGTTGCTTCGTTCATTCCGTCCCCTTCTCTCCCGACAAATTCAGCGTGAAGCCCGCTTCGCCTTCTGGCACGATGCGCAAGCTCGTCAAATCCGCGCACGGCGCAAAGTACAGGCAGATGGACGGCTGATTCACGTCCGCCACGCCGCCCGGCACGCCCGCATAGCCCGACGCGCGCGCCCATCCCGCTTCACCCGCCGGATTCTGCTCGTCGTTGCGGTAGATTCGCCACACATCCGGCAGTGCCGTTCCATTCGGCGCTTCGCAGTGCAGCACCACGCACCCGCCGAGGAACGACGCGCGCACATAGTCCACAACCGCCGTGTACCCGTCCAGCGGAATCCGCAAGCCAGCCAATTCCGGGTGGACGTACTGCGTGTTCCCTTCCGTCGCGAACGCCACGGTATATGTTTCCGCGCGCTCGAAGCCGCCGCAGCGCAGGAGCAAATCCGCCTTGGACATCTGTTCTATCTCGTCCCAGCCCGCGCCGCACATTTCCAGCAGGTAGTCCTCCACACCCGCGTCCGTCAGCGTGATCATGTGCTGCTCCGCCTGTTCACGGATGTACTGCGCCACGTCGTCCTCTTCGCTGAGCGCTTCATACAGGTCATCCGGCATGGTTTCCGTCTGCCAGACAGCTTTCAGTACGTCGATTTCGATTGTCCACGCAATCGGCTTTCCTTCCGGCGGCATCTGTCCGGTTTCGTCGAGCAGGATACCCTCCGCAGCGTACTTTTCTCCATCGAATGTGCCGCCGAGGTCGGGCAGCATCAGCAGGCTTTGGAAATCGCCGCCGTAGACATCCAGCGGGTCAAAACGGTACATTTTGCCGTTGCATTCGCCGCATATGCGCACTTCCACCGCCAGCACGTCGTCCGTCTTTGCCGCCATCTCCATCGTGAATGCCAGCACGCTGCCGTCGTACACCGCGTCGTTGACTGACACAGACAGCAAATCGCTGTCATACCGCTCCTCCAGCGCGAGATAATGCGCCTGATAGTCCCCTTCCGTGCCGTCCTGCGCGGGGTGGACGTCGGTGACGCTGAAGAACCGCGCCGCCGCCACGCCAACCGCCGTCAGCATCAGCGCCATCAGCACAGCGGTGATGACGATGCGCATCGTCCGGCTCAAGCCGATGCTTCGGTGTGTTTCCGGCGCACGGTGGTGCGTCAGCGAATGCTCAAAAGCTGCGCGGGTTGCGTCCGGCATGTTTCCGTAGGCGAATTGGAGCTTCTCGCGAAGCTGCTGTTCGGTCATTGCGGTTACGCCTCCTTTCTGATTTTGGGGTGCGATTCGCGGGAGTGTTCCCTTTATTGTGTTGCGCAGGGTGGCGCTCCTGTGGGAGCGACCAAGGGGCAATGAATCACCTGCGCCCTACTGTTAGCAGTCTTTCCCGTTGCTTGGGATTCCCCATATCATTAGACGCCGCATTCATCGGTTTGGTTGGCGAAAATCAAAAAAAGAGGAAACGGGCGAAAATGCCGCGCTTCCCCTTGATAGAACAGATTAGCCGGAGATTTTGAGCGTGCCAGCGTCCACAGACGGGCTGCCGATGCTGCTGCCCTCGAAGGTCAGGTCGCTGCCGACGGCGCAGATGCTCTTCAGCAGCTGGTAGAAGTTGCCCGCCACCGTGATTTGCTCCACGGCTCGGCCGCGCTTGCCATTCTCGATGGTGTAGCCCTTGCTGAGCAGGCTGAAATCGCCGCTGGAGGGATTCGCGCCCGCGTGCAGCCCCGCCAGTTCAGTAATCACCACGCCGTTGCCCACGTCCGCCATCAGTTCATCCAGTGACTTCTCGCCCGCGGCAATGTACATGTTCGTCGGCGCAACCATGATGCGTCCACCCACGCGCGCGGCATTGCCGGTCGATGCAACGCCCTGCTTGCGCGCCGTCTTGCGGTCGTGCAGGAGGGTCGTCAGCTTGCCGCTGGCTACGACCTTCTTCGTGCGGCTGGCGCTGCCCTCGCCGTCGAACGCGCTCGTCGCCAAGCCGCCCTTCATCAGCGGGTCATCGACGATGGTCACGACGTCCGCCGCAACATTTTCCCCTTCCTTGCCTGCGAAGAGGGACAGGTTCTGCTGGGCATTCTCCGCGGAGAACACGCCCCAGAACGTCTGCAAGAGGCTCTGCATGGCATCATAGCGGAAAATCACGCGGTATTCGCCTGTCGGCACGGGAGAAGCGTTCAGCTGAGACAGCGTTTCTTTCGCCGCATCCGCAGCAATTTTCTCCGGGTCAATGCCGTCAAAGCGACTGGACACAGCCACCTTGCCATTGACCGCGGTGGACGCGCCGTCCTTCGCAACCAAGCTGGTGTAGGAGAAGAAGTAGCTGCCGGAATCCTGCAAATTCAGCCCATAGCTGTTGCGCAGGATGACTTCGCTGCTGGAGGACGCGACCATTGCGCTCGGTACGCGAACAATGCGCGGGTCAGCGGCTTTCGCCAAGGCTTCCAGCTTCAGGCACTTCTCAATTTTCGCTTCAGCGCTCGTCGTCGCGACGTCGCTTTCTTCCTTCTCGATGGTCGGATAGCGCTCTTCGCCCGCGAAAATCTCGTCCTGTTCGTCGGTTTCCAGCAGGGTGGCAGATTCCTTCACACCGTCAATCAGCTGGCGGACAGCATCAGCGTCGAACGCCTCGGTGGACGCGCTGCCCATCTTGCCGCCAAACATGCCGCGCAGGGACACCCCGCACGAGGATGCCACCTTGTAGTCGCTGATTTCGCCGTCCAGTGCGCTCACGTTGAAACTGTCGCCGCCGTGATAATATACTTCCGCCGGGTCAATGCCTGCCGCCTTCGCAGCAGCAAGCACCTCATTCAAAAATTCGTTGACTTTCATCTGCTTTTCCTCCTTAGCGGCCGCCCACGGTGATGCTGCTGACGCGAATCATCGGCTGACCGACGTCGGTCGGGACGCTGCCGCTCTTGGAGCCGCACATGCCCTGCGACAGTTCCAATTCTTTGCCAACGCGGTCAATCTTCATCAGGATTTCGCTGCCGCGCCCAATCAGGGACGCGCCGCGCACCGGGTGGGCAATCTTGCCGTCGCGCACCAGATACGCTTCCGCCACGGAGAAGTTGAATTCGCCCGTCGCCGGGTTGACGGAGCCGCCGCCCATCTTGCGGGCATACAGACCGTCGCCCATGGACGCGATGATTTCCTCGTTGCTGTCATTGCCGGGGGCGATGAAGGTGGAGCGCATACGGCTCGTGGGGGCATAGGCATAGCTTTCGCGGCGGGAGGAGCCGGTAATCGGGTGATTCATCCGGCGGCTGCCGAGGCGGTCCACCATGTAGCTCTTCAAAATGCCGTTCTCAATCAGCACCGTGCGCTGGCTGGGCGTGCCTTCGTCGTCCACATGAATTTGACCCCAGTTGTTGACAAGCGTGCCGTCGTCGATGGCGGTCACGATGGGCGACGCAATCTGCTGGCCGAGCTTGCCGCAGAATTCGCTCACGCCGATGCCCACGCTGGTAGCCTCCAGAGAATGGCCGCACGCCTCGTGGAAGATAACGCCGCCGAAGCCGTTGTCAATCGCGACGGGCATCACACCCGCGGGGCAGACCGGTGCATGAAGCATCGTCACTGCCTGCTGGGCAGCAATTTTCCCTGATTCCTCCGCATTCACGCGCGTGTCAAACAATTCAAAGCCCATGGACGCGCCGGGCGCATCACTGCCGGACTGATTCTCCGTGCCGTTGCTGGCAATCGCACTCACGCGCAGGCGCGTCTGCACACGGCGGTCGGTCACGAACACGCCCTCGGTATTGCAGATGCACACATCCTGCACATGGTCGCCATAATTCGCCATCACCTGCACAATTTCCGGGGAGACACTGCGCGCCGCCGCTTCCGCCGCGCGGAGCTTCTCCGCTTTGAGTGCCGCCTTCACGTCAGTCGGCAGGAGCAGAATTTCTTCCGGGCGGGAAGCATCCCACGGCTTAAACGGCGCAACGACGCAGCCCTTGCCGCCGCGCACCGCCGCTGCTGCCTGACGCGCACAGTTCATCAGCCCTTCCCGGCTGGTATCGTTGGTGTAGGCATAAATCGCATTCGTACCGCTGAACACGCGCACGCCCGCGCCGTGCGTCCGGCTTGTCGTCGCGCTTTCCAGCTTATGAGAGCGCATCCCCATTGCGTGGTCAATGCGGTCTTCCATGAAAATTTCAGCGAAATCACCGCCGGTACGTACCGCTTCCTGCAATACTTCCCGTGCAACGTTCTGATCGAGCATTGGTGTTTCATCCTTTCCGAGCCGTTCCTCGCGGCTCATGTTTTATTATACCACATTCTTTCCCATTTGTACATGACCCGCCGGGAAACTTCGCGGCTGCACAATTTTCCACCCGCGATTTTTTTCGGTGGTGCGCGTTGTCTTGCGCACACAAATGTGTTATGCTGAGGATGGCAGCGTATGCTTCCGCTGCTGACATTTTCTCATGGAACTTTATTGGTCGCAGTGGAATCGCGTCCGCAGTGGCGAAACCCCTGCGCAATGCAAAAAACACTATTTATCATCATTGAAAGGAGTCTCCCCCCATGGAAACCATGCAGAACATCCTCCCCCGCCGCAGCGTGCGCAAATTTGCTGACAAGCCGATTGAACCCGACAAACTCCACACCATTCTCGAAGCCGCGATGAGCGGGCCGTGCGCCGTCAACGCCCGCGAATGGGCGTTCATTGTCGTAACCGACCGGGAAAAGCTCGCGCAGATGGCGGAGGCGAACGGACGCGTCGCGCGGATGCTGAATCAGGCAGCGGCGGCGATTCTTGTCTGCGGCGACCTCGACCGCGCTTTTCCGCCCGCGCCGGATTTCTGGGTGATTGACGCCGCGATTGCCGCGCAGAACATGACGTTAGCGGCGAACGACCTCGGCATCGGATCAGTCTGGCTCGGCACTTGGCCGGACGAAAAGCGCGTGAAGCGGCAGGCGGCAATTTTCCAGCTGCCGGAGACGATTGTACCGCACTCGATACTCGCGCTCGGCTATCCAGCGGAGGATATCGACATGCGCGCAGTGCGCCCCAGCCGCTACGAAGAAAACCGCGTACACGTTAACCAATGGTAAATCAATCGACCCGACCACCGATATTGCCGGCAGTCGGGTCGTCTTTTATGCTTTGGATTCCGCAGGTTTTGCGCCGTCGCCCCGTGCTTTTTCGCGCTTCACATTAAGCGGAGGCACGTCAAGCTCGCACCGCAGCGTCTCCCGAAGTTCCTTCAGGCACTCAATCAGCAGCGGATTAAACACGCCGCATTCGCCGTTCAGGATCATAGCCATCGCCTGTTCGTGGCTGTACGCGGGTTTGTAGACGCGCTCACTGATGAGCGTATCGTACACATCCGCCAGCGAAACGACCTGCGCCGAAATCGGGATTTCGTCCCCCACCAGACCATCGGGATAGCCGTGCCCATCATAGCGCTCGTGGTGCCAGCGGCAAATGTCGCATGCCGTGCGCACCAGCTTCTCGTTGTGGTGCGCCGCAAGGTCGTCGAGCATCTTCGCGCCAAAAATCGTGTGCTGCTTCATCTGCTCGAACTCTTCCGGCGTCAGCTTTCCGGGTTTATTCAGAATTTTCGCGTCAATGGCGATTTTACCAATATCGTGCATCGACGACGCGAGGGCAATCAGGTCGCAGTCCTGCGGGGTCAGGCGGTAGCGGTCGGTTTTGGCGCACAGCGTCTCCAGAATCCGCTCCGACAATTGCCGCATATGCTGCACATGCGAGCCGTTTTGACCGTTCCGGAACTCCACCACATGGCTCAGGATGTTAATCAGCAGCATGTTGTTCTTTTCTTTTTCGAGGATTTGGCTCGTGACCATTGACACCAGGCGACGCTGCTTGGCGTACAGCTTAATGGTGTTGTAGACGCGCCGATAGACTACTTTCGCATCGAACGGGCGGCTGATGTAGTCGCTCACGCCCTGCTCGTAGGCGCGGCGGATAAAAGCATCCGAGTCCTCGCTGGATATCATGATAACCGGCAGATTTTCCAGCATGTGGCTGCGATTCATCGACGCCAGTACCTCGAAGCCGTCCATCACAGGCATCAGCAGATCCAGCAGCATCAGCGAAATTTTATCGCTGCCCGCGTTCAGGATGTCCATGCACTCCTGCCCGTTCGCAGCTTCCAGAATTTCGTAGTCGTCCTCCAGCATTTCCGTCAGCAGCGCGCGGTTCAACTCCGAGTCATCCACAATCAGGATGCGTTCTTTCCGCGCGTGCAGCTCATTCTCCTGCTCCGACGACTGCGCCAGCATCATCTCCGTCATAACCATGTTCGTGCGCGTTTTCGCCTGATACATCAGCTGGTCAGCCTGCTCCACGGCAGTTTCCAGCAGGCGGCCATTGCCCATCACGCCGCCGATGCTAATCGAAATTTGCAGATTCGTGTACCCCGGCACAGGCGTATTGTGCACCGCCTCGCTCACTTGCAGCAGGCGGCTGTACAGGCGGTCAGCGGGGATGCCGGGCATAACCAGCAGGAACTCGTCTCCGCCCAGGCGCACCAGCAGATCGCCGCTCGCGGTATGCAGCTTAACGGACTGCGCCATCGTCTCCAGCACAACATCCCCTGCGCGATGCCCGAAAACATCATTATAAAGTTTGAAGTTATCCACATCAATCATGGCAATGCCCGCCTCATAGACGGTTTTGCACATGTGTTCCTCGTAATAGCGGCGGTTGAGCGTCCCCGTGAGCGCATCGTGGTACAGCTTGTCCTCATAACTGGACAGGCGATTGGCAAGTTTCTCGCCCGACTCGGCGTCAATCATCATGTCGTCGTCAAGTTTCTGCACCAGTTCCAGCACATAACGCCCGCCCTCGACATGCAGGTAACGCGCTGTCACCTGATAAACATTCGGGTCATCGTATTCGAGCTTGATTTTCTTGCATTTCTCCATGTACGCCCGGAGAACGATGCAGTTTCGGCATCCCTGCGATGTCATCCGCCCATCCCGGCAGGGGCAGGCGCGTGAAGCCGGATTGTGCTTGCGCGCTTCAATTGTACGCAAGATATCTGCCTCGCTGATGAGGCGAACCGCGGTAAAGTTCTTGCGGTAAATGGCCAGCTCCTTCTCCATTTCCTGCATGGTAATCATCGGCTTGTCCTACTTTCCATCGGGCGGTGTGAAACCAGAGGTTGCAAAATTGGCAGACAAAATACCCCCCCCCGATAATTTTGCGTCGGAGGGCATTTCGCATCTGCCAAATTCGGTTCTTAGTGACACTTCAGCCATTCTTATACATTGGCAGGTGGACAAACTGCACCTTTGCAATCAGAGACCTATACCAATGTATATTGTCCATTATACACTACTTTCGGATGGTGTCAAGTAGGTTACTTGTCATCATTACAGCGTTACTTCCCTGTTTTCGGGCGTTTTGTACATTTTTTTCGGCTAAATGCGCCATTTTTTCGTATTTTTTTCGAAAGCTTTTGTTGTTTTTCACCAAAAATATCGTTTTCGGAGGATTTTTACCCGTTTTTTGCATTTTTCGTCACATTTCGGTCGAAATAGTCCAGCAGCGACGCATATAGGCATTCGCGTCCCTGCGGAAAGACGTCGCGACTGCGCCGGATGAAGTCCTTCACATCCTGCCGGCGCGTATGCCCATCGGCAGGGCATGGATTCTTGACAACAGGCAGATTCTCCCTCCGTGCGAAGCCAATCACGTCGCGCTCCTTGACCATGAGCATGGGGCGAAGGACTTGCAGGTTCGTGCGGTCAAGGTGCGTCACGGGCGGAAAGCAGTCGTAGTGCCCCTCCAGCATCAGATTCATCAGGCTCGTTTCGATGAAATCGTCCTGATGGTGCGCATACGCGATTTTATTGCATCCCAGCGCCATTGCCTTGTCGTTGAGCGCGCCGCGTCGGAGCTTGGCGCACAGGCTGCACGGGTGCTTCTCCTTGCGGATTTCAAACACAATCTGGTACACCTTTGCATCCACAAAATAGAACGGCACGTCTAATCCTTCGCAGAACCGCCGCATCGTCTCCACGTCTGCCTCGCTGCCCGGCGCACCGCTGCCGACGTGAATCGCGCACAGCCCGTACGGCACGGGATAGAACCGCTGGAGGTGCTTCAGGCCCATCAGCAGCGTCAGGCTATCCTTGCCGCCGGACAGTCCGACCGCGATTTTATCCCCCGCCGACACCATATCGTAGCGCTGCATACACTGGCGCAGCAGGCTCATCAGGCGCTGCAAATCCATTGCCATTCAGCATTCCTCCAGCGTCTTTTCGAGTGTCTGGCGCGCCGACACCGCGTTCTGCGGATTTGTGTTTTCCAGCGTCATCGGCAGATTCCGGCGCTTCGCGAGCTGCATCAGCGGGCGGTAATCCATCTGCCCCAGCCCCGGCGCAATCGACAGCAGCCCATCAAACATGTTGACATTCGCGATATTCTGCCGCGCCCACGCGCACTCGTCCGTACCATCGGGCAGGAAATCCTTGATGTGCAGCAGCTCGGCGGAATCCCCCAAACGCGCAATCGCATCCGTCACAACTTCTTGCGCCTGATGGACGTTCTCGCGGTCGAGCAGGTTCACTGCATCAAGAATAACCCGCAGGTTTTCGGAGTGCACCTCCGCCAGCACCCGCTGACACCTTTCCGCCGTGCAGACGATGTGCCGCGTGACCGGCTCGATAGCAAGCATCATGCCCTCTTCCTCCGCCCAGCGGACGACAGGCTTCACGCGCTCAATAAACAGGCGCAGACTCTCCTCCGTCCGGCACTCCGGGCAGGATTTGTAACCGATATTGGGTGCGCCGGTTTCCGTGCCGACCATCAGCGCGCCGATTTTTTTGCCGAACCGCAAATGCGCACGATAATTCATCAGCGTGCGCTCGTGCGCCGACAAATCGGGGCTGCACAGGTTCAAATAACACCCCAGCAGCACGCACCGTTGATTGTACTTCTCCAGCAGCCCGCGCACTTCATCCGCCAGCGCGTCCGTCAGCAGCTCCGGCGCATCCGCCATCTTAAACCCCGGCACGACCTTGCTCATCGCGATATGAACACAGGAAAACCCCTGCTCCTTTGCGTTACGCAGGTGTTCCTCCAAATTACTCCCCGCCGTATCATGCAGCCGAATTCCGATTTCCATGTGGATGCCCCCTTTACAAGGACAGTATACCGCATTTTTCGGGGGAACGCAAGGGGCGAATGAAGCTTGCCGAAGTCCTCCACCTTAGTCCTTACACGCGATTCAATCGGTGACACTTTCATGCTTCTCCCGCATGTTTATTGGGGAACGAGGCGGCTTTCGCAAGGCAATCCTCCACATCGCAGCGCTTCTCCCCGTCCAGCGAATTACGAACGCTTTCCAAGCACGCCCGCATCTCCCGAATCAGCTGCACAGCCGCGTCATAATCCTTCTCCCACGCAATCCGCCGCAAATCCTGCTCCACGCGCATTCGATCGAGCGAACGCTGCAATTGCTCCTTTTCCTCCACCGCCGACGCCCGCTGAAGCAGTTCCTTCATGCCTTCCAGCATTTTCAACACACACGGTTCCGCCATCATCTGGGACGCGGCGCGGTTCTCTGCCTCATCAGGCGGATTCTTCCCCTGCGCGGGCGCAGCAACGCCCTCTGCCAGCAGCTCCTGCCGCACCTGCGCAATCATCTCCGGATGATGCTTCAAAATCGCGCGGTACTTATTCTGATAGCGCAGCATCCGGCTGTGGTCGCCGTCTGCCATCCGCATAACACACGCGCGGACGCTCATGCCCTGCCCGCAGCCCGTCAGCACCTGACGCAAGAGGTCATGCGTCTCCGCCTCCGTGAAGGGAATGAACGCCTGTACGCGCGGCGTATTCTGCTCCTGATTCCGCAAACAGGCGTAATAGTAGTTGCGGATGCTGTTGGGCTTGCGTCCCAAGTCCACGGATAAGTCCTCGAACACTTGCCGAAGCGGTGCGCCGCTGCCCCGCGCCGCCTGCACAGCGGAAAACAGGCGGGATGTCTCCTGTTCCTGCCAACCGACACATTTGCGTTCTTCCATGCGTCTTTCCTCTCTTTCCTGCATCCTTTCCGGGTGCGTATTCCTATCATATCCCGGCGCATATGCGTTCATGCACAAAATGCGTACACAAAAAAGGCGCTCCGAGCCATTTTCGCCCGAAACGCCCAATTTCACGATTTGCTTTTCCTTCTCTCCACCCACTGGAACAGCGCCGGATACAGCACAATCGCGAACAGCATCAGCCCGAATATCTCTGCAAAGCCCAGCCAGTGTGCATCCAGCAGCAGATTGCCCGCCGCCTTCATTCCCTTCCGCACCGCCAGCAGCAGCGCCACACCGACCACGCCGCGAATCATGCGTGCCTTGCCCGCACCCTTTGCATCAAAACCGACAAAATGCCTCTCCAGCACCCAGCCAAGGCAAAAGCCCATCATCGCCCCCGCCGCCTTGTAGCAGTCCGTCACCATGTCCCACGGGTCAACCAGCAGCGTTCCGTCCGGCAGCACATCCATCGGATACGGCTTCATGCTGGTGTAAATCAGCATCGCGGCAGACAGGATGACGCCGATAGTCGCCAGCAGCCAGTCGCGGTTCTTGCCGCCGTCCGCCCAGTTCAGCAGGTGTTTTGACAGCAGCAGCACGACCAGCGCAATCATCATCCCAACCAGCACGTCCTGCGGCGTGTGCGCGCCGAGCCAGTTGCGGGCAAACGCCGTCAGCAGCGTCAGCAGCACGCACGGCAGAATCCACCATTTGCTGTACTTTTTCAGGTACGCCGCGATGTTGCCGTAAAAGGACGCTGCCAATGTCGCATGTCCGCTTGGAAACGAGTAGCCCGTTGCCGTTGCCGCCGCTTCCGGGGCGATTTGCAGCCGCGCATCCTGCTTCCACGGGCGATAGACGCACGCGATATTCTTGATGAGCTGCGTCACCATCGTTGCACCCGCGAAGCACAGCCCCATCCGCTGCCCGGTGCGCTTGTCGATGCACCAGTAGAATACGACAATAATGACAACCGGCAGCGACCCGGCGGCAAATTCCGAAATGAAGAGCAGCAAGCTGTTGATGAAGTTCGGCGCTTCCGCCCGGAGGTTCTGCAAAAACAGCAGATATTCAAAATCCAACGCTATTGACTCCTTTGTTACTTAATGACGCTCATGTCCAGCGCCATCTTCGCCCATGCGTCCGAAGCGCCGCTCGCGCCCGTGACTTCCGTGCCGGGCTGATAATCCGGCGTGGTGTACCAGCCGCAGAAGGTCATGTGCGGGTAGGTCGGGGCATCCGGCAAATCTGCCTGATGAATCGCGCTCCCGTTCACATGGTAGGTCGTCAGCGCCGTCGCCATGCCCTCCACCTTGATGCGGTAAGCGGTAATCTTCCCGTTCGTCGCGATGACATAACAATTTTGCAGCTGCGCAGGGTTATCAACGCCGTTTTTGCGCATTTCCGCCAGCAGGATTTCGCTCGTGAACCACGCGGTCTTCGTGCCGTCATCATTCTTCTGTATCTCCGCCGCATCCACCAGAATCCACCAGACGCTCTTCTCCGCGCTGTCCAGCACGATTTTAGGCGTACCCGCGCCGGAATAGCGAATGCCAATGCGCGCGCCGTCCGCGAACCACTCCATTTTCGCTTCGAGCTGGATGTAGGAGGAATCCCATTCCTTCTGGCTCGTCAAGCCGTCGGCGTTCGCCCAGAGGATGCTCTCGTCCGCCTCCGCGCGCACTTCCGTCAGCGCACTGCCCCATGCTGCGCTGTTCTTGCCCTCCCACAGCGCGTCCAGCACCTGCGGGTACACCACGCTCGTCGCCTGACTGCGCAGCTTCGGATTCACCGCGCGGCGAATCCAGGCGTGGCACTCACCGCCGGACGTCTGATTGTTCCCATTATCCCAGATGACAATCGGCACGCCATAGCGCTGGGCATTCTGCGCGACACAGTACGCCCACTTCGCGCGCTCGTCGTGATTGCCATTCGTGTTCGTCGCACCCGTTTCGCCCATCACGACCGGAATCCCCCGGTCAAGGAAGGTTTCCTTGATGTTCTCGAACACGCGGTTGATTTTCGCGCCATCCTTCTCCGGGTCGAACGTCGTCTGCGTGTCCTGCAGGCAGAAGGTCTGCGGGTCATACGAATGCACAGACACGATGATGTTTGCCGCCGCTTCGCCATCCACCGTCGGCAGGGCAATCGCCGCCGTGCCCGCCGGGGAGCTGGTCGCCGCGTAGCCCGGAATCATCAGGCAGCGCTCGGCATTGCAGCCCTTGGCGTCCTTGCGGATGGTGTTCACGAACACTTGGTTGAGGTAGTTGACAGCAGCGTAGCACGCCGCGTTGCCGCCCCACTCATAGTTCGTACCCTGCGCGCGCGGCTCGTTCATGCCCTCGAAAATCACATGCTGGTCAAAGTCGGCGAAGGTGTCCGCAATCTGCCGCCACATTGCCGTCAGCTGCTCGCCGATTTTCTCCGCGTCCGCCGCGAAATTCGGCTCGTTAATCCACGCTTCGTGGTGCACATTGAGGATGACGAACAAGTCCGCCTCTCGCGCCCATTCGACCACTTCATGGACATGCTGGAGGAAGTCCTCGCGGATGGTGTACGTCCCATCGTCCGAGGTATAGCGGTACCAAGTCACGGGAATGCGGATGGTGTCAAAGCCCGCTTCCTTCACGCGCACCATCAGTTCCGGGGTGATTTTCGCGTTCCCCCACGACTGCTCCTGCGCGGTCACATCCGCGGTATTGCCACCGGTTGCGTCCAGCGTATTGCCCAGATTCCACCCGAAACCCATCATCTCAACGATTTCCGTCGCTGTTTTGCCTGTCAGCATGGTTGATTCCTCCTCGGCGGCTGCCGGAAGCACCGGCAGCAGCATGGTCAAGAATAGCGCAATCCATTTTCGCATGTTTTGCATGAATTTCCCTCCTATTGCTTATAGGATTGGATTGTTACGCAGGGATTTCGCTCCTTCGGGAGCGACCAAAGGGCTTTCCGATCGCCCTTTGGAAACCTTCGGTGCCCCTTCGGATGTTACAGGTCTGTTATGTTAGTTTTTTAGTTTGTGTGCTTTTGGTTGTTGAGAAATTGCCTTACCCTTTCGCCGGCGGACGCATCGTCAGGCTGATGCGGTTCGTTTTCGCATCCGCTTCCAGCACCCACACGGTCACGATGTCGCCGACTCGGACGACTTCGCTCGGATGATTCACGCGTCGCTGCGCCATCTGGCTGATATGCACCAAGCCATCGCGGTGAACGCCGATGTCCACAAACGCGCCGAAGTCGGTCACGTTGCGCACCGTGCCGCGAAGCTCCATGCCGGGCTGCAAGTCCTTCAAATCCATCACGTCGCTGCGCATCAGCACCTGCGGCAGCTCATCGCGCGGGTCGCGGCCGGGGCGGGACAGCTCCGCCGCAATGTCGCGCAGGGTCGGTTCGCCCACATTCAGCTGCTTCGCCAGCGCCGCGAACCCCTCCGCGTCCGCCAAGGTCAGCAGCTTGCCGACCGCCTCCGCCGGGGTGAGCGAAAAGTGCTTCAAAAGGGCGCGCGCCACGTCGTAGCTTTCCGGGTGAACGCCTGTGTTCTCCATCAAGTCCTTGCCGCCGGGGATGCGCAGGAAGCCTGCGCACTGTTCGAAGGCTTTCGGCCCAAGGCGCGGCACTTTCTTCAGCTGCGCACGGGTCGTGAACGCGCCGTTTTCCTCGCGGTACGCCACGATGTTCTTCGCGACGGTCGTGTTGATGCCCGCGACGTAACTCAGCAGCGACACGCTCGCCGTATTCACATCCACACCGACGCTGTTCACACAGTCCTCGACCACGCCGCCCAGCGCCGCGTCCAGTTCCGCTGCTTTCAGGTCATGCTGATACTGTCCTACGCCAATCGCCTTCGGATCGATTTTGACCAGCTCCGCCAGCGGATCCTGCAAGCGCCGCGCAATCGACACCGCCGAACGCAGACTGACATCAAACTGCGGGAACTCCTCCGCCGCCAGCTTCGACGCGGAATACACCGACGCGCCCGCCTCGCTGACGACCATGTATTTGAGCGCGTCGCCCAGCGCCAGCTCCTTCATCACCTCGACGAAGAACTGCTCTGTCTCGCGCCCCGCCGTGCCGTTGCCGATGGCGACGATGCCGACGTGGTGCTTCTGTATCATGCGCTTGACGGTTTCCTTCGCCTGCGCAACCTTGCCGTGGCTGGGCAGCGGGAAAATGACGCCCGTATCCAGCACGCGCCCGGTTTCGTCCACAACCGCGACCTTGCAGCCCGTGCGGATGCCGGGGTCAAGCCCCATCGCGACCTTTCCTCGCACCGGCGGCTGCATCAGCAGCGGGCGCAGGTTCAGCGCGAACACGCGAATCGCCGCCGCACTCGCCTTGTCGGTCAACTCCGCGCGCAGTTCCGTGTCCAGCGACGGCGCAATCAGCCGCGTATACGCGTCGTCGCACGCCTGCGCGACGTACTTGCATGCCGGGCTGCCCGTCTGCTGCACGAAGCCGTAGCGCACGAGCTGCTGCGCCTTCTCCTTGTCCACGTCCAGCGCGACTTTGAGGAAGCCCTCCTTCTCCCCGCGGTTCATCGCCAGCACCCGGTGCGACGGCATCAGGCGCAGTGGCTCACGGTGGTCGTAGTACATGCGGTAGGTGCTGTCCTCGTCTTTCGCTGCGACCGTCGCGACCATCGCCGTTTGATGGTAGTACGTTTTGAGCTTCGTGCGGACGGCGGCATCGTCGCTGACGACCTCGGCGATAATATCCATCGCGCCTTGCAGGGCATCCTCCGCCGTTTCGACGCCCTTCTCCGCGTTCACATAGCGCAGGGCGATGGTTTCCGGCGCCATCATGTTCCGCTGCTGGAGCATCAGCGCGTTCGCGAGCGGCTCCAGCCCCTTCTCCTTGGCAATGGACGCGCGGGTACGGCGCTTCGGGCGGTACGGGCGATAAATATCCTCCAATTGCGCCAATGTCGCGGCAGCATCGAGGTCGCTTTGCAGCTTCTCCGTCCAGACATCTAACTTTTGTAGGCTTTCACTGATTTCCTGCCGACGCGCTTCGAGCGCCCGCAGCGCCGTCAGCCGTTCGCTGATTTCACGCAGCTTCTGGTCATCCAGCGACCCGTGCTGTTCCTTGCGGTAACGCGCGATAAACGGCAGTGTGCAGCCCTCGTCAAGCAGGCGAATGACGGCGTCGATTTGCCACGGGGCGGTTTGGAACTCCTGACAGAGCGTTTGTGTGATAGTCATGTCCTCACCTCAAATAATGATGCCTTCCAAATGATCCACCTCATGCTGAATCACCTGCGCGGTGAAACCAGAGAACCGCTGCACATGCCGCTGCAGCTGCTCATCCTGATATTCCATCAAAATCTGCTGATACCGCAAACACGGGCGCTCGCCGTCCAGCGACAAGCACCCCTCCTGCGCTGCGAAGGGAATCTGGCGATCCGTGATGACCGGGTTGAGCATCACCAGCACGGTTTTCCCCGCCATCACCGCAATGATGCGCTTGCGGACGCCAATCATGTTCGCCGCCATGCCGACGCACTTGTGCGCATGGGCGCGCAGGGTATCCGCGAGGTCACGCGCAACGGGCAAATCCTCCGCCGTCGCCATCTGACTCTTGCAGGACAGGAACATCACATCTCTCACAATCGGCTGAATCATTGCTTCTTCACCACCACGCCGCCAGTTTTCCAGATGCTTCTTTCGGGCACTTCACCACGCACGCAGCTCAGCGGGTAGATTTGGCTCTCCCGCCCGATAACCGTGCCGGGGTTCAGCACGCTGTTGCAGCCGACTTCCACATAGTCGCCAAGCATTGCGCCCATTTTCTTCAAGCCGGTTGCCATGCTTTCGCCTGCGCCGCGAACCGTCACCAGCGTCTTGTCGCTCTTCACGTTGCTGGTAATCGACCCCGCCCCCATGTGGCTGCAATAGCCGAGGATGCTGTCGCCGATGTAGTTGTAGTGCGGCGTCTGTACATGGTCGAAAAGAATCACGTTCTTCAGCTCCACAGAGTTGCCGACCACGCAGTCTGCCCCCACCAGCGCACTGCCGCGGATGAACGCGCAATGCCGCACTTCCGTCCGCGCGCCGATGATGCAGGGCGCACCCAGATACGCCGTCGGCGCAACCGTCGCGGTTTTGTGCACCCAGACGTGCTCGCTGATTTCGGTGTATTCCGCCGGGTCAAGCGCCGCACCGATGCGCAGGATTTCCGCCTTGATGCCCGCAAGCGCCTCCCACGGATAGGTAAACTGCCGCAGGTAATCCGCCGCCAAAGTGTGGTTAAGGTCGTAAAGCTGTTCGATTGTCAGCATAATTTGCCTCCTATTTATTATGTTGATTGCTTTTTCGCCCTGCGCCGCCGAATCAGCCAGAGCATAAACATCGCCAGCAGCAGCCCCGCCAGCGCGCCCGATGAATCCAGCAGCACATCCTGCCACTTGCCCGTACGCCCGGCAACGAAAAGCTGATGGATTTCGTCCGTCGCGGCATAGAGCGTACATCCCGCCCATGACAGCCAGTGCCAGCGGGCGCGGTAGCTGTCCAGCAGCAGCGTCAGCAGCATTCCCAAGAGCGTGTACTCCAAGAAATGCGCCGTTTTCCGCACGGCAAAATCCACCTGTGCATACAGCTTCCAGTACGCCTGCCCCGTCAGTCCCTGCCGCTGCGCCAGAGAATCCGTAATTGGGCGGGCAATTTTACCGCTGATGCTGCCGGACTGCACGCCTTCCTGTGCCGAGAAACCGAACATCATCAGCAGCAGGGACAGCGTAATCAGCCAGAGGATGGCACGATAAAGGTGTATTTTCCAGTTCAAGTTTGCTTTCCTTTCCTGCGGCGAAAGTAACGCCGTGTTTGTTTATTTCGCGCTCCACCCCGTCAATTCCTGCCGTGTTGCATGGATTTCACGAAAAAAGGGCTGCCCGTTGCAGACAGTCCTTTTGTTGGATTATTTCACGCGCTCGCAGTACACCGCCACGCGTTTTGTGCCGCTGAGGGTGCAGGTCACAAGCGTCAGGTCATAGTCGGAATGGGCAATTTCGTTCGCATCGTTGGGCGAAATCGTGTTTTTCTCCCGCACAACGTAGCGGAAAACGTTATTCTCCATGTCTGTGAAGGTAACGGTTGCGTCCAGCGCCAAGCTGCTCAGCTTGCCAAAGTGGTAGGTGTGCGCAATAATAGCGAGGTTGCCCGCGTAGGCGCTGCCGGAATAGCGGCACGGCGACACGCTCAGGTTCTCGTACGACCAGTTGCGCTGCACCGGCACTTTCAGCCCCAGCGACGGGATGGACAGCGTGCCGATATACTCGTGCCCATTGACCTTCTCGCCCGGCATTTCGATTCCCGGCACGCGCTCGTAGAGCTTACCCGTCGGCGCGGGCGTGGGTGTCGGCGTGGGTTCGGGGGATGGTGTCGGTTCAGGCGTTTCGGTCGGTTCGGGTGATTCCGTCGGCATGGGCGTTTCGGTGATTTCCGGCGTGCTCGTCGGATTTGATGTCTGCGCGGCATCCGGCGTGCTCGTCGGCTTCGGTGGATTCGTTGCAGTCCCTGCCGTCGGCGTATTTGTCGGCTTCGGTGGATTCGTTGCAGTCCCTGCCGTCGGCGTGCTCGTCGGCTTCGGTGGATTCGTTGCAGTCCCTGCCGTTGGCGCGCTCGTCGGCTTCGGCGGGTTCGTCGCAGTCCCCGCCGTCTGCGCGCTCGTCGGTTTCGGCGGATTCGTCGCATTCCCTGCCGTCGGCGCACTCGTCGGTTTCGGCGGATTCGTCGCAGTCCCTGCCGTCGGCGCACTCGTCGGCTTCGGTGGATTCGTCGCAGTCCCTGCCGTCGGCGTGTTTGTCGGATTCGGCAGGTTCGTCGCAGGATTCGCCGTTGGCGCGCTCGTCGGCTTCGGCGGATTCGTTGTAGTCCCTGCCGTCGGCGCACTCGTCGGCTTCGGCGGATTCGTTGTAGTCCCTGCCGTCGGCGCGTTTGTCGGATTCGGCTGGTTTGTCGCAGGATTCACCGTTGCGGGCACACTCGTCGCAGGGGTGTTCGTGGCGGTTACGTCATCACGCGGAATGTCAGTCGGCAGTGCGTCAGTTACAGCGGGCGTGGATGCTGCCGGGTTATCCGCCGCAGTGGCATCCGCCGTCGGCGCGTCGGTTATCGGCGCATCCGTCGCGGGTGTGTCCGTCGGCATCATCGTCGCGGTGATTACGGGCGGTGCAGCGGTTTGCTGCGATTCCATCTGCCGCTGAATGCGAATCTGCTCCAGCGCCATCAGCGCATCATCCGATTCCTGCTGCGCGCGGCTGGCATCCCACTGGTTGTAGCCCACCAGCGCCAGTGCCGCCAAAATCAGCACCAGCCCCAGCGTCATCAGCAAATTGCCCTTACGGTTCTTCATGCTCTTGGCTCCATTTCCGGTGCAGAATCCAGCCAATGACGAACAGAATCATGCCCGCGCCCGCCAGAATCGGCACCGGCCACCACAGCTGCCCCGTTTCGGGAATCGGGGCGGTCGGGGTCGGCGTGACCGTGCGGCGGTTGGTAATCACATACACGCCGTTTTCGATGGAATATTCCGGCTCATAGTACACGTCAGCCCCCAGAATCTCGTTGAGGGTGTACACATGGTCAGCCGGCAAATCCTTGAAGATATGATGCCAGTTGTTTTCGCTGTTCAGAATCACCGTGTCGATATGCTGACCGTCCTGCATCAGATGAATTTCAATCTGCACAGGGCGATATGTGCCGCGGTTGTCGTCGTCCCACACCTTGACGCACTCAAGGTCAATCAGCGCGGGTGAACGCTCCAGCTTGATGGTGGAGAGGACGTCGTACTGCCACTCGTCGTCCACATTGCGCGTCGGCACAGCGGTCAGGAAGGACTGGAAGCTGTACGCCCAGCCGCCGATGATAACCGGCGTGCCGGAAACAAGGTACAGACCGGGGTTGAGTCCCGCGAAGGAAACTCGACCGTTTTCGTCCGTCGTGCCGGTGAAATCAGGCGTTTCGGACGCAGCAAGGGCTTTCATCGCTTCGGACGCGGCTGCCCAGTCCGCCGCGTTCTTCAGCGCGTTAATGTCGATATTCAGGGTGCTGTACGGGCTGCGCAGGGCGAACCGAGCGTCCGCGTCCATGTCCGCCACCTGATACAGCTGGAAGGTCACGCCAGGCAGGTGCGCATCATCCTCGTTGTCGTCCGCCTGAATGGCGAACGTCAAGGGGTGCGTCAAATCCACCCGTTCAAAGGCAAGCGCGCAGGGCGCAAGCAGAAGGCAGCACAATGCTGTCAGCAGGACAAGCGCCAGCAGGCGCGAGGGTTTGCGGCTCATCACGACCGCTCAGCTCCTTTCCGCTTCTTGTGTTTCGGGCTGGTCGTTACCAGCATGAGAATGAGGAGAATCAGCAGCATCGGCGCGGCGACAATCGGCGCGACGATGTAGGGGTCAATCACGAGTGCGTCCGCGGAGATGCGCACGGATAGCTGCGCAAGCGACGTTTCGACCCGGTGTCCGCGGACAAGCAGCCGGTGCGAGTTAATGCCGTAGGGTGTGCAGGTGACGAGCGTGCACAAATCCATGCCGTCATAGATTTGCAGTGCGCTGACGTCATGCGGCTCAACAATGAGAATTTGGTCGATTTCATAGGTCAGCACCTTGTCCAGCACGCGGAGGGTGAAGGTATCGCCGTAGGTGAGCTGGTCAAGGTTGGTAAAGAGCTTGGCGGAGGGCAGCCCTCGATGCGCCGAGAAGGCGGAATGCGTCCCCGGTTCGCCAGTCGGCAGGCTTGTGCCCTCAATGTGACCGACGGCGACCTGAAGCACGTTGGCGTTCGTAGAGTGATACAGCGGCAGCGTCACGGCAATCTGCGGAATCTCAATCACCCCGATGATGCCCGAACCGCCGACATTCATCACCGCGTCGTACTCCTCGCGCTCCTCGTCGGTCATGATCAAGCGATCAACGGTGGACTGTGCGCGGAGTTTTTCGTTATAAGCGTTTGCCGCCGCCCAATCCGCCTCGTAATCCTTCTTGGACTCCTGCTCCACCACCGTGTTGTAGGTAGCTACGGCACGCGACTGGTGGAAGGAATTGTAGAAATCCGACACGGACGGGTACAGAAGGAGCGCCAGACCCACAAACAGCACCACAAACAGCAAAATGGTTGTCATATTGCGCTTCATGAGCCGCCTCCTTTCTGCAAACATGCTTCATTTTCCCACTTGGGAATGCCGGGCGGCGGCATTGCGCGCACCGCCCGGCAGGGGTTTCATCAGAACATGGGGATGTTCAACGAATTGCGGGAGAGAAATTAGATTTCGTCCGCTTCGGCCTTGCGGCGAACGATGAGGATGAGCGCCGCGCCCACGAACATCATGCCGCCCAGCACGTAGAAGATGGTCGTGCCGATGCCGCCGGTCTCAGGCAGGGTCGCGCCGGACTTGTTGACGAGCTTGTTGTTCATCGTAGAAGCCGCCGTGAGTTCCATAGCTGCACTTGCACCGCCAGCAGCTTCCTTGTGGTCTGCCGAAATCGTGATGGTGACAGGATCCAGCGGATTATAGGTAGCAGGAACCGTGGTTTCCTTCAGCGTGTACGTGCCGTGATCCAGACCGATGATGTTGAACGTACCATTGGCTTCCGTAATCATTTCATTGTTTGCGACATCCGTATAGGTATCATTCGGCTTCGTGGTGCCTGCGACAACGTAATTGCCAGCGGCATCCTTCCACAGCGGAACAACACGATCATTTTGGTCATAAAGCGTGAAGCCAGCGCCAGCCAGTTCGTTGCCTGCTTCAGCCGTGTTCGCATACTTCGTGTTGTTCACAACATAGGTGAAGAGCCACACATGGTCTTCCGGCGTTTTGCCCATGCCATCAGCATTGGGGTTGTTGGAGTATTCCAAATCGACGCTGTTCTTGTTGTCCGTGCTGTTGGCGCTCGCGTTGAAGACCTGCGCTTCTTCGTTCAGATACGCCGTGTAAACGACCTCAACCGTAATCTTGTCCGTAACAAGGATGCTGGTGTTTTCTCTCATCACCTTCTTCAGGTCTTCGATTGTGAGCGTCCAAGACGGCTTATCCTGATTTCCACCAACCTTGCCTGCGCCCTTCTGACCAGGCGTTGCAGTGCAAACATAATCGGTAGCTTTCAGTGCGATGCCGTTCACCTTCACAGAATCAATCTGAACGAAGGTAATACCCTTGGACATGGTGTCGTTGAAGACCAGCTTGTACGTCGGATAGTCATTATAATCCGCATTGACCGGAATGGTTGCGACCAGACGGAACTTGAAGTTCTCAAACAGCGCATGGTCGGCACTCTCGCCCCAGCCTTCCGGATTCACTTCTCCGCCGTTCTTTTCGGCATCGCCAACTTCGTCCTGCACCTGCTTGTCCACAGAGGGCTTTTCAGACTTTGCAGTCGCAACGATGTCCTGATCCAGCACCTTTACAATCAGCAGCGTGGCAGCGCCGTCCTTGCCTTCCAGCTTTGCCTGATTGTCCCGCACAAGGTAATAGCCGGGGGTCAGCTTCTTGCTCGTGCCGGGGGCTGCTTTGGTGGAAGCGAACGTATCAACCGGAGTGGAGTCAGCATTCCAGTACTTCGTGATTTCAGCCAGCTTTTCCTGATTCGTGCCCGAAACAGCTTTCAGAGCATCCAGAACAGCGTCCGGAACAGGGTCGCCAGTCCTGACCGCATCAGTATCGTTCTTGGCATTTGTGCCCCACTTGACGCTCGTCAGCACCTTTACTCCTGCATTTGTTTCAACATCAGCAGTGAAAATCTGGTACACTTGGTATTCGTGATCCACATCGTCCTTCGGGTTTACCGTAATCGTAAAGCCTTCCGCGCCCGTAGACGGATTTTCCACTTCCGTTGCGCCTGCGACAGTGACCATGCTCAGCACGAGCATCATGGCCAGCAGAATTGCCCAAAACTTTTTCATGGTTTTTCTCCTTTTCGTTGTCGTTTTTCATTCATTGGGAAACGTTTTTCGGGGATTACCGGGGTTGCCTACGTCGGGAGGTCTCCTGACGTATAGCTGCTATGCTTTTTTTCATTCCTCCTCCCGTCGTTTTCTTCCCCATGTTTATACAAGGGCTTTCGCCCGCGTATACGGATTGAGAATCCCCCGGAAGGGGGCTGCCGACTGCTCAGCAGCCTTCCCTCCGGCGTTTGATTTCCTGCCCCAGCAGCAGAGCCGCCGCCGCCATCAGCAGCAGACCGCCCAGCGTGAACGGCAGTGTACCGATGCCGCCCGTCTCGGGCAGCGTGTAGGTAATGGGTGTGTTCGTAATCTGGAAGACGCGGTTTTCGCTGTTCGCGGGAATCGGCGCGGTGTTCGTGGCGTTCGGGTCGTCCGTCACCAGCTGCCAGCCGCTGCCCACCGGGGTCTGCTCTTTGGCGTAGTAGCGGTAGATGTTGCCACCCGCGTCATACGCCGGGAGATTGTACCACTTGTAGCCCCACCAGATGTTCTTGCTGCCTTCCGGCGCGGTGTATTCAACCACTTCGCCAAACTGCCAGCCATCCAGATTCTTCGCGACGACCTTCCCCGCTTCCGCGTCCCAGCCAAGGGTAACGGTCGCGATGATCTTGTCGCCATCCGCCGCCGTTTCCGCGGTGGTCTGCTTGAGCGTCAGCGTGATGTCCGGGAGGTTCGCGGGATTCAGCGTGAACTGATTGTCCAGCGACGTCCAGACCTTGCGGGCGCTGACGTCAGTCAGGGTGTTGGTGACGGTGAGTGTCTTGACGTTCAGGTTGATTTCCGGCCGTTCGCCGTTCGTCGGGGCAGAAGCCGAATGGACTTCGTTGCCTTCTGCGTCCACTTCCTTGACGTAGTAGTACCATTCGCCGCTTGCGCCTGTATCCTTGTCGAACCAGTAGCGCGGCAGGCGGGTCAGCGTCAGCGTTGCGGCGTCGGTCGGCGTGTTCGTGCCGACCGTCAGCTTCACGGTGCCGTTCGACAAGACCGTCGCGTCCATGTTCGCTTCCAGCGCGCCCAGCAAGGGCGTGTAGCGTTCGTGTTGGGGAAGACCAGCGCCGTCACGCTTTTCGCGCCAGATTTGCAGGTACACGACGGTATTGCGGACATTCAGCGGCAGTTCGCTTTCGCTGCCTACGGGGAAATACGCCTGCTTGAACTGTTTGGTGATTTTCAGCTTCGTCGGCGTGTTGGTAATTGTGCCGATTTCGTTGAAGCCCAGCTCCAGCTTGCCGTCCGGCAGGTTGTTCAGGTAGCCCGCCAGCTCCACTTCGCGGATGATGAAGGACGCACTGTTGTAGCCCGGCAGATTCCGGATGGTCACGCGCCACGGTTCATCCGCCTTCGCCAGCCCCGACACATGCAGGTAGGGCGCGCCGTTAATCTGCACCATCTCCGCCGTGAGCGAACTCGGCGTGCAGATAACGTTCTTCAGGCTGAAGTAGCTCTTTTCCAGCAGGTTTTCCGTTTTCCACTGCGTGGAGTAGACTTCCTGATACTTCATCATGACTTCAAGGTAGATGTCCTGCATCATGCCCTCTTCGCCGAACGTGTCCGCGTCCGCCCATTGCTTGACAATGCTGATGCTCTTGGGCACGTTGGTGATGGTCACGTTGTTTTCCGTCGTATCCTTGAAGGTGATGTAGAGAGTCGAGCCGACGAGTTCGCTTTCATCCGCCGTCATCACCGGCGTGTAGCGGTCCAGCGTGTCGTTGCCGACGCTCGTGCTTTCGAAGATGTAATAGCGGTACTTGCGCAGGCTGCCGTCGGGATTGAGGGTCGTGTCGTACAACGGCAGGTTGTCGATGGTCAGCTTCCAGCCGTTTTCCGCCGACAGGACGTAATTCTGCTGGAAGGGGTCATAGCACCAGTTGTAGTGCACCACGCCGTCCGAATCCGTCCAGTTTTCGCCCCAGACGTTGCGGAAGAGCGAAATCGACACCTGCTTGATGTCCAGCGGGTTCTGTGCGCCGTCGTACTCCACTTCTTCCGCCCACTGCTTCACAATGTTGAGCTTGCCGGTCTGCACGTTGGTGATGGTTGCGCTTGCGTCCGCGATGGTGACTAAGAAGCTTCCTTCCATTTGTGACGAAGAGGCTTTGAACGCATCCTTTGCCTTGATTGGCTCGCCAGCCGAATTGAGTTCAAGGACGTCGCCCACTTCTTTCGGCCAGTTCGCCGAGAAGGTGTAACTGGGGAGCGTACCGCTCACAGGGTCTTCCGTCAGCTCATAGGTGTAAACATGCGCCGTGTGAATAGAGCCGTCCGGATTATACTCAACAGAGTACGCTTCCAGCGGGTACGTTGTCGTCCAGTTTCCATTCGCATCCGGCATTATTTCAACGGTATCCGAATTGGGGTCGTAAGTTATCCACCCTGCCTCTTTTGTCCATGAATGCGTTGTCTCAGTCAAGTTGAGCGTAACCTTTTCCGGCTTCTTGGTGACATTGACCCATTCTTTCGTCAAATTGAGGTTGAGATTTCCCACTTCATACCCCGGCAGGTTCTTCGCGTGGATGTTCGCCGTTCCGCCGTCCGCAGGCTGGTTCACCGCACCGGTGGTTTTCTTGACAAGCGTAGCGTCGCCTGTGTAGCTCACCTGATACAGATACGGGTTTAGCGCACCATTAATCGTTTCGTACCCCTCTACGATGTAATAGTAGTACGGCTTCTTCGCCGCTTCGCCGTTCTCATTCACCGTAAAGTAGTACTTCGGCAGGTTGTTGAACTCCCAAACCGGTTCTTCGCCGCCCTCCGTCCAGTTTTTCGTGACGTAGGTGTACTGCTGATCAGCCGTCTTGATGGGATTGCCATTTCTGTCAAAGGTGAGCTGCTTTTTCGCCTGAATCAAGCAGAACGTCAGCTCATCCCTATCGCGGAAGCGCGCCCAAGTCTTGTCCACCTTGACGTTGAACCGCTCGACGTAGTAGTTCTTTTCGGTCACTTCCGGCAGCGTGTCCGTCAGCGGCTGGCGGTAAATTTCCTTGATATCGGTCAGTGCCGCGTCTGTGAAGTAGTCCTCCGGCTGCTGCGGGAAGTCCGCAGGCAGATGCTGCGTGCCGAAGTAGCCGTCAATCGCCGCTTCCGACACCTCGTAGGTGTACGCCCACGCGGATTTCACCGTGCCGTCGGCGTTGTATTGCGCATAAACCGACTGCGTTTCGTTCCATTCTGCCCAAAGCGCCGTATACGTTGCCGTGGTATCCAGCTCGATCGTCTTTGCGGTGGGCGTTTCCGCTGTCCAGCCCGTATCCGGGGCATAGACATGGCGGGTGCGCGTCACGGTAATCTTCGCCTTCGTGCCTTCCGGCGTGGGCTTGTCCGCAGGATTGCCGGAAGCATCCAGCCACTGCTTCGCCACGTTGAAGCGGTACAGACCTTCCTTCTCGCTCGTCAGCTTGTTGTTCGTCACGGTGACGGTGGTGCTGGTGTTCGCATCGCCCTCCGTCGTCACGAAACCGTCCGCCGGGCTATAGCTGACGCTGAACGGGAGGGTGGCTTCGTTTTGGTACTTGACCTCCTCCACCTTGTAGCGGTAGCTTTGCCTGATGGGCTGATTCTGCTCGTCGAAGCCCGTCACAGCGTACTTCGGGAAAGTGCCGAACACGACCTTGCTTGTGTTCAGGCTGCTGATGCTCATGACCCTCGTGACCGCTTGGAAGCTGTCGTCCGCGACCCACGCGCCGTTCTCCTGCTTTTCGCGGGTCAGGCGGAAGGTCAGCGTATCCTGCATGTTTTCAGGCTTCGCGCCTTCACCCCAGCGCTTCTCGGCTTCGATGGTCAGCTTCGCGATCTCGTAGTTCCGCAGCGTCGCCGTGCCGCGTGCGTTCTGCGTGTCCGCCTTCGGATTGGCGGGATTCCCGTCCGTGAAGTACTCGCTCGGGTGCTGCGGGAGACCGCTGTATGCCAGCTGGCAGTAGAAGCCGCTCGGCACGTTCAGTTCCCGGAGGCTGTAGGTATAGGCGTGGGCGTTTTGGACAACGCCGTTTTCCATGGCGACCGTGTAGGTTGCCAGCCCCTCGAACTTGGCGCTCCATTTGTTCGCTTCTGCCAGCGTGACCGTGTCGCGGCGTTCCGTGCTGCCCTTCGTCCACGCGCCGTTGACGTAATCCCAGCGCGTCTTGTAGAGCGCGACCTGTACGCCGCCGAATTCCTCGGTAATCGTGTGCTTTGTGCCATCCGGCGCGTACCATTCCTTGGACAAGTCGATGCTGATTTCGCCGTACTTGTCCTCCGGGCGGTAGACGTTGGTCAGCGTCGCCGTGACCGTGCCGGTGGTTTTGCTGGCGTTCGGGTCGATGGTGTAGGTGATGCCGGATGTGGTGTAGCTCGGCACTTTGCCCTCGACGATGTAGTAAATGTAGTAGAGCTTGTTGCCGTTCGCGTCCGCGCCGGTGGATTCCAGCTGCGACCACTGGGTGTGCCAGCCGTTCGCTGCCGTCAGCGTAGCCTCGCGACCGCCGTAAGCGTCGTCCGGGTGCTGGCGAATTTTTGCCCACTGCGCGTCGGTGAACTGCGTGACCTGCGTCGGCACTTCGTCAACCGGCGTACCTTCCGGGGTCATCGTGATGCTCACGTTGTTATAGTAGCGACCGTCCTGCCATTTTCCTTCCCAGTTTTTCCACTGCAAGCAGAAAATTACTTTTTTCTGATGCGTCATCTTGGTGGTGTAAACGAACTGTTTTCTCGACGTATCTTGCGGTTCCAAGACCACTTCTTTTCCGTCTACGCGAGCCACAATACGCGCAGCGTTGTCAAGTGCGCCATCAAGCAGGTTCAGCGTTAGCGTAACGTCCTGATTCTCCGGGAACTGCTGCGCAACCTTCGTGCTATTGTTGACCATTTCCGCAGACAGGATAAATTGCGGATTCTGCGTTGCATCCGTGTTCAGCACGTCGGTATACTGCTCCTGCGTCAGCGCATAGCGGCGAAGCATCACGAGGACGCTGGCAGGGCGCGCATTCTCATGGGCGTCGTCGCCAGCCCAGTTCTTCTGCACCTCCATGTCGTGGCGGTCCTTGCTGTTCTTCACCTGAATGTTGATGCTCGCAGAGCCGTTGACGGTGTGCGGGCCATCCACCACGCCTTTGATGCCGGAAGCAGTCATGAGCTCCTGCAGCCGACTCTTCGAAATCGTGCCGAAGCTGCCATTGTTGAGATCGTCCGGGTATCTCGCCGGATGTGCTTCGGTATCGTCCGCTCTCGGAACGATATGGAAGACGACCAGCGGGCGATCCTCCAGCACGAGGTGGTACGGCTCGACTGCATGCGTTTCCGCCAGCATGTACGCGACGTTCGGGTCGAGGGGACGCTCGTTCAGCTTCGCCGAATTGTATTGGTAAGTAATCATACCGCTTTGATCCGTGTAGACCTTACCATTTTCGCCGCCAACCGCCTCGAACTTGTTGGTTTCCGTGTTCCATGCGTAGAGGGTGAACTCCGTTCCCGGCAGCAGCAGCGAGGTGTTCGCGCTGTCCACCTTGCGGATGACCAGATTGTTGTGGATGTAGCCGCCGCCCTGACTGAAGTAGTCGTTATTGCTGTTGTTCAGTTCGGTACTTGAGCTGTCTTTTCCTTCAAGGTTTGCGTGGTTTCTCAACGCCGGACTGATGCCCTTGTGGTTCACGTCGTTGAAGTTGTACTCGTTCGTCACCTCAGGCGGCAGCAGAATGTTCTCCTGCGCTGTGTATTCCAGAATCAGCGCCTTGCCGTCCGGAACGGTGACAGTTATGTTCAGCTTACGCGTGTTTACCGTCGATCCGCTAAAGCTCGGCGTTCCCTGCGGAGGATACTGGTAGGTTTTATTCCCTTCCTCCGTTTCCGTGAACTCCATCTTCCAGAGATACTTCTCTATCTCTGCGCCGCGCACCAAATGTCCCTTGCCGTTTTCATCAACGTTCAGAATCGGGTTGCCGTTTTCATCCTTCAGCGCCTCGTAGAGCCTGAAGGAGCCTTCATCCAACGTCACATTGCGCAGATAAGGATACACGCCAGCCAATCCAAGAACGTCATAGGTCAGCGTATCCGTCAGCCTGAGCGTGCTGGATGCCGGATTCAGCTCCGCGCCTGCCTGGTTGATGTCGATGGTGTAGGTGATTCGCGCCTGCTGGTCGCCGCCCTTGACGCTGTAGCCCTTCTGGACGTTCACCGCCTTGACCGTCTCTTCCTCGTAGGTCAGCTCGGTCTTCTGCTCCTTGTGATAGAGCGCCGCGTCGTATTTCACGTCCAGCTGGTTGTTCAGCACGCCCAGCTCCAGCTTGCCGTTCACCGCATTCTTCAAGAAATCGTCGGCAATCTTGCAGTGAACCTTGACGGTCATATCCGCCTTGCCGTTGAGGATCGTTTCCGAACCGCCGGTATTCTCATTCGGCTTCATGGAGATGTTGATTCTCTGCTGCTGCTGTGCGCCTTCGCCCACCGCCGCCAAATCAGCCTTGATGGAAATGCGCTGCTCGCCCCACTCGTTGCTGACCTCATAGCCATCCGGAATCGTACCGGCATTGTCCAGCTTCTTATTGACAACGGTCATCTTCGTGCTGTCCGTTTCGCTAAGAATCAGCCTCGAGCCGCCGTATTCGATGTACTCCACCACAATGTGCGGCGGGAGCGTTTCGGTCAGGGTGATTTCGTCGTGCGCCACGCCATCATTGCGCAGGAGGATGGTCCAGTACAGCTCGTTTTCGTGGATGGTCTGCCCGTTCAAATCGCCAACGCCATGGTTGCCGAACTTCTTCTCCACCAGGTCGTTCGGGGCGGCCTTGTACCACGCGTCTCCGTTTTTGCCCGCGTTAACAGCCGTGTTCTTGAAGTCAACCCCGCTCGTGCGGGACTTTTCCAAATAGATGGTCGTCTGATACGGGAGCGTAACGCTTGTCGTCGCGTTCACATCCGTATTGGCGTCGTTCAGCACAACGCCTTCGCCCGTCGTTTCAAACCGGAAACCATAGTAGTAGCCTTCCGTCAGCGTCGTTTCCGCAGACACCACCATCGTGCCTTCATTTTTGCCCTGACTGTCGCAGGTCAGCAGCGTAATGGTGTACGGCACATTCTGCGCATCATGCTTTTTCACAACATCGAGGTCTTTGATGGCGTTGAGCAATGTCTGCGCCTGAGCCGCCGTCATGTAGTGCTGCATGATTTCTATTCCGTTTTTCCATTCCACCTTCTTGTCAAGCGTATCGCCGAAGTTCAGCTTATACTGAACATCCTTCGTCGCCGGGAAGGTGTACGTCGCGTTCCACGCTACCGGATACAGACCATCGGTGTATTCGCCGTTCTTCGTCGGATCCGCCGGCATACTCGCGTCAACCGACTTCACCACATTGTAACGCTTGTCCTGCCCTACATGCGCGGTGCTTGTCTTTTGTTCGCCATCGAATTCCGCCGTGTTTGTAATCTGTTGATCCTGCGCGGTTGCTTCCACCGGCGTTTTGTATTGGATTACGATCTTAGCGGTGGTGTCCTTGAATTTCAGCTGCGGTTTGCCGTCCACGCCGGTTTCCACGGTAAAGTAATCCGTGTAGTTTTCAGCGGTGATAGGCGTGTTATTCGCCGTGATTTGCGACACATAGCCCTTGCCGTCCGTCTTCGAAAACAGCAGAGTGCCGTTTTCGTCCACAAGCTGGTCGAACATCGTGTCCGTCAGCGTCTTGTCCTTGATGTTGAAACGGTTTTCGTTGACGGTGAGCGTCCACTGAATGCAACCCTCATTGCTGTTGTACCAGTTGCTCTTTTGCAGCTTTCTAATCTGAACGTCAGTAGGGTTGCTGTTAGAGGAATCCTGGGAATGATCCCACTTTCCGCCACTCTGGGCAGCGAACGTGTTTGTCAGCTGATCGTATTCACCGGTCATTCCGTCCTTGTCGAACGTGTATTCATACTTAATTTCGTATGTTTCATTTGCCGAAAGCGGCGGCAGCACATAGTCCGTCGTCATGGTATAGACCTTGCCGCTTTCGTCCGTCGTGTTCGCATAAACGTAGTGAATGTGCGTTCCCGTCGTACCGCAGGCGCATGTACCGTCCGTCTTGATTTCTGTCGAAGCAGAGTCAACAGCCGGCACCTGACTCCAGTTAGAGTGTACTTTAACCTCCGTGACGGTCATGTTTGTCAGGGCCATTTGCTTATTCACAGCCGTCATGACGTCTTGAGCAGTCGCGTTCTTGCCGTTCGTGCCCTTTGTGGATTCAATTTTGACGGTATACTCAATCGTTCCTTTTTCCCAGTTGACATTGGCCCCGCTTTTCCAAGTTCTCAAATCGCCGAGGAGGGAGTTGTTGCCCCTGTCGATGTCCTCCCACTTCACGGTAGTCGATGCGCCACCGAACTTGATGGTCAGGTCGTCGTTGCCCAGATTCTCGACATCGTCCTTGCGGATTTCGGCGCTCATCTTCATGGTGCCGGTGCGGTCGTCATGGCTGGGGTTGTTCCGGACAAAGTCCATATACTCGTCGGTGAACCACATTTCAACTTGTTTCGTTGCGGGATTATACTGGAACTTAAACGCCGGCTTTTCATTGCTGAATTTGGCGTCCGTGCCCGACCAGACAGAAGTGCTGTCCGTTTTGATATGCGTATTCTCTGCCGGAATAATAATCTTGTTGCCTTCGCCATGGCGCAGAATAGCTTCATCCGAAATCTTGAAGTCCGCTGCGAAGCTATAGTTGTACGCATTGGCATTTTCCGGAAGTATGATGTTCGATACCGTAATATTGGTAATCTGCATGCCGCTCTCGCTGACGGCAGGCGGTTCGTTCGCCATCATCAGGAAGCCCGGGTCGAGTCCAAGCGACGGCATCATCATGTCGTCCGGCTTCGCGGCATCAGCGTCCATCGACGGAATCACCGTAAGCGCAGGTGTCGGGGACGGCTCGTCCATCGGGGCAGCCGTTTCGGCGGCGTTTTCCGTCGGCGCGGGCGTTACAGACGGCGCAAGCGTCGGTTCTTCCGTAGGCGCTGGCGTTGCTGTGGGCGCTTCCGTGGGCGTTGACGTTGCTGCGGGGGCTGCCGTCGGCTCAGCTGTCGCTTCGGGGGCTGCCGTCGGCTCAGCTGTCGCTTCGGGGGCTGCCGTCGGCTCAGCCGTCACTTCGGGGGCTGCCGTCGGCTCAGCCGTCACTTCGGGCGCAGCCGTCGGCTCAGCCGTCACTTCGGGGGCTGCCGTCGGCTCAGCCGTCACTTCGGGCACAACCGTCGGCTCAGCCGTCACTTCGGGCGCTGCCGTCGGCTCAGCTGTCGCTTCGGGGGCTGCCGTCGCATCGGGGTTCGGGGTCGGGTCATAGTAGCAATCCGGCGTGTGCGTGTGCTCTTCTTTGCCGCAGATATAGTGGCGTTCGTAGCAGTCCGCCGTGTGATGATGGCCGGAATCCTCCGCCGTCACCGTCACAACGCATTCATTTGTATGCTGATGCCGCAGCACCTGAATGTAGCCGCAAGTGTAGTAGCCGGTTTTCGCATCGACGCAGGACGCGGAATGCGTGTGCACTTTCGCCGGGTCGGGATAGAGCTTGCATTTCAGGTCGCCGCGCACCATCTCGTAGCAGGAATCATCATGCGTGTGTGCACCTTCGCCCTCAAACAGACCGCAAGTCGGTTCTTCCGTCGTCGGATAGCAGGCATCCGTATGGTGATGCGCGCCCTCGCCTTCCGTCAGGCCGCAGGTGTACGTCCGGGTCACTTCATAGCAGCTGTCATCATGGACATGCGGCATATCGGAGTTCGTCGCAACGTCCTCGGTGCAAATCAGCGTGCGCGTTTCCGTCACGCAATCCGCCGTGTGCTGGTGCCCTTCACTCTCAAACAGACCGCAAGTCGGTTCTTTTGCCCGATAGCACGCATCCGTGTGGATGTGCCCCTCGCTTTCCGGCAGCGTGCAGATCAGCTGTTTCTCCCAATTGTAGCAGGCATCCGTGTGCTTGTGCATCGGATGCTCCTCCAGCGTGCAGATAAGAACGCCGTTGCTGTCGTAGCACTTCTCGTCATGCTCGTGGATGTAGCCATCCCAGTAGCCGCAGCTGAGTTCGCCCTGCGCATTGTAGCAATCGGAGGAATGGCGGTGCGGCTCAAAGCTGCAGCGCATAATATCGGTAAAGACTGTCTCCGCCTCGCGCTCGGAAATCAGGCAGGTCAGCTCGTCCACATAGCAGTCCGCCGTATGGGTATGCTCCTCCAGCCCGCAGTACGTTTCCGCCGCCATCGTCAGACCCGGCATCATCAGCACATAAGACGTGCAGATGGCGACAACGAGTGCCAGCGCCGTGACCGTCTTGAGCAGACGTATCCGGCGCTTCCGCTGCGCAACGTATTTTTCTGCTAATTCCATGAGTTTGCGGTTCATGTCAGCATCCTCCGATTCTGGAACCTGTGTTCCTCTTCTTGCTGTATTGTACTTACGTTATTGCAGGAATCCAATGCGGTTCAGCGGCCAAATGCGGAGCGTTACGCGTCCCATAATCTGCTCTTCGGACACTGGGCCGACCAGTGTGCTTCTGCTGTCGCGCGAGGTGGAGCGGTGATCACCCAGAACAAAATACCGCCCGTCCGGCACTTGGTACGGCAGCGTGATGGAGCAGTCGCCCAGCGCACGGTCGGTGATGTACGGCTCATCAAGCAGTTCGCCATTGATGTAGACGTTGCCGCTTCCGTCGATGTTGACCCACTCGCCCGGCAGACCGATAACGCGCTTAATCAGCACCTTATTGTTGTAGTAAAAAGCGATAATATCGCCGCGCTGCGGATTTGACCCGCGCACGACCATTGTGATTTCACCCTGCCCGACCACCGGCGTCATTGACGTGCCGGTGATCTGCAGGATGGGCATGACCATGGTTGCAATCAGCACCGCAACCGCCGCCACCACCAGCAGCGTATAGAGCGTGCTGCGCAGGGCGCGGTTGTAGCTGTGCTTGCGTTTCTCATGCTTCAGTTCCGTTTCCAATTGTGCGGATGTGGGGTTCATTTCCCGCAGCAGGTGGGCGCGTTCCGCCGCTTCCTGCGTGTCGTTAAGCAATTGTTTGCCCGTTTTCTGCTGATTCTTGTCTTCTGACACCTGCGCGCCCTCCCTTCTGCCATGTTTCTTTACTGCTGATTGGCGGCTTTCTTTGCGCGCGCGAGGATTTCCTGCGCTTGGCTTTCTGCCGCGCTGATTTTCTCCTGGCAAAGCCGCTCGACGTTCTGCTGATACTGTTCCGCGGCCTTCTGCGCCGCCTCAAACACGCCGTTTAACTTCAGCGATGCCTCCGCAATCGAGCCGCACGTTTCCAGCTGCAGCTGCTGACTTTGCAGCGCCGCTTCTGCCGCATTCAGCCGCTGCTCCAGTGCTTCAAATTCCCGTGCCTGTTCCAGCAGCAGTTCCAGCAGCTCCGCGCGTCCCAGCTTCCGCAGTTCCTTCTCTGTCACAGTTCACGTCTCCCTCACATGTAACTCATTTATTGTTTCTCGATATGTAATTCGCCAGATTTCCGGCAAATCACAGTTCGAATTCTTACATGGTTTATTATACCATCAAATCTTCAACTGTCAAGGCGGAAAAATAACATTTATTATTCTCATTTGGTGCATTTTTGTGTGTTTTGCCATACTTTCGTGTGGCAATTTTGTCATTTCCACCTGTTAACGGCTTGTTAGTTTCCTGAGTATTGTTATTTACATGTTAAAACTATCGTAATAGGAATATTTTTTTGTCTGTTGCTTTCCTCGTTTTTTCGTAATTTTCGTTCAGTGTACGCAAATCTTCGACCGGTTTTTCTTTGTTTCCACGCCATTCGTTCGTCTTTTTCAATGTAACATTCCAGACTTAGCAAACAAAAAAACAGCATAATATTGTTGATTCGCAAAAAAAGCAGGAGCAACCCGCAAATCGTGCTGCTCCTGCCAAATATTCTGTTATCCATTCGGGTTTGCGCTGTCGTCATCCTGGCGATACTGATCTGTACGGCGACGATGGCGCGGCGCTTCCTCTGCCGATTTCGCCACCGGGCGCGCATACGGATTCTCCATCGTCGTCGTGCTCTTCGGCGCGGCAGTGGACGGGGTCTCCTGCGGCTTCGTCAGGGGCTGAATCGGCGTACGATAACCGACTTGCGGTCGGTTTTGCATGTCCTGCGTCTGCGGAACGGGTGTCGCCGGGCGCACCTGCACGGGCGAAACGCCATTGCTCGTCTGCGGACGCTGCTGCGGGGTCGTGTACGCGCCTGTGCGCATCTGCTGCGGCTGACCCGCCTGACGCGCAACCGGACGATCCGCATTGCGCGCTGCCTGTGCGCGGCGCTGTGCCGCCTTCATGGCAACTTCACGCTGTTTCTTCTGGTACTGCATGAAGGCGAATCCGCCGCCGCCCAGCAGCAGCACGACCGCAATCACGATGAAGATAACCAGCCCGCTGTTGCCGCTCTCGTTCACCACAGGGTACGTCGCGGCTGCGGTGGGCAGCGGTTCGAGCGTCGGTGTGGGCGAAGCGGAAGGCGTTGGCGTGGCGGTTTCCTGCGTAGGGTCAGTTGGGGGCGAAGTCAGCGGGCCGGGCGTTGAAAAGCCTTGCCACGGCACATAGCTGACCGTTGCGCCGCTGCCCTTCCAGTCGTTGATGGTCTTGTCTTCTTCCGGAATCAGACCGCTGGTCGGTTTTGCAGTAGCATTCCCCGTCGTGTTATTCTGGATGCCCTGAATGTACTCGCTGCTTTGCAGGAACTCTTCCAGCTCCTCCACCGTCATCCAATGGAAGTATTTTCCGTTGACGTAACCTTCTTGGTCATTGTAGCGGATGTGATACCACGTTTCGCCGTCCGTGCCGGTCGTTGTGCCGAGGACAAAGCAGAACGCATAGTTGTACAGCTTTCTGATACGGCTCGCGTTCATGCTGGGCTGCTGGCGGAAGTTGACCGAGGTCGTCGTAGTCACATAGCCGTAGCTGGAGTAGTTCGTCGGGTCGTAGGGCTGGGGCGTGGTGACAAGCGTGGGTGCGGGCGTGGCGTTCAGGTTGTTCAGGTACGCCTCGATTTCCGCCTGCGTCATGAAGCGGAGCATGTCATAGCGCACATAGCCCCACTGCCCATTATACTGCACGCGGTGCCACGGCATACTGCCCAGATAATCCTGCCCGGAGACGTAGACAACTTCGCCCTGCATCAGGTACGCCTCAATCGCGCTGAAGTCGCCCGCCATCTGCCGCAGCGGCACGTTGTTGCCCACGGCGTAGGCGTAGCCCATCTCCTGTGCGGGAACAGGCGTCAGGTACGGCGTGGGGCTGGGCGTGGGCGTGCTGCGGGACTGATTCCACTGCTGAATGTACACCTGCGCCTGCGCGTCGGTGACGTAGCGGAGGTTCGCGTCCGGCACATAACCAGACGTCCCTTCCAGCGTGGTCACAATGTCCCACGTTTCGCCTGCCGTGTTCAGCTGGCTATTCACATACACCAGCACGTTCGCCTGCAGCGTCGCCATAACGTAGTTGCCCGTGCCGATGCCGGTGCGCATTTCGGTTTCGCGCGTGGTGACGGCATAGCCCTCGTACGGCACAGCGGTCGGCGTCGGGGTCGGAGCCTCGGTCGGGGTCTGCGTCGGCGCGGCGGTCGCCACCTGACGATACCAGAAGGCAATATCCGCCGCATCCATGCTCAGCGTGCCGTCTTGGAAAACAGTCAGGGTGATTTGCTCGCTGCCGGGAATCAGCTCATAGCTATCCCGCAAATTCGTCGGCGTCGGGCGCAGGGTGTATGTGCCGGGGGCGAGCGTCATCGACTGCGCATTCGCCACGGGATTGCCGTAGCTGTCCAGATACTGGATGATGATGGTCGCGTTCTGCGGCGCGGCAGTCGGGGTTGCCGTCGGCACTTCCGTTGGAATTTCGGTCGGAATTGCCGTCGGGGTCTCGGTCGGAATCGGCGTTGCCGTCGGCACAGGCGTTGCGCCGGTGGATGCGGCATACGCGTCGCTTTCCGCCTGCGTCATGATGTTCAGGAATTCGCTTTTGATGTAGCCGCTCTGTCCATCCACCATGACGACGCTCCACCGTTCGCCCTTGTCATTCAGCATTTCGTTGACGACGTAGACGTTCGAGCCATTCGCCAAGCGCTTGATGACCGTGTTGCTCTTGCTGGTCGAGGGCTCACTGCGGAACGCCACCTTATTGCCGTTGATGGTCGCGTAGCGGTTGACCGGCTGCCCGACGGGAATCGGCGCTTCAGTGGGCGCAGTAGTCGGCGTTTCGGTCGGAATCGGCGTATTCGTGGGTGCTTCGGTCACGGGAACATCTGTCGCAGCGCTTTGAACCGGGCGGTAATAGAACGCAAGGTCTTCCGCCGTCGCTTCGTCGCCGTTGATGGCAATGGTGCCGTCCGCATAAATCGTCAGTTCGAACGACGTCCAGTTGCTTTCAAGCTCGTAGCCGGGAATGCTGTCATACGCGGGCGTGACGTGGTACGTTCCCGGCATCAGCTCCGCCACGCTTGCGTCGGCAATCTCCTCGCCAAGCGTGTTGTAGTAGCGGATGGTGACGGTCACGAACTGCTGCGCGAGCGCGGGGGTATCGGTCGGCGCTTCGGTCGCCGGGACGTCGGTCGCAGGCACGTCCGTCGCGGGCGCAGGCGTGTCCGTCGGTGCTTCCGTCGCGGGAACTTCCGTCGGGGTCTGCACCGGATGATAGTAGAATCCGACCGCATCCGCCGGAATTTCTTCGCCGTCCATGTACAGCGTGCCGTTCGCATCCACCGTCAGGTCAAACTGCGTCAGGGTACTGTCCAGCTCGTAACCGGGGATTTCGCGCTCCGGAATCATCGGATACGTCCCCGGCAGCAGTTCCTTCACCACCGGGTCGGCAATTTCCACGCCGCTCATGTCGAAGTAGTGAATCGCCACCAGCATCGTCTGCGGGGCGGGCGTGTCCGTCGGCGCAGGGGTGTCCGTCGGGGCTTCGGTCGCGGGTGCTTCCGTCGTGGGAATATAATAGTAGAAATACACCTCGCTCGGCGTCGCGATACCGCCGGAAACGTTCACTTCCACCGTGCTTTCCGTGCCGGGCATCGGCACATAGCCGTCCGCCATGCCCAGCGGATTCGCCGTCACAAGGTGTGTCCCCTCGCCCAGCGTCAGCGTGTCGTCCATCGCAACAGGCTCGCCTTCGGAATTGAGGTAGTGCACAGGCACGTTCACTTCGGTCGGCTGCGGGTCGGCATAGAAGAAGGACACACTCGCCAAGTCGGTCGTGCCGTCAGGACGCAGCGTGACCGTCTGCGGATTTTCGCTGATGAGGTCGTACCCGCCCACGCGGTCGCTGGCGGCATAGATGTAGTTCACGCCCTCGGTCAGCGTCTGCGACTGCTGGTCCAGCAGCGTGCCGTTCTCGTGATAGTAGAACACGTCGATGTTGGATGTTACCGGCTGCGGCGTGGCATAGTGGAACACAACGGGATTCACGCTCGCCGTGCCGCCGTTGTCCACCCACACATGCACCGTGTCCTCGCCGACAAGCTGATACCCAGCAGTCATCGCGCTATTGGCGGTGACATAGTTGTCGCCCTGATTCAGCGTCACATACTGCGTGTCCAGAATCGTGCCGTTGTCATCCAGCTGATACAGCACGGTCACTTCCGCCTGAATGACGGGCGGCTCGGTCGGGGCTTCGGTGGGCACTTCCGTCGGCGCTTCGGTCGGCTGCTCCGGCACGGCGTAGACAAAGCGCACCTCGCTCGGCGACGCGTTGCCCATGCTGTCCACAAACACATCCACCACGCCGGACGCAGGTTTGACAAGCAGATAATCCCACGGCACAACGCTGGAATTGGCGTACACTTGGGTAGTCGCGTTCGTCAGGCAGCTTGCGTACTGGAAATCCAGCTGCTGGCCATCCTCCGTCACATAGTACACCGGCACGTTGACGCTCTCCTGCGCGGGCGTTTCAGGCATCCCCTGCGACGAGAGGTACAACGGGAACATCCCTTCATAGACGCTGTTGCAGTAATAATCCACTTCATACGAATACATCGGGTCAAGGGCGGTCGCATCCTGCGTCCACATGATTTCCGACGCATAATCTTTCAAGTAGAAGGTATACGCCGGGTCAGACGATACAACCTGCACCTGAACCGTGCTGAAAAGGGCGGACGCATCCAGCGTCGCCCAATACGCATGTTCCGCGCTGTCAGGCACGGGGAACGCCTGCGTTGTCTGCTGCTGACCCTGCGAATCCGTCCAAATGACGGACACGACGACGTCCTCCCAGCGATCCAGCGCCAGCGCCGGAACCATCGCGGTTGTCATCAGCAGCGCCGCCACCATCAGCACAGACAGCAGACGGCCAAGACCTTTGACGCCGGATTTTCTCATGTTGGGTTTCCTCCTTGCTCCTGCCCTTTGCGGGCCTGATGCCATTCTATTATACCGCAGCGGCGCGGTTTGTCAATCTTCCGCACCCTGCCGCATTTTTCCTTGCGATTCGCAGGATTTTTTGCGTCTCTTGTCGAATCACTATGGCGAAAATCATCCTATTATTGAGGAGGACATTGACCATGATAGACGACAAGCAGCTGACGGAAGAGTATTTGGATGGGAAAGTCGTTTTCCCCGGCAAGATTATCCGTGTTGAGCATTGGCATGTGCGCCTGCCCAACGGCGAAACTGCCCTGCGCGAGGTGGCGTGCCATCCGGGCGCGGCGGGCATTGTCGCGCTGGATGATGACGGGAACGTGATTCTCGTCCGCCAGCATCGCATCGCCGTTGGCCGCTTGACGCTGGAAATTCCGGCGGGCAAGCTCGATGGGGTGGATGAAGACCCGTTCGTCTGCGCCCAGCGTGAGCTGAGCGAGGAAACCGGGCTGACCGCCGACCACTGGCGCAAGCTGACCGTGCTGGAGACGACCCCCGGCTTCTGCAACGAGCGCATCCACCTCTACTTGGCGACGGGGCTGCACGCTGGAAAGACGCATCCGGATGAGGATGAGTTCGTCTGCACACTGCGGATGCCGCTTTCTGACGCGGTGCAGAAGGTGATGGACGGCACGTTCCGCGACGGCAAGACCGCGCTGGCGCTCCTGATGGTGCAGCAGCTGCTGTCCGCACCCTGCAAACAATAAACGTGCGAAACGCGCGTTCTGTTCCATCCACGCTTATTGTAACAAATATTTCATCAAAATGCAATCGTGTGGACGGATTTTTGCGCGTTTTTTCGGAAAATTTCGCTGACGGAGGTGCTTTATGGCTGGAAAAAAGCAGCGTCATCCCCTGTATGTTCTCTTTCTGCTGCTGATGCTGCTCATGCTGGCGCTGGGTGTGTATCTGCTTGTTGTCGGCTGTCAGCAATGGAATCGCCCCGTGCCGCTTGCGCCGTTTTCGCCGCATATCATCGGAGGTTTCTTCCGCCATGTATGAAAAGCTGGGGCAATGGCTCTCCCACCGCAATCCGCCGAATGAGCCGATTCCCGCAGCGGATTACTTCGCGTCCCTGCCGCGCCTGACGACCGACCGGCTGCTCCTGCGTCCGCTGACGATGCGCGATGCGGCGGATATGTTCGCTTACTCCCGCGACCCCGAAGTCGCTCGGCATGTTCTCTGGGATGCGCACAAATCGATGGCGGATACGCGCGGCTGCCTGCGCTACATCATCAGCCAGTACCACAGCGGCGCGCCGTCCAGTTGGGGCATTGTGCTGCGCGAAACGAACCGCGTCGTCGGCACGATTGGCTTCATGAGTTACAGCGACGCGGACAGCGTGGTGGAACTCGGCTATTCGCTCGCCCGCTCCTGCTGGAATGGCGGACTGATGACCGAAGCGCTGGCAGCAGTGCTGCGCGAATGCTTCACCGTCCTGCGCCTCCACCGCGTCGAGGCGATGCACGAGTGCGACAACCCCGCCAGCGGGCGCGTGATGGAAAAATGCGGTATGCGCCACGAAGGGACACTGCGTGGCAAGGTGTTCAACAAGGGCAATTTCCACGACGTGGAGCTGTGGGCGATGCTGCGGGAGGACTGGGGCGCGCGCCATTGAGCGAGTTTCTTCCTATTTGTATGCTGGAGGATACGCTAATGCAGTTTGACATGATTTCTGGGCTGCGGTGGATTCACTCATCTCGTCCAACGAAGCGGCGGCGCGCGGAATAAGCGCATCAAAAAAGAGGGCTTCCGCCCCCTTTGAATTGGATTTATACTAATTCGATTCTAAAACATGACATCGAGCATAGCAGTTTTTTCGTTCCGGCAAAGCTGAGTGAAGCGAGGCGTACTGGAGGTACGCGCGAGCGGAACGAAGCAAAGCCGGGGCGGAAAAGATGCTGTGCGAATGACATGCTTTAGATGAGAATTAGTATTACTTCGTCAGCGCGTCCATCCGCCGCTTGAGTACCTCCGGGCGCGCGACGGAGTAACCGAAGAAGCCCAGCACATCCGCCGCCTTCTGGTATGTGCCATGCGTGTACGTCACCAGCCCCGCCTTTTCCAGATGCAGCGAACCGTCCGCCGCGAACAGGTCGTCCCGCACCTGCACACCGACGATTTTTCCCACGAACATCGTATGGCTGCCCAGTTCCAACTGCTGCACCACCTTGCACGCCAGATACGCCGGACATTCGGCAATCGCGGGGGCATAATCCATGTTCAGCGCGGGCATGGGCGTAAGGTGGCACTCCTGCCACTTGTCCACGTCGCGCCCCGACCGGACGCCGCAGAAATCCAGCGCCTTGCAATGGGTTTCATCCACCAGATTCACCACAAACTCGCCGCTCTTTGCAATCAGGTCATGGCTGAAGCGGTTTCCGCGTACCGAAATGGACATCATCGGCGGTTCGCTGTTGACCGTGCCGACCCACGCGACGGTGACAATATTGGGCTTGGCATCCGCTTCAGGCGCACGGCAGCTCACCATCACCGCCGGAACGGGCGCAAGCAGATTGCAGGGGTCAAAGGTGCGGAAATCAGCCATTTTTTCTTCCTCCATTTTTCAAGGAAATATGCTATGATTCCCTTGACATTCTTCTGAAATAGTGTACAATATCGACTTGCGCTTGTCAATACGCATTTCAGAAAGGATGTAATTTATGGCTGTCTTTTTGCAGGTTATCACCCTGTTTCTGCTGATTTTCTGCGGCTTCTTCTCGGCGAAGGGGAAGCTCGTTGATGAAAACGGCATTTCCACGCTCAACAAAATTGTTCTCTACTTCGCCCTCCCCGCCCTGACGCTCTACGGCTTGCAGAAGGACGCCAGCCCGGAGCTGATCCACGACCTGATTCTCGTGTTCTTCATCAGCCTTGCCATCATGATTCTGAGCGGGCTGATTGCCTACTTTCTCTACCGCAGCGAGCCGAACGAGCGCCGCAGCGTGCTGACGAACCTGTCCATGCTGTCCAACAGCGCCTACATGGGCTACCCGGTCGTCATTGCAACGCTGGGCGAGGATATGCTGATTTATGCCGTCGTGTTCGTCGGCGCGTTCAACCTGATGTGCTGGACGTTCGGCTCGTTCTTCTTCGGCGGCATCAGTGCGATTCAGCCCAAGAAGCTGCTGACAAACCCGTCGCTGATTGCGGTGCTTGTTGGTCTTGTGCTGTTCCTGACGGGCTGGCGGCTGCCGGGTTTCATCAACGACGCGCTGTCGATGATGGGCAATGTGACGACGCCGCTTGCCATGTTCGTCATCGGGGCGCGGCTGATTGATCTTCGCTTCGCACACCTGCAGGACTGGAAGCTGCTGCTGGCGTGCGCGCTGCGGCTGATTATCTTCCCGGCGGCGGTGCTGCTGCTGCGCTTCACGGGTCTGCCCGCGGCGGTGGTGAGCGTGCTATACATTTGCACCGCCATGCCCTGCGCGGCGACGACGGCCATGCAGAGCGAGATGTACCACTGCGACAATTCGCTGGCATCGCGCGGAGTGGCGCTGTCAACAGCATTCTCGATTTTGACGCTGCCGCTGATGCTGCTGCTGGCGTAAGCAGGGATTTCGCGCCTGCAGGCGCGAGGAGGGGTTCCGATCACCCCTCCACCCTTCGGTTTCCGCTCCCATCGTTGATTGTTTCCGAAGCTGTTTTGATGATGTCCCCCCCCGACAAAGGAGGTTTCCGCCATGCGCAAAAGCTGGCTCTTTCCCGGCGACAACGACGAACCCTATGTCTCCCAGCGGGCGGGCGCGTATCAGCCGCAGAGCGAGAAGCGGCGGTGGACAAAGCGGCTGGTGATTCTGGCGCTGATTCTGTGCGTGCTGTACCCGTTTGTCGAGCCGTACACCTTGCGGACGACGCAGACCGCCATCACCTGCGAGGATTTGCCTGCGAGCATTGGGCAGCTGCGCATCGTCTACGTCTCCGACATCCACTATGGGTCACAGATGTTTTCGGACGCGCGGCTGTCGTCGCTCATCAACCTCATCAATGCGCTGAATGCGGACATTGTGCTGCTGGGCGGCGATTACGCGCGCGACAAGTGGTCAGCGGCGGCGTTTTTCGAGAATCTGCCGCGGCGCATTTCGAGCAACTACGGGGTGTACGCCGTCGTGGGCGAATGCGACCGCAGCCCGTTGGAGAAGGGCGAGGAGCCATCCACACTGCGGAACAAAATGTCCAAAGCGGGGGTGACGCTGCTGTGCAACGAAGTCGCGACCCTGCGCATCGGCACAAGCGACATCTACATTGCGGGCATCGACGACGTCAGCACGGAGATGGACGATGCGAAGAGCGTGGCGGCGCAAGTCAACTCGAAGGATTTCGTCATCTTTCTGGCGCACAACCCGTCGGTGATTTCGTCCTCGCTCCTCCTGACAGACCGCAACGGACGCGGCAACTGGTTTGATTTGGGGCTGTTCGGGCACACGCACGGCGGGCAGATTCCGTTTCTGGAGGAAGCGTTCAACTTCAACGGCGTACCGTCGCGCTACGAGAGCGGTCTTTTGCTGGAGAACCGTTCGTGGCTGCTGATTTCGCGCGGTGTCGGCACAACGGGACTTCCGGCGCGGTTATTCTGCCAGCCGGAAATTCACTTGATTACCGTGCAGTCGGGAACGTAAAGGATTTCGCCTCTGCAAGGGATGTTGTCCCTTGACCCTTTCGCGCGATTGAGTGGGTGACTTCTTCATGCTGTGTCCGCGTGTTTAGCCATGAAGCACCCGTGGTGCTTACAACACGTTGCCCAATGTCAGCGCGTCGCGATGGTACAGATGCTCGGCGTGTTCCCCCAATTCGGCGCACGCCTCCAGACACAGCGGCAGTTCGCGCGACGAAATCCCTGCTTCGATTTTTTTCAGTGCCGTGGTCACTGCATCCACATCATCATGATTGATGAGCGTTTGCAGCCACGGCACTTTTTGTTTCCACACGCTCTGGCATTTTTGCAGCGCTGCCTCCGCGCCCGCCCAATTCTCCGCTTCCGCGAGTGTCCGCAGTTCTTCAGCGCTCGCCACGTATTCCTCGGACAGCGCGCGCACCTCTTCCCCGCTCCACACGCCCAGCCCAATCGTCAGCGCAAGCAGAATCAGCGAAATCCACACCCCGGTCTTCATTCACCACACCACCTTCTGCGGCGGCAGCGCCTGATGCGTCTGCACCTGCGTCCGCCCCTTCCCCTGCGCCAGCAGCATCCCCTGCGTGTTCAGGCACAGCAGCAGCACGTCCTGCGCGCCCTCAAACCCCAGCGCGCGAATCTGCCCCATCAGCCAGCTGAGGCTCAACTGCCCGCGCTGCAAGTTTTCCGTCTGCACTTCGCCGTCCAAAATCAGCGGCAGCGGAAGCCCCTCTTTGGGCGGCATCTTGCCCAAGTCGCTGGGCATAAGCGGGCGGCTGTCCGCCTTCGGAAAGACGGAGATGTTCCCACCCGGTTCGAGTACCGCCGTACCGACCTCCAGCGGATCAAGGATGCCGCCGGCGCGCATGGCTTCCATCAAGTCGTTCAAATCCACCGCACAGGCGCGCAGCTGCTTCTCGCAAATCACGCCGTTGCGCACCAGCACCGTCGGCTGCCCGCAGAGCCACACCCGCACGCGCTCGGACTTCATGCACAGCGCCGTCAGCAGCCCATGGCACACGACGAGCGCCGCCATCGGCAGCAAGCCGTAGAGAATCGGAATGCCCACACCGCCCATCGGGGTCGCCGCCAGCTCCGCAATCATAATGACCACGACCAGCTCAAACGGCTGCAATTGCCCCACCTGCCGCTTGCCCATCGCGCGCATCGCCAGCAGGGACGCGGCATACAAAATCACCGAACGCAGAAAAATCGTCAGCATATTCTCATCCTCCGCGGTCATTCTGCCCCATTATGCCGCGGATGATACTTGCGCGGCGCAGTCCGTCATGCTATAATGAAGAAAATTCGCCGGAAACGAGGATTGCTGATGAAGAAACTGCTTTCTCTGCTGATGGCATTCTCCTTGGCGCTCGTGCCGATGCTCTCCTTCGCGGATGAAAGCAGCGGCGCGACGCAGAACATCTACAACATGCTGCTGGAAGAATTGACGGCAGCCAATTTGTCGATGACCCCCTACGACGATATCAACCGCATCTATCTGGGCTATATGCTGGAGAAGAACGCGCTGGGCAACGCCGTCGTCATCTTTGACGCGCACAGCGACGGTTTCACTATCGGTGTTGGTTACGGCAAGCCTATTGACGAGGCGCTTGTGCCGCAGGTGATTTCCCTCTTCAACGACATCAACTGCGCTGTTTATGTCGGCAAGATGGTGGTCATTCAGTCCAGCGACGGGTGGCATCCGTCGTACGAAATCTTTGTGTCGGCGAATCCGGATGATATCAGCACATGGGCGCGTGAAAACGTGCTGGCGTACATGTATTTGGCGCTGGATACGATGGAGGAAATGGTCGACTACATCACCGAACTGGCAAACGGCGAAACGCCCGAAAACGTGTTTGCTATGTGGTATGCCGATTCGTCAGCGGAATGACCGCAAAAATCCCTTGCACGTCGCACTGACCCATGCTATAATGGAAGAAACTTGGCGAATTTCGCCGGAAATGAGGGTTTTCCTGATGAAAAAGCTGGTTTCTCTGCTGCTTGTGCTGGCGCTGGCGCTTGTGCCGACGCTCTCCTTGGCGGATGATGACGCCGCCTACCAGAACCTCTACAACATGCTGCTGGATGAGCTGAAGTCGGTCGATTTGGAGATGACCGCCGACGAGGAAAGCTACCGCATTTATCTTGGCTCTGCGCTGGACAAGAACTCGCTGGGCGACGCGGATGTTATCTTTGACGCGTACAGCGATGCCGTCACCATTAACGTCAGCTACTCCAATCCGCTTGATGAGGCGCTTGTGCCGCAGGTGATTTCCTTCTTCAACAGGGTCAACAGCACGCTGTATGTCGGCAAGCTGATGGTCATCAAGTCGGACAACGTGTGGTACGCGGCGTACGAGATTTTCCTCTCTGTTGACCCGGAGAACATCACCGATTGGGATCGCAACAACGTGCTGGCATACACGGCGCTGGCGCTGGACACGATGGAGGAAATGGTGGACTACATCACCGAGATTGCGAACGGCGAATCGGCAGACAACGTGTTCGCCATGTGGCAGGCGGATATCGGCGCGGTGTAATCCCCAAAACGCAAAAAGGGCAGGAATCGCAACGGATTCCCGCCTTTTTTGATACCGATTATTCTTCTTCCGCGCTGAGATTCTCGGTGCAGAAGAGTGCAATCACGTTGTCAATCGTTTCCGCGTCAGCGTTCGCGTCGATGCCAGCTGCCAGCCAGTAGGCATACTGCCCCTTCATGTACTGCTGAAGCGCCGCCAAATCGCTGCCATAGCGGAACTCGATGTGGTAGGTCGTTTCCATTGTGTCGTCGCGGAAGAAGAAGTAGGTGAAGTCGCCCGCTTCGTCAGTTGCCTGATACACTTCGCAGTCAAACGCCGGGCAGAATGTCTCACCGCCCCACGTCATCGTTTCGTCCGCGCCAATCTGATAGGTGCCGATGCAGCGGTACTTGTGCGTTTCGCTCGTGCCATCCAGCTTATTGATGGTGATTTCGTCGCCGTTCATGGTGAAGGACTTGACATCGTTCAAATACCAGCAGTCGAAGATGAAGCCCTCCGAGCCGTCGCCGTACAGCGCCACCGCGTCGTCGCCATAGACGTCGCCGCTGATGAAGGATTTGAGCATCTCGACTGCTTCTGCCGCGTTCTCCTCGCCCACAATCGCCTTGCAGTGTTCTTCCCACACGCTGTCGTAGTCATCAGACAGAATCACATCGAACAGATTGCTGTACATCGTGCCGTTTTCCCCGCTGATCGTTTGCAGGCAATCGGGTTTGCTCTCAGCCAGACTGGGCGCAATCGCCACGCACAGCACAAGGGCGAACATCAGCAGATGGGAAATGATTTTCTTCACAGGGTGCTTCATGTTTTCCTCCTTGCGGTTAGTTTTCACTAACTATCCGGTCGAAAATTTGCGGTTAGTGTTTTCTAACCGCAGCTCTATGGTAACACAAAGCATCAATTCTGTCAAGGTGTCACGAGAACATTTTCTCCAATTCCTCGTACTTTTCGTGCGTGATGAGCGCGTCCTGCTCCGTCCCCTGCAAATGGACGATGTACGTCCAGCGCCCATAGGGGGTGATGTTCCTGATGTGGTTGAGGTTGATGATGTAGCTTTTGTGGCAGCGGAAGAAGATGGATGGATCAAGCCGTGCTTCCGTGTCAGAGAGCGAATCGGACGTAACATATCGCTCGCCGGACGTGGTGTAAAACACGGTCGTGCGGTCTTCACGCTGCACAAGCACGATGTCGCTGACATTCAGGAACGACACGCCGTCCTTATGGTGCAGCATCAGCCGCCCGCTGACCGGGTGGGGCGTGGGATGCACGGGCAGGGGCGTTTCACCGTCGGTTTGATGGCGGATACGCTTCTGCGCGCGTTCGAGCGTCTGCATCACTCGCTCCTTCTTGAAGGGCTTGAGCAGGTAATCGAAGGCGTACACCTCAAAGGCGTCGCCCATATATTCATCGTGCGCCGTCGCGAAAATCAGCACAATCGCAGGGTTCATGTCCTGTATCACCCGCGCGCACTCCACGCCGGTTTTGCCGGGCATTTCAACGTCAAGGAAAACGAGCTGGGGCTTTTCCTGCTCCACAAGGGTGAGCAGCTGCACGCCGTTCTCCGCCTCCCCCACGATTTCAAAACCCTCTGCGCGGCTGATCATCATGCGTTCGATGCGCCGCATATCGGCATTATCGTCCGCAATGACCACGCGGATTGGTGTCTCCATGGGTGTTCACCTTCCTTCAAGGGAGTTCCTCCCTTGACCCATTCGCGCGATTGAGTTGCGCGCGATTTCATGCTATATGCTCGTGTTACGCAGGGACTTCGCGCCTGTGGGCGCGAAACCCCTGCGACGGAGACCCCTCTGCCATCAATCACCGATAGCAGAGGGGCTGTGCTTATCAGCGCTTCCTTCTCTCGCAGGGGCGCGTCAGCACCTCCTGCATCACCATCGCCTGCACCATCGCATTCGGGCTGAAATCCAGCTTCAAGCCGGACTTTACCTCCTCATGCGGCATTTCCGGGCGCTTCTCGTGCGCCGGGAACAGTTCGTCCTCGTGGCACTTGTCGCGTCCCTCCGGGCTGTCGTACCCTATGCTCCCCTGCAGTTCCGCATCCAGGTCGCACTCCGCCGCCAGATGCTCATGCACCTTCGGCTTCGCGGTATGGACGGTCGTGTGTGCATGGGCGGGCATTGGCGCGGGCGTCGGCACAATCGGCTGACTGTGCACCTTCGGCGCGGACTGCTTCGGTTGCTGTGCCTTCGCGGTCGGCATCCGGCGCGCTTCCTCGGCTTCTTTCTTCTTCTGTGCGCTCTTCACCACGTTGACGATAATCACGATGATAATCAGCGCCAAATAGGATGATATTGACATTGCTGCCCCTCCTTTCGGTCAAGCAGCGGCTTACTTCTTCTCCAGGCTATGCGTGGGCGTACTCTGCGGCGCACTCGCCTTGGCAATGGAATCGCGCATGGAGGTATCCGCAATCGTGTTCTGCATCTGGTAGTAGTCCATCACGCCGAGCTTGCCTTCGCGCAGGGCAGCCGCCATCGCCTTCGGAACTTCAGCTTCCGCCTCGACGACCTTCGCGCGCATCTCCTGCACGGCGGCCTTCATTTCCTGCTCGTGCGCGACAGCCATGGCACGGCGTTCCTCTGCCTTCGCCTGCGCAACGCGGCGGTCGGATTCCGCCTGATCCATCATCAGCTGCGCGCCGATGTTGCGGCCAACATCCACGTCGGCAATGTCGATGGACAGAATTTCGTATGCCGTGCCCGCGTCCAAGCCTTTTGACAGCACCGTGCGGGAAATCAGATCAGGATTCTCCAGCACCTGCTTGTGCGTTTCCGCCGAGCCGACAGTGGTCACGATGCCCTCGCCGACACGCGCGATAACGGTTTCTTCGCCCGCGCCGCCGACCAGACGGTCGATATTCGTGCGGACGGTGACGCGCGCCTTGGCACGCAGCTCAATGCCGTCCTTCGCGATTGCGGCGACGACAGGGGTTTCGATGACCTTCGGGGTGACGGACATCTGCACCGCCTCGAACACGTCACGGCCCGCGAGGTCAATCGCGCACGCCTTCTCGAACGCCATCGGGATGTTCGCGCGCTGCGCCGCAATCAGGGCGTTAATCACGCGATCCACGTTGCCGCCGGCGAGGAAGTGCGTTTCCAGCTGGGAGATGTTCAGCCCCAGACCCGCCTTGTTCGCCTTAATCAGCGGCTGCACGAGGCGATGCGGCTTAATGTGGCGAATCTTCATGCCGATGAGCGCGCCCATCGACACATGCACCCCGCTGGACAGCGCGGAAATCCACAGTCCAAGCGGCACGAACGACAGGAATACGCACACCACCACAAACACCACAGCGATAATACCCAGAATCATTGCCATATTGCCATCCATGTTACAATCCTCCTAACAGGGGCTTTGCCCCTAACCCTACCAGAGGCTTTGCCTCTGGACTCCACAAGGGACAAAGGAAACGGGACGAAGTCCCCCCTTGACCCATTCTCGCAATTCAGTTGGTTACTTCTTCATGCAGTTTCCGCGTGTTGATTGAGGAACGTGTTACTCTACCGGAACCAGTGTGAGCGTTAACGTACCGGACATATCCGCCACGCTGATTTCAAGCGTAGCATACATGCCGCCATCCTCCGTCTGGAAGATAGTGATGATGACTTTCTCTCCCTGCTCGCCCCAGCCCGACAAAGTGCCCGTACGGAGTGTGCCGTTCTCCCATGTCGCCGTAGCGGTGATGTCCGGCGCGTTCTCCTGATTTGGGTGCAGGGTGATTTCCGTGCCCGCCACCGTGCAGAGCATCTGCGGCGTGCCATCCTCATCCGGTTCCAGATTCAGCATACGTTCAGAGCCATTGCGGGCGCTTTCAACTGCCCATGTGCCCTGAAACGCTTCCAACGGCGTGTCCGTGCGCACGACAAGCGGTGTTGTCCATTCGTCCATGCTCCGCGCCAGAAGAATCTCCATGTCCTCCATCTGTTTGAAGCGGAACGCCAAGCCGCTTCCCGTCTCGCGCAGCAGCATGCCCCCTATCATATCCGGCGATGCCAAGTAGTAGTCGCCATCCTCCGTCTGCCACCAGCGCCCCGCGCAGGAAAAATCACCTGCCGACATCTGGAACTCGTCGTTTTCTGCCAGCATCAGGTGAAACGGCGTATCCGCCCACAGCCCGTACCAGTCGCCCAGTAACGTATCATCTGACGTTTCCGCCAGCGCCATGCCAACCAGCATCAGCAGTGCCAGCAGAATGCTTGTCAGCCGCTTCATCATCGGTCACTCCTTTTCCATCGGAACCAGCAGGAACATCGTCTCCGGATTGTCTGGCACATCGTTCAACCGCAGCGTCGCGTACAGGCTGCCGTCCGCCGTCTGGAAGAACGTCAGGTCGTAGTCCACCACGATTTCCTTCACAACCGCCGACGAAGCTGCCATCTGCACCGTCAGCGGAATCGTCGTGCGCAGTACGCCGTCCTCGAACGTCAGCGGGAAGCTCGTCCCTTCCGGGAAACTTTCCAGCCCCGCACCGGGGAACATCGTCAAACCGTCAATCGTGCAGAACACCTGACGTTCGCCCATTTCCGGGGTATACGTCAGCTGCATCGTGCCGAGGAACATGGTTTCCATCGTCCAAGTCCCCGCGAATGCTTCCAGCGGCGTGTCTGTCCGGGGCGTTCGTTCCGTCCGCAGTTCTTCCGCGTCCCGCGCCATGTGTACCACTGCACCTTCTGCTGTGCTGCCATAGAAAACATCAAGGCCGCTTTCCGTCAGCAGTGCCGTCAAGTCCTGCTCGGCGGCTTGCGAATTCACCATGCGCTCCATGACTTCCGGCAGATCGTGGATGTTGTACGTCAGCCAGTATTCGCCGTCCGTCGTCTTGCGCCAAGTTCCCTCGCGGCTGTCATAGCAGAACGTGCCGTCCTCTCGAAGCGTCAGGCAAATCGCCTCGTTCTCCGTATTCAGCGCGTACCAGTCGCCCAGCGCCGCGTCCGGCGTTTCTTCCGCCAACGCCATGCCAACCAGCATCAGCAGCGCCAGCAGAATGCTTGTCAGCCGCTTCATTCCTTTTCGCTCCTTCCCAAGTACCGCATGAGCCGCCGCCAGAGCGTTTCCTTCCGCGGAAGCTCCGCTGTCTTTCACACCTTCCTGACCACGATGCGCGAGCCTTCAATCTGCGTAACGCGGATTTTCGTCCCGTTCTCGATGAAGTCACCCTCGCTGACCACGTTCAGCCGAACGCCGTCGAACTCGCCTAGCCCCGTAGGTCTAAGCGCAGTTGTCGCCGTGCCTTCGCGCCCCAGAAACACCTGCATGTCCTCCGCCGAGCGGTAGCCCGCGTCCACGCTTTCGGTGTGGCTGTTGACGATGCTGCTCTTGCTGAGCTTGCCCTTTGTCAGCGAATGCAGTGATGTGGAAATCGCAATCGCCAGCACGGACAGCACAATCAGCAGCATCCCCAGCGTCGCCATCGTGCCGTGCTGCTGCCACGTCAGCACCAGCGCGACGACCTCCAGCGCAATGCCGCTGAAGCCTGCGATACCGAACCCCGGCATCAGCGCTTCCATAATCAGCAGCCCAATCCCCAGCACAAAGCAAACTATGATGGGCAGATTTGTCATGATGAAGTCTATCACGTCCCGTACCTCCTTCCGCGTGAATTGATACTTTGAGTATAGCAGTTTTTTCGCCGTTTGGCTATGCTTTTTGTCTCAAAGATACATTTTTTCGTCTGAATTGTCACTGCGCCGCCAGCACGCTGTGCAGCCGCTCCAAATCCGCCTGATACACGTCTTTTAACTTCTGATTATAGATAATCGACGCCGGATGATACAGCGCGAACAGCGGGAAATCCCCTGCCTGCTTGTCCGCCTGAACATGCGCCGTCAGCACCTGCCCGTGACACGCCCCGATGGTGCTTTTCGCGCCCAGCAGCGCGTGAAGTGCTGTATTCCCCAGCGTGACAAGCATTTTCGGCTGCACGAGCAGGATTTCCTCCAGCAAATACGGTGTGAACAGCGCCAGTTCCTCGCGGTTCGGTGTGCGGTTGGAGACACGCCCTTTTTCGCTGACCTTCGTCGGGCGGATTTTCACGACGTTGCTGATATAAATATCCTCACGGTTTAATTGCAGCACCGTCAAGAAGCCATCGAGATTCTTCCCTGCCTTGCCGACAAAAGGTCTCCCGGACATGGCTTCCTGTTCCCCCGGCGCTTCTCCGATGAGCATCACGGGCGGGCGCTCACTGCACCCCTCGCCCAACACCAGCGGCTTTTCCTCCCCCGGCCACAGCGGCGCGAAGAAGGCTTGCATCCGCTCGTTGAATCGTTCCAATTCGCTTGGCATGGTGATGATTCCTCCAAATTCTGCTGATGGCAATTGTTATGATGGCATAGTTGTTTTTTCTATCTTTCTGGTAATCGCCATGCTTCCAGAGGGCTTTCCGATCGCCCTCTGGACTCCTTCGGTGCACTCCCATGTTTATTGAGCTTTACCGATAGGTTTTATTTTTCTTCTTCCGGATACCGTAGCGTCAGCGTCATGCCGTCCGTTGCACACGTCGTTTCCGGGAACACCGCCTGCGCGTTCGGCAGAAATTCCTCCGGCGTTTCGATGGATGTGGAGAAATGTGTCAGCAGCAGCCGCTTCGTGCCGGCATCCCGCGCTAACTGCGCCGCTTCCCGAAAGAGCATGTGGCAGTTTTTGTGCGCCAAAGGCAGCTTTTCCTCCGCGCCATACATGCCCTCCAAAATCATCAGGTCGCTGTCCTGCCCCATGCGCACAATGCCCGGCACAGGGCGCGTGTCCGTCGCGTAAACGAACGTAATCCCCCGCCGCGGCTGCCCCAGCACCTGATGCGGATAGTACGTCTGCCCGTCCATGCTGACCGTTTCGCCGCGCTGCAGGATGCTCCACAGCTTCACCGGAATCTCCTGCGCCCGCGCGCGGATGGGGTCAAACAGCGCCGGACGCAGCAGATGAAACTGGTAGCCAATGCAGGGCATCTCATGCCTGAGCGGAAAGGGCGTTATCGTCAGCCCAATGGCGGCAAACGGCGAATAATCGTCGATGATTTCATGCAGCACGATGGGGCAGCTCAGCGACGGCGCAATCACCCGCAGCCCGCTGACGATGCGCTCCAGCCCAATCGGGCCGTAGATGTGCAGCGGCGCTGTCCGCCCGGCTTTGGTGATGGCGAGCAGCATTCCCGGCAGCCCGGAGCAGTGGTCGGCGTGGTAGTGCGTCAGCAAAATGGCATCAATACATTGTATGCCCCACGACAGGCGCTGTATGCCGATTTGCGTGCCCTCTCCGCAGTCCACCAGCACCGCGCGGCCGCCCACGCGCACATACAGGCTCGCCAGCGCGCGATCCGGCAGGGGCATCGTGCCGCCCGTGCCCAGCGTGCAAAGGTCAATCATCCGTGTTAGCCTCCCCATTCGTTTTCCACCTGTTGATTTCGCCGCAGGATGGGCAAAATCCTGCTGAATCAGCACACGAAAAAATCCCCCGGAACATCTTCCGAGGGAAATTCGTCATGCGACTTTCTTGAGTTCCTTCGCCAGCCGCTCCCCGACCAGCAGCCCCAGCGCGATGCAGATGATGCACTCGACGAGCATGTAGCTGCCATTGTAGGTCAGCGAATACCAGACGGGATTCACGCCCTCCGGCGCGTACTGCCCATAGAAGATGAAGCCGGAGAGGAACGACGCCATGAACCGCCCAAAGCAGCCCAGCACGAAGCCCGCCGTCATCTTCGCCTTGCTGCCGCGGAAGCAGCCCGCCAGACCCAGCAGTCCGAATGCAATCGGGTAGTCCAGCAGGTTCGGGATGGCACCCAGTGCCGCCCACGCCATGCCGTCCAGCAGGAACTGCATCACGCCGTACAGTGCGCCCAGCACCATGCCGGGGCCAACGCCGTAGCAGTACGCGAACAGCAGCAGCGGCAGCATACTCGCGGGGGTCACCGACCCGCCCATCGGCATCGGCCAGAGCTTAATCAGGCTCAGCACGGATGACAGCGCCATGCACATTGCGCCGACTGCCATCGTCTTTGCCGTCCAGAAGGACTTCTTGCTGCCCTTTTTGCGGGTGATGAGGTACACTGCCACGCCGACCACAAGCAGCACCGCCACCGTGACCCAGAACGTCACGCCCTCGCCCAGAAACGACCATGCCGCGTTTTCCACTTCGGCTTCCTCCGCCAGCGCGCGGCCCAAGAACCAGTTTGCCATCTTGATTTTCCTCCTGTTTTCGCCGATTTCGGCGTATTGGGTGACGCTCGTATTCCGGAAATGAAAAAATCCCGCGTTTGCACGCAGGAAACAGGAGGGGGAGATTCTTCTCCCAAACGCGCCGTCCGTACAGGAAAAATCCCCGCAAAATGCGCGTGTCCCTCCGCTGTCCCTACGGTAGGATGACCTACACAGGTTCAAATGGTCGGCAAAATGCCCTCTCAGCCGTGCAGCCCTCGCCCACAGCTCCCATCGCGGATGATACGATTGTCCTCCCTATCATACCCATTCCTGTGAAATTTGTCAACATCTTTTTGCTTTTTTCCCCTTGATTCGCGCAAAAAAAGCAAGTACAATAGAGAGGCGCAAGGGGCGCTGCCCCTTGACCCCGCCAAAGGGTCTTCGACCCTCTGGACTCCCTTTTTCGCGATTGAGTTGGTCGCTACTGCATACAGTATGCGCGTGTTTATGGGGGAACGCAGGGGCGCTGTCCCTTGACCCTTTCGCGCGATTGGCTTGAGCGCGCTCTCATGCTGTGTCCGCGTGTTTAGCCAAGAAACATTATTCGCTTCCATCAGCACAAAATCACCCCAACAGGAGGAGTTTTCCCGATGATTCACCACTTTTTCGCCTACATCGCCCGCCTGCGCTATATCCGCCGCTGGGGGCTGATGCGCTCGTCCATGTCTGAGAACGACGCGGAGCATTCCCTGCAAGTTGCCATGCTTGCCCATGGCATGGCGCTCATCGGCAAAAATCGCTACGGGCGCGACTGCAACCCGGAGCATATCGTCACCCTCGCCGTCTATCACGATGCCAGCGAGGTTATCACCGGCGATATGCCCACGCCCGTCAAGTACCATTCATTGGAGCTTCGCGGCGCATATAAAGATGTAGAAAAAATGGCGAACGACCGCCTGCTTGCCATGCTGCCGGAGGATTTACGCGGCTGTTTCGCACCGTACCTGTGCGAGGGGCGCGACTATGACCACCAAATCGTCAAGGCGGCGGATTCGCTCAGCGCGTACCTCAAGTGCGTGGAAGAGCGGCGCGCGGGCAATCACGAGTTCGACGCGGCGGGCGAGGCGATTCGCCGTCAGTTAGATGCCATCACCCTGCCCGAAGTACAGGACTTCATCCGCGAATTTGTCCCCTCGTTCTCGCTCACGCTGGACGAGCTGAATCAGCCGGGAGGACATCAGGCATGAAAATCGGGCTGTCAAGCGCCGCCTATTACGGCCAGCTGGAGACGGATGAGGCCGCCGCGCACATTGCGGAGCTGCCGCTGGACACCTGCGAAGTGTTTCTGGAAACGCCCAGCGAATACACGACGGATTTTACCTTTCGGATGCGCTACAACATGAACAACTTCCCCGTCACGTCGGTGCACCCGCTGGGCACGCAGTTTGAGCCGCAGCTGTTCGGCCGCGCCGCGCGCCAGTCGGACGATGCGTTTGCAATGTTTGCGAACGTCTGCCGTGCGGCAGAGTCGCTCGGCGCGGCGTACTACATTTTCCACGGGCCGTTCGGCGTGCGGGGGCATCTTTCGCCCGCAAATATCCCCTTCCTGGAAGAGCGTTTCGACCAGATGCGTGAGCGTGCGGCGCGCCATCACCTGCGCGTGCTGTGGGAGAGCGTCAGCTGGTGCAGCGTCGCCACGCCGGAGGACGTGCGCATCCTGCTCAAACGCATCCCGGACGTGGAGTTCGTGCTTGACACCAAACAGGTGCATCAGGCGGGCGTTGACCCCCTCGACATGCTGCGCGCCATGCGTGGGCATGTGCGCCACCTGCATGTGCTGGACTGGACGGCGGATGGCAAATTGTGTCTGCCGGGGCGCGGCGTGTTTGACTGGCAGCAGTTTGCGCGCGTCCTGCGCGAGGATGGCTTCGACGGCGCGGTGATTCTCGAACCGTACGCGCAGCTTGTCGAAAGCGAACAGGCCTTGCTGGAAAGTATCCGCTTCCTGCGCGGCGTGTTCGGCGCGCCTGCACAAATGTAACAATTTCCGCGAAAAATCGGCAATGGATTGCAATTTTTCCCCCAAGCCGCTATAATAGGAACGTATACGACGAAATTTCCCGTAAGGAGGCAATTTGCCCATGAAGATGTGGAAGCAGTGGATGGCGCTGCTGATGATTTTCTGCCTGCTGATGCCGGGCGCACTGGCGGGCAGCATTGACCTGACCGATGATTTGGACGAGGAAGTCGGCAGTGTGACTGAATCATCCGCGGGTGAGGACTACACCATCAGCGATAATGGCGATATTATCCTCGATGATGACGACGACCTTGGCGGCGACGTATTTTTTGATGACGACGGCTCGACCATCGAAATCACGGACAACGAAATCGACGACACCATTGACCCCGATAAGCTGGACATCAACGCCAACCTTCCCTCGAACGTCGTCAATATCCTGCTCGTCGGCGTGGATACCCGCTCGACGTCGCTGGATGACGGCTTGCAGAATGGCGACGTGCAGATTATCGTGTCCATCAACAAGGACGACGGCTCAATTAAGCTGACCAGCATCCTGCGCGACCTGTATGTCACCATTCCCGGCTACAAGAACAAGAACCGCATCAACACCGCCTATTCGCGCGGCGGCGGTCAGCTTGCCATGCGCACCATCAACAAGAATTTTGAACTGAACATCGAAAATTACATTACCATCAACTTTTATGGCTTGGCATCCATCATTGACAGCTTGGGCGGCATTGACATTGAAATGACCGCAAAGGAAGCAAAGGCCATTAACACCTACCTGCGCCAGCATCCGCCGAAGTATGACAATCAGAGCAAGGATTACACGCGTGAGAATCTGCCCAACAAAGCCGGCACGCACCACTGCGACGGCATTCAGGCGGTCATGTACGCCCGTCTGCGCAAGGTGGACAACGACTTTGGCCGCACGGCGCGCCAGCGCAAGCTGATGGAGCTGCTGCTGGAAAAGGTGCTGGACGGCGGTATGAGCATGACGGAACTCAACAACCTGCTGAACGCCTGTATGCCCTATGTGCAGACAAACATGAAGGCGAGCACGCTCTTTGATTTGGCGCTGGGCGTCCTGCGTTCGGGCATTTCCGACCGCCTGACCCGCGGCGAGTCTCTTTTGGAGCAGCACCACGTCCCGATGGACGGCACCTACTCCTACCTTGACGTGGACGGCGCGAGTGTCATCAACATGGGCAGCAAGTCCTTCCCGAAGAACGTGCGGGCGCTGCACGAGTTCATCTACGGCGAGTACATCCCGGCGGATTGATGCTTAAATCAGAAATCCCTGCTGATATGTCCTTTAAGACAGTCAGCAGGGATTTTTCTATTCTATATCAGAGAATGCTATTTCCAGATTCGCCTGCGCATCTTGGCGCATTTTCATCTGGAAACAGGATAAAAGCGTTTTTCGGTTCTTCACGGAATCTTGGGGGAAGAGCAGCTTGGGGGCGCGTCTGCGGACGCG